>ERZ773062.683-NODE-683-length-16498-cov-5.113969_pt1 | contig 16498 bp, 14 predicted proteins | sample MGYA00580626_ERZ773062 | MGnify/ENA primary metagenome ERZ773062 (study PRJEB29015, sample SAMEA2738003) | human oral metagenome | biome: human oral; feature: human-associated habitat; material: dental | place: China | collected 2058 ...
TCGTTGATCCTCAAAATCATATTTTGAATTCGATACTTTTATATTCTCATGTATAATTATTATGTCAGAAATGAAATTTAATGCGAATTTATCTTTGCGTGAACAAGAAAAACAAAATAATATTGTAAATAAAATTTCTGAAAATTCAGAGAACACAGGAAGTGAGGTTTTTTTGATTTTATGATTTCTTGGAGCTGGGAAAACGACTTTGCTCAAGGATTTGGCAGGATATTTGGCAAATCAGTGAGAGCAATTTAAAGTCATCGTAAATGATATTGGAAAATACAATATTGATGCTGAGAGATTGAAAGATTTTTCTCCTGTCGCTTTGACAGACTGATGTATTTGTTGTCAGGATTTAAGCTGATTGAAAACAGCTTTGGAGGAATTGAAAGGTAGTAATGAAAAAATTCTTATCGAACCTTCTGGAATCGCTGATGGAAAAGCTATCAAGAGAGTGATTGAGGAGTTAGGCATGCAGGGGAGAGTAATTACCTTGGTGAATGCTCAATCTTTCCCAACTATGTCAAAAGCTGAAGAACAGATTGCTTCTACACAGCTTTCTTTGGCGAATGTTATTGCGCTTACGCATCTTCCTACTGATAAAGAAAAGAATCAAGAGTTAAGATCTCAGTTATCTCAGCAATATCCTCATCAGCCGGTTATTGAAGCGCCTTATACAACCAATAGTGAGGATCTTATGAAAGATGATAGTTCGTATGAAGCTATTGTAAATCTTATGAGAAAACATTCTCAGCATAATCATGCTGAGTGCGATCACAATCATGACCATGAGGATCATCACGATCATGACCATCATGAACATGAGCACGAACATGAACATGAGCACGAACATGAGTCTGGACACCATCATCATGAACACTCAAAATTTTTTACAAAGAGTATTGCTTTGCCGGAAGAGACTTCACTCGACCACTTGAAAGATCTTATTGATCAGCTTGGGCAAGATGTTCTTCGTGTAAAGTGAGTTATTAAATACTGATCTCAGTCTTTTGAATTTGATTATGTGAGAGGAGGTGAGTTAGAAATCTGAAATATGACGACACTTCAGCCTCATCTTAATGTTATTACTCAACATTCTTTATCTCCAGAATTGATAGCTATGATTTCTTCGGGTTCAACTTCTTCTGAAAAACTTTCTTATGTGCCAGAAAAGAAAATTTACTCTCCAATAGAGGTTTCTGCAGCGGTTTCTGTTCTTTTGAATCAATATAAGGACTATATGAATATGTATAATGAAAAACTAGCTTTAGAGACTGAATATGCTAAAAATCAGGATTCTAAATTGGCTCAAGAGATTCAGCAGCTTGATATTGCTCTGGACAAGCTTTGAGATGATATGAAGTTTGATAATCCATTGATTTGGATTGGCTATAAGAGGCTTGCATATGCAAATAATCCTGAAAAAAAGGTAGAAACTATTTGAGAACTCAAGAAGCATTGTGAAAGAAAAACTGATATTTGCCATAAAAGATTAGATTTTTTGAATGAGCATCTCAAGTCAGACTTTTGAATTGATCTTTTTGATGAAAATCAGGTAAAAGCTGAGCAGTCTTTGGTTGATTTTATTAAGGAAAATGAAGCAATTAAAAAACTGAGTCAAGATGAACAATTTATGACTCAGTGGCTTCAAAATGAGTATTTTCAGATTGATGGGAAAGTTGCAAAATGGCAGAACTATCAGTCTGTGCACTAATAAGCTTCTACAAAGATATTTTTATATCCTCTTGCTCTCAAGTTTGTGAGGAATTCCTTGACCATAAGTGGTACTCAGCAGATATAAAATTCTGTTTCTGCTGTGAAATCAATATGATCAATATTGATTCTTCCATATTCAAATCCCTCAACCTCTTCTCTAGAAATGCTAATATGTGTTTCAGGAATGTTGAGGTTTTTGATTTCTTCTACATAAAAAAGATCTTTTGCATAGGAAACTGAAAAGAAGAATCGTTTCTGGGATCAGCTTTTATCCTCTTTTGCCATACGGTAGCAAGGTGCTAGTCCGCTTCCTGTTGAGAGGAATACCTTGGGATTTGTGGTATCTTTGAGGAGAAAATGTCCTTTCCCTTCTTCGATTTGGAGTTCTGAGGCTTCTGGAAGCTGTTTTAGAATTTCTGATCCTTTCCCATTTTCAACGAGCTTGATCAAAAAAGTTAAAATGCTCACTTCTCCCTCGGTTTCTAGATTTGCCACAGAGTAGGCTCTTTTGATTGTTCCCTCGTTGGTAGGGTAGTGGATGAATACTCGTGCTCAAGGTTGAAGTTCCATCTTGGAAGTTTGTATTTTTAGTTCTACGATATGATCGTTTAGCATTTTTTTGCTGAGAATTTTTCCGTTTTGCATTTTTTTATTTGTATGAAATAAACGAGGATAATTGTAATTTTTTTTTGATTTTTTGCAAATGTTTGAGAAAAATGCAATACAAGAAAAAACTGAATATAAAAAAACGTTTGTTTTAGGGATAAAAATCGCTATAGATAATCAGAGTTTTTATTCTTTTGAAATGAGGTGATGGAGTATGTGATTACGGTTGGGCTGGAGATTCATTTGAAACTAGCGACAGCGACCAAGATTTTTTGTCCCTGTAAAAATGAGCAAAATCTGGATGATAATCATCCAAATACGACGGTATGTCCAGTATGTACTGGGCAGCCTGGTGCTTTGCCGCAGTTGAGTGAAGAAGTTGTAAAAAAGGGGTTGCTTTTAGGGAAAGCACTTAAATGTGTGGTTCAAAATCCTTCATCATTTGATAGAAAGTCGTACTTTTATCCAGATTTGCCGATGGGATATCAGATTACGCAGTTTTATCGTCCGGTCAATGTTAACGGTCAGCTTTCATTTTTTTCTGAGACCTTTGATGAGGAGAGAACGGTAACAATTACTGATGCTCATCTGGAGTGTGATACTGCTAAAGTCTTGCATTATAATGGTAAAATGTTGCTGGATTTTAACCGTGCAGGAACGCCGCTGATAGAAATCGTGACAGGACCAGATTTTCAGAGCGCTGATGAGGCTGTTGCTTTTGCAAAGGAGATTCAGAGGATTGCAAAATATAATCAGATTTCTGATGCTGATATGGAGAAAGGTCAGATGAGAGTTGATGTAAATGTTTCTATTAGACCTTCACTTGATGCACCATTTGGAACAAGAGTTGAGCTCAAAAATATTAACTCGTTTTCTGCAATCAAAAGGGCGATTGAAACTGAGGTAAAAAGACAGCTCGTGTGTCGAGAAACAACTGAGCCAATCAATCAGGAGACAAGAAGACGAGATGATCTGAAAGGAATGTCGTTTACGATGAGGAGCAAGGAAGATGCGCTTGATTATAGATATTTCCCAGAGCCTGATTTGCCAGAGCTACAACTAAAAAATGAGCTCTTGGATGAGGTGAATGCTAGTGATATCTTGCTTCCTTATGAAAAAATTAAAGAAATGAAATCTGATTTTGGTTTTCATAAGGAGTTTATCAATGTTTTGATCAATGATAAGGAAGTATTAGATTTTTTCTATGACTTGGTGAAAATGGGCTTTTGACCAAAGCTTGTAGCAAAGTGGATTGCAGGTCCGATCAGTGCTTATATGACTGCGAATGCAGTTGCGATCTCTGAATTAAAGATTGATAAAGAGCAGTTAATCAGCTTTTTTAAGCTTGCGGAGGAAGGTAAATTGATAGAAAATCAGTTGAAGATTTTGATGGATGAGTTGCTCAATCAGTGAGGTGATTTGCAGGAAATTATCAAGGAGAAATGATTTGATGCACCTGCTGTTAGTGAAGATGAGATTACTGAAGTTGCGAAGTGAGTTTTGGATGCGAATCCTCAGATTGTTGAGCAGTATAAAGGTGGAAAAGTTACTGTGATTGGATTTTTTGTTGGGCAGGTGATGAAACAAACTCAGTGAAAGGCCAATCCAAAGCAGATTCAGGAGATTATGACAAGATTGTTGTCGGCTTAGTTATTTTTTGTTGCTAGATAGTTGTCAGACTTGAGGAAGTCTGGCAATTTTTGTGTTGAGAGATATTCTTTTCAGATCGTTTTATCTCTGAAGGTTGCAGTTGAGAGAATTTTGATATTTTCTTGTGGGATGTTTTCTCAAAATGGGCAGATTTGTACTGTCGTTTCTGAGGTGTTTGAGAGAATGAAGTAGCTATTGGTATTCGAGGTTATGCCGTTCTTCCATTCTTCTAGTGTGAGGGTGTTATTTTGATCATAGGTAGCAATTGTCTTTTTTAGGCTATTGCTGTCTCATTCGATGGTTGAAATTTTTACTTGTCCCATTTGATTTCATCATAATCATACCTTGTTTGCATAAAATGCTGGGATAATGATTGATTGTCCTCAGTTGAGCGTGATTGGTTTATCATTAGAGCAGTTGTTCAGCGAATTTCAGAGTCAGGTAATCTGGAGATTCAGGTTGAAATCTGGACAAATTCAGTTTTCTTCTTTTTCTCTCTTACAGGTAAAGTTGTTTAGAATATTCTCTTTATCTTCTTTCCCTAGAGTATAGTCAAAGTTTGCTTTTGTAGTGTTGGTAAGGAGAAATCATACTTCAGCTCCAGCTTTTGCCAGATATGAGGCCTTTTGGTAGCTGGCGATATCTTCACTATATCTCAAAAAACCTCTCATCATCATACTGATCAAAAGTCCAATCAAGGAGCTTGCGAAGAGGACAAAAAGTGCGAGGAGGATGATATTACCTCTTGGATTAGTCAGTTGGTTTCTCATTTTTTACTGGAGAATAAATACTAGGAGTTGTTCACTGCAGTGAAACAAATGTTTGGAGTGGTAATACGACATTATTGCTTCGTTGGCTCGGTGTATAATGTTTGCTCGTGAGTGTAATAAATAGCCAAAAACCTGGTTTTCCTGCAGGTGGAAGTTCTTTTATATCTGTATTTTTCCTTTCGCTTGCATATATATTTTGGAGCTCCTGGTTTGAGATGAAAGGGATAATTTTAAACTGGGCCTGGCTAATGTTGAATTTTTTGCTGTCTAGGAGTGTGATTCCCTTTCAGTTTTTTTCAAGTATGAGTTTACAATTGGAGTTCCTGATGGTTTTGAGAGTTTCTCCTTTTTCTACTGGGAGAAGTTCAAGCTCTGAAGATGATCAGTTTTCTTTTTGTTCTCGGAGCTCAGAGGCTTGGAAACAAGCTCCGTCAGTTTTTATGGTTATCCCTTGATTTTTCTCATCTTTGAGGTGGAGTTCAGAGACCATTCCCTCTGATGTTTGTAGTTTCGGATATTTATATTCTGAGTCGTTAATTGTCGTTGTTTGAGCGAGGTTTTCTAAGACTTGGGTAAAAACAAGGGCTTCTTTTGCGATTTCTTTTTCCTGCTGGATACGATAGGAAATTCTAGAGATAGTGGTATAGGTTTGGAGAATAATCCCAGAAAGAAGTCAGAAAAGTCAGACTACAATCAGAATTTCAACGAGAGTAAATGCTTTATTTTTCATAGGAATGTGAGGAGTAAAGAAAATGGAAATCAGATTTTTATCTTTCTGAATCTCTAGGTCAGAGGAAGCTTTCTAGGACAACTTCTCCTGTGAAGCTTCATCTTTTATAAATCACATGAGAACTGACTTTTAGAAGCTCTAAGTTTCCAATCTTGAGGGGAATAAATTCAATTCGTCTAGCATAGCCTTTGTTTGGAGTTTCGGTTGTTGCTTTATAGGTATAGGGAGTGAGGGTAATATTTTCTTGGGGTTTAAGTTTTGTGAGTTCAAGAGCAAAAGTTTTGAAATACTCATCAAAAGTATCAGCTGTGTATTCTCAGATTTCTGTTTTTTCTAGGAGATAATAGGGATTTTGATCTTTATTGACTGAAAGTCCGATTTTGAAGGTGGTATTTCAGTCTTTTCAGAGAAACTCTTCTTTTCCTCACTCTTTATTTTGATTTTCAATTCGTGCGTAGTAGTCCCGAGGATAACCTTGTTCGAGATTACTATCTCTATGATGAAATGCAAGATCGATTCCTTCTTTTGCTAAAAGTGTAGCTCTTGTCTGCATATTGATGGTATCAAAGTTTTTGACGCTATTAGCCATGATTGAGAGAATCGCTAGGATTCCAACTCAGAAAATCACGATAACGATCAGAATTTCTATGAGGGTAAAAGCTTTTTTTCTCATCAGAGGAGTAGTTGGTAAAATATAGATTATATATAGGTATTGTAAGCAAAAAATCAAATATATTATTGATTGAATCAGATTTTCTCTTGATTTGTTGGTATGGTTTTGTACCATTTCTTAGTAAGTCGATAGAAAAAAAGATAGGGAAAATCTCGATGAAATCGAGGTTTACTGATTGTAATAGTTCTTATCTTTAATAAAATGTTATATCATGAAGAAAATGCGTTCGCTAGCTGTGTTGGCACTGGTTATGGTAGCATCTCATTTTGTTGGATGTAATGCTTCAGATGGGCAAAATATTCAAGCTCCATCTAAGCCAATGGCTAGGTATGAGGCTCAGGATGTGGTAAAGGAAGCTTTGCCACTGATTGATGCATTTGTAGAGGCACAGTATAATTATGCCTTGGGCAAGGATTCTGTTCCCCAGTGGGATCAGTATCTGGTCAATCCCGAGCCAAATCTCAAGCAGAGAATAGACCGTGCCGTCTATTTCAGGGAAGGAAGAGATAAGCTTCTATCTTATTCTGGACATTTTGAACTTGCAGAGTATAGTAAGATTGTATTTGAAAAGGATAGGTGGGTACTAGACGATGTAGTTCTCCAATACAAGCTTCCTAAGGGAAATCCTGATCAACCTAACTTACAGGCTGGAGGTATGAACTATTCATTTAGTATCAAAAAGGATCCTAAAGGAGAGTGGAAAATTCTTGCTTGGACGGACGACAACAACATTGTTCCCGGCCCTGCATGGGATTATCAACCTTTAGATAAGATACGGGCTTCCTTTGCTCCTAAAGTGGATCGAGCATCTTCGGTATCTTCGAGAAATCCCTCTTGGTATGAGCGTTATATGATTGTTCAGAGTCCGCTTTGGCACTGGAGTAGCCAATGATTAGGTTTTGGTGTTGTGTGGAACTTGTTTGGATTTCCTTGAAGAATGTTTTAGAAATCATATACTTATCTTCGGAATATGATTCTTTCTCTTTTATCTCAATCTAAAAAAAGATGAAAAATCTGATTTTTGTTTTATTTTTAGTCTTTGGGTTTACTTTTTCATTGACTTTTGCGCAGTTTTCTGATAGTGAGCAGAGTCCATATGCGAGCGCAATTACTCAGTTGGCGAATCGTAATATTGTAAAGGGGTATCCAGATGGGACTTTTAAGCCTCAGCAGGCTATTACTCGTGCTGAGCTACTAAAGATTATTCTCTTGGCGGCGAATGTTGAGCTTTCAACTGGGCAAGAGAGTTGTTTCTCTGATGTGCCAAAGGAGGAGTGGTATGTTGATATCGTGTGCTCTGCAAAGGCGATGGGAATTGTGAAGTGATATGATGATTGAACATTTAAGCCAAACCAGACAGTTACTTTTGTTGAGGGCTTGAAGATGGCGATTGAGGGATTTAAGGTGCAGACCAGAGATGTGAAATCAGATTTTTGGTATGCGAGGTATTTGGATTTTGTTCATCAGAACTGAATTTTCTCTCAATATGCTTATTATCCAGAGCAGAAGCTGACTCGTGAAATGATGGCGCACTTAGCGATCAAGCTTCTGGAGGGGCTTTCTGGTAGCTGGAGTTATACTAGAAATGTCGAATCTCTTGGCTGTGGAAAATCTCAGCCTTCAACTCCTCCTTCTGCTGTTATGGTCAATGGAATAGAGAGGCATTTTATCACTAGTGTGGGGAGAAGTTACTCTTCATCAAAACCTGCAAAGCTCGTATTTGCTTTTCATGGTCGCACGAGTGATAATGCGAGTCTTGGATATTATGGGATAGAGGGGGCCTCTGATGGAAATGTAATTACTGTTTATCCTGCAGGTTTACCGGAAGAAGGACCTCAGAGAAACCGAAGAGATCCGTGAGATAAAGTTTCAAATCTTAGAGATTATCAGCTTTTTGATGAGATAAAAAAACTGATTTCAGAGCAGTATTGTATTGATCCGGGGGAAGTATATGTGGTTGGACATTCACTGGGAGGTTGGTTTACGAGTATGCTTGGATGTGCTAGGGCTGAGGCGATTCGCTGAGTTGGGATTGTGGCGGGAAGTCCAATGCGTTTTCCTACTTGTTTGGCTCCAACTCCTGCCATTATTTTTCATAATCCAAGTGATAATCTTGCCTCTTTTGCCTGAGGAGAGCAAATTCGTAATCAGTATCTTAAGCAAAATCAGTGTTGAGCTGATACGATAGTGTATGAGAATAGTTATGGGATGGAGTGTGTAAAGTATACAAGCTGTCTTCCTACTTCTCCTGTAGTGTTTTGCAAATATTCTGAGGGAAATCATATGTGGCCAAGTTGAGCAGAACAGTTGATGCGAAAATTTTGGAGTGAACAGTAAGATATATTGTGTGTATAAGGGAGAAAAAATCTGATTTTTCTCTCTTTTCTCTTGAAATGAAGGGGAATTCGGCTATAGTTTTGCTCACATTTTACTCATGTAGAAAAGAGAATGAATCATACAGGATGGCAGTTGAAAATTGCTGATATGCTCCAGACTAATGTTACTGATGAAATAGTAATTGAAAATCAGGATCTGGATATGATAGCAGGGCTTTCAGAAGCGGGAATCTCAGCTAAGATCAGACTTCAATCTTTGTGAAAAGATGCTATTTTTGCTGTGATTGAGGAGCTTGAGTGTGAGATTACTGAGATTTGTGACAGTTGTGGAAAGGAATATCAGAGAGCTGTGAATGTTCAGGACTATAGTGCAAAATATGTCTTATCTGTTGATGAAGATGAGCCTGAGGAGGAGGTGCTTTTGATTGATCAGAGGAATGGAATTATTGATCTTTGAGAGTTGGTGTATCATGCGATTAAAATGCAGGAGCCTTTTGTAAAGCGTTGTCCTGATTGTGAAAATAAGGAAATCTCTGATGATGATCAAGATTTAGAAGAATGGGAATAAAAATCTGATTTTTCTTTTTTAGTATCAAAAAATCCCTTATGTAAGGGATTTTTTTGTATTTTGATTGGTTATTGAGTACAGAGTGACATGTTTTTAAGTTCTCTATAGATTTCAAATTTTTTGATCATTTGGTTATAAGGAGAGAGTCTATCAAATTCTTCAATTTGAGATGTCAGTGAATCTTTAAGTTCTAGAAGATTTGAAAGAAGTGCAACCTTACCATCTGAACTATCAGTGCTTGCTCCGATGATTTTCATCTTTTCATTTACTTTATCTAGAGCACCTTGTACTGTGAGGTCTGTAGAACTTCCGCTACCAAAGCATGCTTCCTTGAGTAGTGTTGAGATTTCTGTAGATTCTTCAGTAGAGATTCCTCTTCCATAGATGTTGAAGCTTACATTTCCTAGGTATTCACCATCATCAGCGAGTGAGAATCCTTGTGCCTTTGCTTTATCAAAGGTAAAAGACTGAATAGCGATCAATGGTGGTATTGAAGCGTAAAAATCTTTAAGAAGAGTAGCTTTATCTGCTGTTGATTCAACTCAAATAGAGTAGGCTAGTCCTGGGATAGTTCTATATTTGTCTCTAAATCTAAAGTAACATGTAGCTGAAGATTCTTTTTCTCAACAGACGATACTTTGTTTGATGACCTTGTCTACGAGTGCGTTATCTATCAGGAGATTTACTTCATCAGATTTGCTCTCTAGAAAGTTATAGAGATAATGTGCAATAATCTGATTTTTGAATGTTTTTTCATCCATAGTATCGCTTTTTTTTGCACCATAGGTTTGAATCAGATTTTTGATTTCTTCTGCTTTTTCTTCTCTAATAGTGTCAAAGAGATGGTAGGTGAAATCATTTAAAAGTCAGATATTGTTGATGTTTGATGTGAGTGAGAGCTTGTCTACAAGTAGGAGAAAGGCTCTTTTTGAGTTTGATTTGAATGAGATGGAGATTGGGATATTAAAAAATCAGTTTCCTCCTTCTTTGATCTCTCAGATTTGCATATTTACGACTTCGTTGGTTCCGATGTCCTTACCGCTTTCTCTGATGATGCTACTCCATTGAGAAAGGAGAGAGATGTCTTGGTATGGATTTTTTTGGAGATACTTCTTACCAAGAATACTGAGATCAATTTGTTGAGTATACGGATCCTTCCAAATATTGAGTGATGGAAGAAGAAAATTTCTCAAAAAATCTGAATATACACTTTTTTTGAAGTTGAGTTCAGCTTCAACTCTCTCTTTTGTGGTTTTTGTAGTAGTGTAGAGCTCCAGCATCTCATTAAAGTTTGTTGGAAGTTCGTCTTTAAGATCAGCCATAAGCTCATCATTTTTGAAGGTGTTGAGCTGATAGTTTTTGAGCTGTTCGAGTTGAGTGAGTCTTTGATTGAGCGCATGGTTTCTATAAAATGCTAATCCAATAAAGATTAGAGTAGTCAGCAAAAGTACTGCGAAGATTCCAAGCATAATAAGATAGCTTTCTTTCTTCACTCAAAAGGCGAGTATTTCTCAGTTTTTTCACTTTTTTTTACCGCTTAGATTGAGCCAGAGGTTTTTCGCCCATTCGATTATAGCTTTCATGTCAAATGCTCATTTTGTGCTTCCAATATTGAATTCCATTGTAAATATGTGTAGATATAAAGCTGATTTTTGTTTTAGATTATTGATTTTCTAGAGTAGTATTGTCTCCTGATTCTGTTTCAGAATCTGTTAGGAATCCTCAAATTTCATTTTTATTTGTTTCCTCCGAGTTTGCTTGTTCTGATAGAGGCGTACTATTCGTTGGTAATTGACTTTCTGTTTCTTGCGTAGGCATAAGATTTGATTGATACTTATCTACGTAGTCAAAGATTTCTCTTTCAGTATTTTTTTGGATTGGAAGAGTGAATGTTTTGACTGAATTGTTTACCATATATTTTGAACCTCAGATTGTGATAGGTTTTGAGGTTACTCTGATATCCTTTGCATCAATCGCTTTCCCGACGATAAAGGTACTTTGCTTGAGGAGTTGGATGAGCTCTGAAACGATGAAGATATGTGGACTCTTGATACCTTGTTTGAGAAGTACATATTCATCTTCTTTTAAGGTATTTACCTCAACAGTAAATGCGATGCTATTACTCTTTCCATCAAAGCTATTGAAGGTGATTGAGAAGCTTGGTACATTGCTGTATTCTAGTTTTTTATCAATATGCTCCATGAGTTTCTTGAAAAAGCTAGTATTAAACGGCTTTTCTCCAGTTGAATTTTCTCTGAGTTGATAATACTTATCAAAGTCTCAGATAATGTTACATTGCACTGGTTCGTATGGATTATTATAACAATAGTTCAGATAATTCTGAATATCGTTTTCACCTCTTTCAATAAGTTCATTCAGGATTTTTTTGATTTCTGATTGTTGGTATCCAAAGTCACTCACCATTGATGAGAGGAATGTATCCATTAGAGAGAATACCTTGATTGCACTTGAGAATTTTACTACTTCAAGTGAGAGGAGACTTCTTTGGATTGATCCAACCGCGTTATCTTGCTTGAGGATTCATACGAGTTCCTCTGGGAAAAATCAATCTTTATTGAGAGCATTCGTATCTTGCTGGATCTTTCACTTGAGATCAAGGATGCTTGTTCCAATCTTGTTTGCAACAGATTGAAGGATATCTCTTTTCTGGACATAATTTAGAGAGAGGTCTTTGATGATTTTTGTAATTTTTTCTTTTGCTCATTCATCAACATTTAGATTTTCGTATTTTTGAAGGTCAAAAAGTCCAAGAGTTTGTCCATATTCATCATAGCTTTTGGATGTTTTTTCTGTGATGGTTGAAAGATGAGAAATATCTGCTTGAGATTTTTCTCCTAAATACTTCCAAAATGCAAATGAAGCAAATCCTAAGAGTCCTAATATAATTGATCCTACAAGCAAAAGCAAAAACTTTTGGTTGTAAGAAACAACTTTTGTGGGATGAGTTCCGTGTGCTCATACTCTCGCGATATTATCATTTAGGAGGTCAAGAGTTGAGCTTACTCCAGCTGCAGCAATGTGCATATTGCTATCATCTTCAGGATCAGCTTTTTGTTCTACTAGTTTCTCCTCGCTTTTGAGTTCTGGAGCTTTGTCGGTAGCAACTTGAGCTTGAAGAGGTTGCTGAGGCTTAGACTGAGGAGCTGGTACTGTTGGAATAGCTTCTCAGGCTTTAGCTTGCTTTACTCCTGCATCAGTTGGAACTGGGATCTCTTGTGGTGAATTTTTTGCGGCTTTTTCAAGCTGTGATGCTAGAGATTCCTCTAAAAGTGGATTTGTGCTATCTTCTGCAATTGCCATAAATGATGAGCATTAAGGTATAAAAATGTTCTCTTAAGTATAGTTGATTTTTTTTAAAAGTCAAAAAAGTCAGATTTTTTTTGTTTTAGAAGTTTGCTTTTTGCTTGAAATTTTCAGTTGCATTTAGTTGTCAAAATTTTATACTTGAGTGCAAAAATGCGGAATTTTTTCGCTGAAATCAGAATTTTATGATCTTAAATATATACAAATAATGCCATTACGAGGAGCAATCGTTTCGGCGGCTATTTCTTTAGCGATTGGAGGAGCTGCTGGTTTTTATGGATATAAAAAATCGCTTACAGAAAAACAGCTTCGCTACAAGAAGAAGATGGAAAGAGTAAAGGAAATCGAAGAGGAAATGCTTGATGAAGCAAAGAAGAAGGCTGAGGTTATTCTTGAACAAGCTGAGGTTAAGGCTCAGAAGATTGAGGATCAGAGGCTTGCTAAGATGGAAGAGATTCAAAATAGGCTCTTATTGAGAGAGGAGAAGATGGATCAAAAGCTTGAAAAGCTTGAGGAAGAAAAAATGAAAATTGTGGAGAAACAAAGAGAAGCTGATCAGTTGATTGACCAACAAAAGATGAAACTCTCTGAAATCGCTGGAATTAAGCCGGAGGAAGCTAAACAGCAAATTATGGAAAGGATTGAGGCTGAACATCAGGAAGAGTTGATTAGGTATATTGAGAAGTTTAAGACAATTAAGGCTGAGGAAGCTAGTAAAGAAGCGGCAATTATTATTTCTCAGGCTTTGCCTAAGGTTGCTGCTGATACCGTGAGTGAATTTACCTCAAAGATGATTGACTTGCCGAGTGAGGAATTTAAGGGGAAGTTAATTGGAAGAGAGGGAAGAAATATTTCGCTCTTTGAAAAATTGACAGGAGTTGAATTATTAATTGATGATACGCCTCTTTCAGTCAGAATTTCATCTTTTGACTGTGAAAAGAGATTTGTTGCTGCAAAAACTCTTGAACTTTTGATCAAAGATGGAAGGATTAATCCTTTTTATATTGAAAAGGTTTTTAATCAGGTGACTGCTGACCTGCAGACTACTTTGATGGAAAAAGGAAAAGAGGCACTGACTGTTTTGAATATACCTATGATGAAACCTGAAGTAGTAAGAGCTATTGGTCAGTTTTTTCTAAGATATAGCTATGGACAAAATTTGTGGATTCACTCTCTAGAGGTGGCAAAAACTTCAGAGATGATTGCTATTGAACTTGGTCTAGATCCTGCTTTGGCGAAAAAAGCTGGTTTGCTTCATGATGTTGGAAAAGTATTGGCTGGAGCTGGGGAATCACATACGAAAGTTTGAGCTGATATGTTGCGTAAATGGTGAATGGATCCAGTGATCGTTAATGCTGCAGAATCTCATCACTATGATGTAGAGATGACACATCCAATCTCATGGATTGTTGCTGCTGCAGATGCGATGTCGGCTTCTAGACCTGGAGCTAGATTTGATACCAAGGAGTTCTTTATTGAAAAGATGGGAGAGCTTGAGAAGTTGATTCGTGAGGTTGAAGGTGTTGAGAAAGTCCATATTATGCAGGCAGGAAGAGAAATTATGGTCTTTGTAAATCCAAAGATGATCTCAGATTTGCAGGTTGAAGGATTACTCCAAACTGTTGGAAAGAAGATTGAGGAACAGCTTGACTATCCAGGAATTATTAGACTTACAGCGTTAAGAGAAACAAAACTCATACAATATCTAAGATAAGTTGTTTATATCTTTTTTGATTTACATGTATCCATTTATTGAGGTATTTGGGACAAAGATGTATATGACAGGTGTGGGAATCGTTCTCTCCTGTATTGTCTTTCTAGTGACAACCTATTATCTTTGTAAAAAATACAATCAGGATTTTATTAAGCTTTTCAACTGGTTGCCGTGGCTTATTATCCCAGCTTATGTTCTCGGGCTTTATGTGTCTGCGGTGCTAGATGGAGGCTCACTTATTCCTTCTTCACTAAAGTTTTTGAGTCCGTATGGCTATCGCTTTAGTATGATAGGAGTGCTGGTTTCTATAGCGTTTTCTATGGCTTTATTTTTGAAGAACTTTAGGAGGAGTGAGACGAAAAAGGTCTGGATTGATATTTTTTTCTTTGGATTTGTAAATGCTTTGACGGTTTTAGGGATTTTCCTTTTGCTCTGAGATAATTTTATAGGAAAGGAGTATTCAGGTTTTTTGCATGTGACAGCACTGAGACCTGAGAGTGCGCTTGTAAAATTTGAAGGAGTCTATCCTATTGGGCTCTTCCTTTCAGTTTGAGCTGTAATTGTAAATGTAATTGTAAGTGTATGGAGGTTTATGACTAAGAAAGTTGGTCATTGAATTGTTTGATTTATTCTGCTTTTTGTGCTATTTTTGGTCTTGTTATCATTTTGGAACTATCCTGCACATGGTGTAGTTTCCTTGGGAAGGTTTACACTTGATATTAACTATTTTGTGTTGTTATTTTTGATTTTGTATTTTGGACTTATTCGAAGAAAACTGAGAAAACCGTATTAAGATTTTATTTGGGTTTGATGTGAACTGTAGCTGATGAAGTTCTATTTTGCCAAGACTGAGAGCTTATATAAAATATTCAAAACTCTTGAAAGAATCCCACCTCAAAAGGCTGCTGAGATCTTTATTGATCCCGAGCACTCTTTTTTTGAAAATCAGCGATGGGGAAAGGAAGCACTGAATATTATCAAGAATAGAAATCTGAATATTACTTTTTTGGCAGAGAAACCTTCGAGTAGAACTTATTTTCAGCAGATCGGAGCACAGGTTCAGTATAAGGAAGAAAGACTTATTCTGAAGGTGCTAAAAACAATTTCTCTTTTTTTGTTTGATATCAAAAAGTTTCACCTCCATACCTACAATAAGCAAAAGTATCTGTTTTATATGGTATTTTTCTTTGAGATTTTAGCGGGGCTTGGTATTGTCTGGCTTTTGTTTTTATTGATCTTACCAAGTGCCAGTATTACCTTAAAAGTTTCTCAGCAGACTGAAAATATTATTTATAACTTTCGTTATTATCCTGCCAGTGATCAACAGTATTTAGGGGCTATCAAGCAGCTGAGTATTCCTTATTATACCGGGAAGGTGGACTATGAGTATACGCTGTCTATTAGTACGGAAAATATCAAGCATATTATTAACCCTTCTGCTGGTAATGTAAAAATCTACAATAAAACGCCGAATGAGCTCAAACTTGTATCTAATACCAGGTTTGTAACTGCTGATGGGTTAACATTTCTTACAAGAGAGCCTATTGTTATTCCTCCAGCAATTAATGGTAGTACCTCAGAACTTAAAGTGAAGCTTTATGCAGCTGAATATGATGAGTCTGAAAATATTATTTGAGTAAGAGGGAATATTCCAGCTAAGACACAGTTAACAATTAGAAATGTAAAGGATAGCTATTATCTCAAGCAGATTTGGGCCGAGGCAATAGAAAATTTTACCTGAGGGGCTATGAAATCTCTTGGTATGGTTTCAGAAAAGGATCGTGAGCTTTTGGCAAAAAAGATTAAAGATGCAGTTTATAAAGATAAGCTTAATATCGTAACGAGGGAGTTTTCTCAGAAAAACGCAATGGTGCTGCTTTTTGATCCGTTGGTCAAAACAAAGTTTAATGCACTTTCAATAGATTGAAATATTTGAGATAAGACAACCTCTCTTAGAGGAATGGCTCAGGTTTCTTTTGATTTTTTGTATCTCAAATGGGATGATGTAGTTAGTGCGTTTAGCACTTATGTTAAGCAGAGGCAATCGGATAGTATTCAGCTTATTAGTCTAGATCCCAATACTTTTTGATTTGTTGGAGATCTTGGTCGAGTAATTCAAAATAAGGTTTTTATGCTACCGACTAAAATTACTATTTTGCAAGGATATGATTTCTCTAGGGATACGAAGGGAATTCTTGGTCAGATTAAGACCAATATTGTTGGGAAGAGTATTGAGGAAACAAGAAAAGAAATTCTGACATATCCAGAGGTTTCTAGTGTGAAGATTGATCTTTGACTTTTGTGAGGTCAGACTTTGCCTGATATTCGTTCTAGAATCAAACTGAATGTTGAACTTTAAAATGAATAAGAGAAAAACTCCTGTAAAAAACAGGAGTTTTTTTAAGAGA
>ERZ773062.685-NODE-685-length-16479-cov-30.787080_pt1 | contig 16479 bp, 11 predicted proteins | sample MGYA00580626_ERZ773062 | MGnify/ENA primary metagenome ERZ773062 (study PRJEB29015, sample SAMEA2738003) | human oral metagenome | biome: human oral; feature: human-associated habitat; material: dental | place: China | collected 2058 ...
ATAAGCTCAAAAAGTCTGAAACTGGATCATTTGGAACCATTTGAGCAGTGAGTTTAACACCTTTTTCCGCTAATTTACGGAAGTCTTCCACATCTTTATCTACTACGTTGATAGAACGAGTGATAGGACGTGTTTCTGGTGTTTGAGACATGTTGCCGACATTGACAGTTTCAAGTGGCACACCTGCTTCTACCAAACCGAGGAAACGGTCAGGTTTGCGTGCTACAATCAACAGACGTTGGCTATCGTATTTACCAGCAAGGATATTCGCTGCTGCTTTATCAACTGGCAAAATACTAAGTTTTACACCTGGTGGTGTTGCAAGTTTCAAGCCGCTTTTTTCAACGTCATTATTCACAACGTCATTGTCAACGACCATGATACGTGAAACATTAAGTTTAGCAGACCAAAGGTTTGCGACTTGTCCGTGAATTAAGCGCCCATCTATACGGCATCCTACAATTGTCATAAGTTTTCCCCCTTTATAAGTTTTAGTGTAGGTTTACAAGTTAAATGTATGTGTTCCTTATACTCCCCTTCGGTTTCAAAGATAATGATGCGGTTGGCACCTTCCTTGAGATAGCTATGTGGAATATAAAGAGATAAGGTTGGACCGACATTCCAGAAACGACCTAGATGATGTCCGTTGATATAAGCAATCCCTTTACCAAACTCAGATAAGTCTATGTAGGTATCCTTTGGCGCCTCAACTGCAAAGTCATAAGCGTAAAAGGCAGGTTGCCCGTCTGTCCATTCTTTAGAGAAATCAATCTTCTCAGGATTATCAAGCGGAAGCGGATATTGTTTCCAGTTGAGTAAGAAATGCAAATCTTTACAAACACCTGTGCGAATTCCTTTTCGCTGGGTATCTGCTAAGAATTTGTGTCCATAGTTGACACGTCCCATATTTTCAATGAGTATATCAATGTTGGAGAGCGCTTTCTTTTCCCCTTGACAAAAAATATCTTCACCGATTTCTGTTTGGTACTGTGTTGCCACTCGTTTACCATCGATAAAGAGTTGAGCTCTATCTCGCCCGTCAATAATTCGAATGCGTTCTTCATCTGCATCCCAACTAACTTCCGTACGATAGAGTAGATATCCGTATCCTTGCCCCAGCTCTTCCATTTTCTTAGGATAGAGACTTTCAATCGGACTCGTTAAGGAATCTAAGGTTTCAAACAAGGAAACTTTCTCAACTAGCGGAATCGCTTTAACTTCCATACTTTCCTTGTGAAGTGGATCAGATTGTGGATACTCAGGATAGTAAGTCGCCATCATTTCTTTCACTGCGTAATATTTAGCAGTTGGGTTTCCAGCTTCATCAAGAAGAGCGTCATAATCATAAGATGTTACTTGTGGTAAATCAATGGTTCCTCGAGCTGAACAACCATTCATAAAACCAAAGTTTGTTCCACCGTGGAACATGTAAAGGTTGATAGAGCCTTGCTCTAAAACCTCGTGGACAGCTTCTGCTAATTCCTCAGGTTCACGCTTGATGATTGGTTCTTTCCATCGATTGAACCAGCCATCCCAGAATTCCATACACATGAGTGGCCATTTCTTGCCGTGCTCATCAAAGAATTCTTGCATTTGTGAGAAATTATAAGCAGCCTTGGAACCAAAGTTCCCTGTCACAAAAAGATCATCCTCAATTAAGGTTCCAGCCTTAAGAGTTGCTCGCCATGGTCCATCTGATGTGAAAAGAGGACAAGTAACTGCTCGTTCTTCCATCAAACGTCGAATTTCCCTCAAGTAGGTCTTGTCCTCGCCATAGGATCCGTACTCATTTTCGACTTGCATCATGAGAATGTTCCCACCGTTTTCCAATAATCTCGGAACTAGACGTGGAAGCAACTGATCATAGTAGCGACCAACCATGTCAATGAAAGCCGGGTCAGATGACCGAATTCTCATATCCTTGGTCAAGAGCCATGCTGGTAAACCACCGAATTCCCACTCTGCACAGATAAATGGAGAAGGACGTACAATTGCATATAAGCCCAAATCTTGTGCAGTTTGAAGAAATCTCTCTAAATCAAGATTGCCTTCAAAGTTAAAGTTACCTTCAGCAGGTTCATGCATGTTCCAAGCAACATAAGTCTCAACCGTATTGAAACCTAGTGCCTTGAGGTTATACAATGAATGATGCCAATCTTCCGCAGGAACTCTAAAATAGTGAATGGCGCCAGACAAAATCTTGAATGGTTTCCCATCCAGATAGAAATCATCTTTAATTTCAAATCTTGCCATTCTACCTCCCCTAAAAGCGAAAAGTTTGCGCTTTCATGTATTGTTATATCAACTATAAACTAATCGGGGATTAATGTCAATACTTTTTGAAATTTTCTTTAAAATTTTTCTATTTTTTTACTGAATCTTTTCTAAAACTCTTCTCAAATCCTATAAAATCAACATTCTGAAAAACTAATGAAATTAAGGAGGAAAACACGGATTATTTGTATCTATCCTAAATTCTTATTTCGATATTTTAATTTTTTTAAGTGCTTTTCAGCTATTTTTAAGAATTTATGTTAAAATGATAAATGGAGAAGGAAAAAAATGAGGTGAAAATATGGCAATTCCAAAGTATCAATACATTAAAGATGAATTGAAAAATAAGATCATTTCTGGTCAATTCGCTAGTGGAGATAAGTTCTACACGGAAGCAGAATTGATTTCCATGTATGATGTTAGTTCAATCACAGTCGTTCGTGCCTTGAACGACCTTGCCAAAGACGGATATATCGTCCGCCAGCAAGGGAAAGGAACCTTCGTGGCTCGTGCACGTAAACACAAACTCGTTGAATTTTCTGATGTGGAAATCTTCGAAACCAAAGATGATAAAGTAACTGTTCTTTCTATCGAACGTGGGAACGATCTTAAATACTTAGAAAAACTCGGCCTACGTGGCGATCAATTCTATTATAAGATTGAACGTATTCGTGAAACAAATGGCGTTACCTATATCTATCACAATTCATACATTCCTGAACAATACATCAATGCCAACTATCCAAATCTTGAATACTATAGTTCTATCTATACTCGTTTCAAATTGGACTACCACATTCACATGAATGACGAGCATTTTGAAGAAATTAACGAAATTGTATTTCCGACGCCAGAACATGCCGCTTCTATCCTAGGAATCGACACTAAATTCCCAACTGTTTTCCAAACTAAGACAACTCAGCTTGAAGCAACTGGTCAAGTTTTGGAATACATCGAAACTTATAAACGTTCTGATTTCTACAAAATTAAATTCATCTCTTGTGACCGTGATCACTAATTTTAAAAATCCTGAGGCAACTGTCTCAGGGTTTTTATATACCCATTATAGCATCAGCTCCCTTCCCTGAAAATAGCATTTCAAGCAATTCTATAATTAGTAACCTTTTTACTAAAAAATAGTCAAAATTAGAAAAATATATCTTAATTTATAAATTATTCTATTTTTTATAGTAATTTCCTCAAAAACTTGACTTTATTTTAGTTAGAACATACAATAGAGTCAGTATGTGAAAACGCTATCAAAAATATAAAAGGGAGGTTTTTTAATGAAACCAGAAAATAAACAGCGCTTCTCTATTCGTAAATATGCAATCGGAGCAGCTTCTGTATTAATCGGCTTTGCCTTTCAGGCTCAAGCTGTTGCTGCCGACGGAGTTGTGCCTGCTCCAGCAGAAAATCAGCCTGCTGTCCAAACCACTGGAGAAGTCGCTCCACAAACGAGTGAAGAAAAACTCGAGACTGCTCCAACAACAGAAAACGCTACTCCAGCTGCTCCAGTAGCAACTACTGAAGCACCAAAAACTGAAATTACTCCTGCTCCTGTCGTAGAAAAAACTGTTGCAACCGAAGAAACTCCAGCAAAACCAGAAGTCACTGAAGAAGCTAAGCAGCCAGAACCAGAAAAGGTAGAAAACAAAGAAGTTGCTAAGGTAGAAGCACCCGCAGTCGCTACAGAACGAGCAGCTCAAGTGAATGAAAAACTGGCTAAAAAGAAAATCGTCTCAATTGATGCTGGACGTAAATACTTCTCTCCAAATCAACTGAAAGAAATCATCGACAAGGCCAAACACTATGGCTATACTGATCTTCACCTTTTAGTCGGAAATGATGGCTTGCGCTTCATGCTTGATGATATGTCTCTAACTGTAGGTGATAAAACTTACGCAAGTGACGATGTCAAACGTGCTGTTGAAAATGGAACCAATGCCTATTACAACGATCCAAACGGCAATCATCTAACTGAAAGCCAAATGACCGACTTGATTAGCTATGCTAAGGATAAAGGCATTGGACTTATCCCAACAGTCAATAGCCCAGGTCATATGGATGCTATCCTCAACGCCATGAAAGAACTTGGCATTGAAAAACCTAACTTCAACTACTTTGGTAAAGAATCTGCACGTACCGTTGACCTTGATAATGAAAAAGCAGTTGCCTTCACAAAAGCTTTGATTGATAAATACGCTGCTTACTTTGCTGGCAAGTCTGAAATCTTCAACATCGGTTTGGATGAGTATGCTAATGACGCTACTGATGCCAAAGGATGGAGTGTGCTTCAAGCCTATAAATGGTATCCAGAAGATGGCTTCCCAGACAAGGGTTATGATAAATTCATCGCCTATGCTAATGACCTAGCTCATATCGTCAAATCTCATGGTCTGAAACCAATGGCCTTTAACGACGGTATCTACTATAATAGTGATACTACTTTCGGTACCTTTGATAAAGATATTATCGTGTCTATGTGGACTGGTGGTTGGGGCGGTTATGATGTTGCCTCATCTAAACTTCTATCTGAAAAAGGCCACCAAATCCTCAATACTAATGATGCTTGGTACTATGTCCTCGGTCGTAATGCTGACGGACAAGGTTGGTATAACCTAGACCAAGGATTGAACGGCATTAAGAGCACACCGATTACTTCTGTTCCAAAAACTGAAGGTGCGGATATCCCTATTATCGGCGGTATGGTAGCTGCTTGGGCTGATACTCCATCTGCACGCTACTCTCCATCTCGTCTCTTCAAGCTTATGCGTCAATTCGCAAACTCAAATGCTGAATATTTCGCTGCCGACTACGAGTCTGCTGAACAAGCTCTTAAAGAAGTTCCAACAGATCTTAGTCGCTATACATCCGAAAGCGTAGCAGCTGTTAAAGAAGCTGAAAAGGCTATTCGCTCTCTTGATAGCAACCTCAGTCGCGCTGAACAAGATAGCATTGACCAAGCGATTGCAAAACTCCAAGAAGCTGTTAGCAACTTAACCTTCACACCAGAAGCTCAAAAAGAAGAAGATGCCAAACGTGAAGTTGAAAAACTAGCTAAAAACAAGGTTATCTCAATCGATGCCGGACGTAAATACTTCACTCTAGACCAACTCAAACGTATCGTAGATAAAGCCAGCGAACTGGGTTACTCTGACCTTCATCTCCTCCTTGGAAATGACGGACTTCGCTTCTTGCTAGATGATATGACAATCACTGCAAACGGCAAGACCTATGCAAGTGACGATGTAAAAAATGCTATCATCGAAGGAACAAAAGCCTACTACGATGATCCAAACGGAACAACTCTGAGCCAAGCTGAAATCACTGAGCTCATCCAGTATGCTAAGGATAGAGGCATTGGAATCATCCCTGCCATCAACAGTCCTGGCCACATGGATGCTATGCTTGTCGCTATGGAAAAATTGGGCATTGCAAACCCTCAAGCTAACTTTGACAAGGTTTCAAAAACAACGATGGACCTTGAAAATGAAGAAGCAATGAACTTTACAAAAGCCCTTATCGGCAAATACATGGACTTCTTTGCAGGCAAGACTAAGATCTTTAACTATGGTACAGATGAGTATGCCAACGACGCTACTAACGCTCAAGGTTGGTACTACCTCAAGTGGTATGGACTCTATGGTAAGTTTGCAGATTATGCTAATGGTCTAGCTGCCATGGCTAAAGAAAAAGGTCTGCAACCAATGGCCTTTAACGATGGTTTCTACTATGAAGATAAAGACGATGTTGAGTTTGATAAAGATGTTATCATCTCTTACTGGTCTAAAGGCTGGTGGGGTTACAACCTTGCATCTCCTCAGTATCTTGCAAGCAAGGGTTACAAAATCCTTAATACCAATGGAGACTGGTACTATGTTCTAGGTAATCATAAGAATGATGAAGCCTATCCTCTATCAAAAGCTATTGAAAATACTGAAAAAGTACCATTTAAACAACTAGCTTCAACTAAGTATCCTGAAGTCGACCTTCCAACAACTGGTAGTATGCTAGCCATCTGGGCAGATAGACCAAGCGCTGAATACAAGGAAGAAGAAATCTTTGAACTGATGACTGCCTTTGCGGACCACAACAAAGACTACTTCCGTGCTGACTACAAAGCACTACGCGAAGAACTTGCTCAAATCCCTGAAAACTTAGAAGGATACAGCACAGAAAGCCTAGACGCTCTCAAAGTTGCTAAAGAAGCTCTTAACTACAATCTTAACCGTAATAAACAAGCTGAGTTGGATGCACTTGTAGCTAATCTTAAAGTAGCTAGACTAGGTCTTAAACCAGCCGCAACTCACTCAGGAAGTCTTGATGAAAGCGAAGCTCCTGCTGCTGTTGAAAACCGACCAGAGCTTCTCACAAGAACGGAAGAAATCCCATTTGAGACTGTTAAGAAAGACAATCCTAACCTTCCAGTGGGACAAGAAAAAGTTGTCACTGAAGGTGTCAAAGGTGAACGTACAATCTACGTCTCAGTTACTACTGAAAATGGCAAGGAAACCGAAACAGTTCTTGAAGACAAAGTCACAAAAGAACCTGTCGCTCAAGTGGTGGAAATAGGGAACCCTGTCACTCACCTTGGAGATGAAAAAGGGCAAGCTCCTACAACTGAGGAACTTCCTAAACTAGATGTCCAAACTGAAGAAATTCCATTTACAACCATCACTCGTGAAACTGATCAGTTGCCTAAGGGGCAATCTCGTATCGTGACTGAAGGTGTGAACGGTCGTCGTAGTCATTTCTATTCTGTGTCTACTGCTGCTGACGGAAGCGAAGTGAAAACATTGGTTACTAGTGTTGTCGCTCAAGAACCAGTTACTCAAATCATCGAAGTTGGTACTCCTGTAACACATGTGGGAGACGAAAAAGGAGTTGCTCCTGTTGCAGATGAAAAACCACGTGTTGTCATCGAGGACGAAGAAATTCCATTTACAACAATCACTCGTGAAACTGATGCATTACCTAAGGGACAAACTCGTGTCGTAACTGAAGGTGTTAAGGGACGTCGTAGTCATTTCTATTCTGTGTCTACTGCTGCTGACGGAAGCGAAGTGAAAACATTGGTTACTAGTGTTGTCGCTCAAGAACCAGTTACTCAAATCATCGAAATCGGAACTCCTGTAACACATGTGGGAGATGAAAAAGGACTAGCTCCTGTAGCGGAAGAAAAACCAAAATTAGAAATTCCAAATGTGCCAGCTCCTGTTGCAGAAGAAAAACCAAAATTAGAGATTCCAAGTAAACCAGCTCCAGCAACTGTTCCTGCCGAGGAAAACAAAGCTCTCCCTCAAGGACCAGCTCCTGTAGCAAAAGAAAATAAACTTCCTGAGACAGGAAGCCAAGGTTCAGAATGGTTGATTGCTACAGGTTTGATGGCTGCACTCACAGCTTATGGACTTAGCAAGAAAAAAGATTAATACTCTTCGAAAATCGAATTCAAACCACATCAGCTTCACCTTGCCGTATATTTGTTACTGACTTCGTCAGTTCTATCCACAACCTCAAAACGGTGTTTTGAGCAACCTGCGGCTAGCTTCCTAGTTTGCTCTTTGATTTTCATTGAGTATAAGCACAAATAAAAAGCGGGATTAAATCTCGCTTTTTATTGTTATCATTAATCGCCCAAACCAATGCGTTCGAAAATTTCATCCACTCGTTTGGTGTAGTAAGCTGGGTTGAAGATTTCATCGATTTCTTCTTGGGTAAGGCGTGATGTTACTTCTGGATCTGCTTCGAGAAGTGGTTTGAAGTCTACTTGGTTATCCCATGATTGAGCTGTCTTAGGTTGTACCAAGTCGTAGGCTTGCTCACGGGTCATACCTTTTTCAATCAAGGTAAGCATAGCACGTTGGCTGAAAATCAAACCAAATGTAGAGTTCATGTTGCGGATCATGTTTTCTGGGAAGACCGTCAAGTTCTTGACGATATTTCCAAAACGGTTAAGCATGTAGTCAATCAAGATAGTTGTATCTGGTGCGATGATACGCTCAGCTGATGAGTGAGAGATATCACGTTCGTGCCAAAGGGCTACGTTCTCATACGCTGTAATCATGTGACCACGGATAACACGCGCCAGACCTGTCATGTTTTCAGAACCGATAGGGTTGCGTTTGTGAGGCATTGCTGAAGACCCTTTTTGACCTTTGGCAAAGAACTCTTCCACTTCACGTTGTTCTGATTTTTGAAGACCACGAATCTCTGTCGCCATACGCTCGATAGAAGTTGCGATGCTCGCAAGAACTGCAAAGTACTCAGCGTGAAGGTCACGAGGAAGGACCTGTGTAGAGATTTCTTGAGCACGGATACCTAGCTTGTCGCAGACGTATTTTTCAACGAATGGTGGGATGTTGGCAAAGTTACCAACCGCACCAGAAATCTTACCAGCTTCCACACCAGCAGCCGCATGCTCGAAACGCTCGATGTTGCGCTTCATTTCGCTGTACCAAGTGGCCAATTTAAGACCAAAAGTTGTCGGCTCAGCGTGCACACCGTGGGTACGACCCATCATGATGGTGAACTTGTGCTCCTTAGCCTTGTCAGCGATGATGTTGGTGAAGTTTTCAAGGTCACGACGAATGATGTCGTTGGCCTGCTTGTAAAGGTAACCATAGGCAGTATCCACCACATCAGTAGAAGTCAAACCATAGTGAACCCACTTGCGCTCTTCACCAAGAGTCTCAGAGACCGCACGTGTGAAGGCCACTACATCATGGCGAGTCTCTTGCTCGATTTCCAAAATACGGTCGATGTCAAAGTCTGCCTTCTCGCGAATCAAAGCCACATCTTCCTTAGGGATTTCCCCCAACTCAGCCCATGCTTCGTCAGCTAAGATTTCCACCTCAAGCCAAGCACGGTATTTATTTTCTTCACTCCAAATATTCGCCATCTCAGGGCGAGAGTAACGTTCGATCATTTTTTTCTCCTTTTTCCATTTAGTTCTAATTCTACTTTTATTGATACATCTTCTAGGTGTACAGAGATTAAATACCATAGATTTAGGAGCCCTGCAATCACCATACTATAGTAAAATGATAAGACCACCATCTGGATAATATTTAAATACGGAATTCCTGATATTTTTGATATATCTAAATCTATTATACTACCAATTAATGCAATCATCGAAATAAGGAGCCATAATAACGAAGCTGTGATATAAGGAGCCAATGTTCTATAAAATACATCTCCCTTTTCACTAATATCGTTATCCTCTGGATCAAAGAAATTAAACATCGCAGCTAAATCTTCTATGCTAAATAAATTTCTTGTAGCACTCAACATTGTAATCGAAAATGACAACCCAGTCACTCCTGGGAAAATAAAGCTACTGAAAGGCAACCAACTAATTTTTATAAAATCAAAGTGTACAGAAAGAATACTTAGTAGTAAAATTAAACTAGATAGCATGAACCATGTGATATAGAATCCATTTGGGAAAATATGTTTTTTCCAAACTTTACATAATATTTTAATTATTCCAGTTTCTACTGTGATTTCATCATTTTTAATAGACATTTTTAATCCCTCATCAAAGGAATAAGTACTTTTAATACTCTATTTTCAATAATATTTTTGGTCTTACTTAAAATAGAAATAATGTACCCCATTTTAGCATCATCCTTAGTCTCATTTTCAATTTGTTCACTTGAGAATGTATCACCCTCAGCTGCTGTTAATTTAATCTCTTCTTGAGCAGCTTTCAGAGCTTTTAATCTATCTTTAGAAGGTTTTCCGTTAGGATATACTCGTGTTATTGTAATCTCTTTATAATTTCCTGATTTAATACTAAAATTTTCATATATAAGATTAATAGACACATTTCCAATATCTGTAACATTTTTATATCTATTAACTTCCAATTGTATTTCATCGATAATTGATTGTAATTCTACCATAGTATTACCCCCTTTGATACATACAGACGGTATATACAACCATTCTTTTGAACAGTCATAATAAAATTTCAAATCACGATATCGACCACTATTAATTGTTAAAAATTGCTCAATTTTGCTTACTCTATCAATATAGGTAACACCCATCCTCACCTCAGGAATTTTCCCACGTGAAAAAGATTTTATTTTAGTTTTTTCCGAATTTTTTAAAAAAGGATAAATGTCAAATAATTCTTCAATTACTCTCTTTAAATACAATCGTTTTTCCATATATTCTTCACGATATATGATCTCTCTAGTTAGATTATATTGTTCCACAACAAGATTAAAATCTTCTATCAATTGTTCTTTCAATTCTAGCATTGTTTTATATAAGTCTGATTGCAATATCGACTGGATATCATTCCTCTTTCGGTACTCAATTATATTATCAATTTTTGAAACTTCTTCAAAAATTTTTCCTAACGATGCGGGGATAACTGTTTTAATTAAATTATGTTCATCATATAAATCTAATATAGTCGGTTCAACATTTAATTTAGCAACATAACATTCAATCGTCATATAATAATTTCCTCTCTATTTAACTTTCAAAAAATAAAACGATATATAATTTTTTTAAAAATCAATCCCTTTCCCAAACTCCTCAACCTCATCTGGTACATCACTAAACAAAGTCACATGTCCCATCTTGCGGTTGTGCTTCGCTTCTATTTTACCATACATGTGAAGGTGGGCGCTTGGATTTTCTGTCACATATGTTTCAGCAGCCTCGACATGCTGGCCGAGAACATTAAGCATGACAGCTGGGGCATGTAGTTGGATAGCTGGCAATGGTGCTCCCAGAACACCTAAAATATGGGTATCAAACTGGGAGAAGTCGCAGGCTTCAATAGAGTAGTGCCCCGAGTTATGTGGACGTGGGGCAATTTCATTGACGATGATGTCATCAGCTGTTGCAAACATTTCCACGCAAAGGGTTCCAGACAAGTTCAGTTGTTCTGCAATTCGTACTGCCATAGTTTTGGCTTTTTCAGCCAGACTTTCTGAAATGCGAGCTGGCACGATGGTCTTAGACAGGATATTGTTACGGTGGATATTTTCCTGAACTGGGAAAACCGTCACATCCTTGTCGTTGCCAGATACGATGACAGAAATTTCAAGGTCAAAGTTGACAAATTCTTCTAAAACACAGTCTGCTGAGTCTGCTAGCGCATAGGCTTCTACCAAATCTGCTTCTGAACGAATAACCTTTTGACCATGACCATCGTAACCACCGGTCGCCGTCTTGAGGACATAGTTTTTAGAAAGGTCGATATCTGCCAAATCCTGGCTTGAAGTCACAACCTTGTAGGGTGCCACAGTGACTTGTGCCTTGTTTGAGAGAAAGTCCTTTTCAAAGATACGATTTTGAGAAATGCGGAGCAAGTCCGTTCCTTGAGGGAGTTGCCCATCCTTAACAACCGCATCCAAACCGTCAGCATCGACATTTTCGAATTCATAAGTGAGAACATCACAGCGCTCTGCCAACTGACGAAGGGCGTCCACATCATTATAAGGAGCCACGATAATCTCCGCGACGCGAGAGGCCGGGCAATCCGCTGCCGGATCCAGCGCGATAACCTTGTGCCCCATGTAGATAGCAGAAATGGCCATCATCTGACCCAGCTGACCACCACCGATAATTCCGATTGTTTTAGATGAGCTCATTTGTAGACTCCTCTGCGATTTTTCCTTGTTCTTTTGCAAAATCTGCCAAAGCTGTCGCGATAGCCTGATCCTCTACTGAAAGGAGACGGAGGGCAAAGAGGGCAGCGTTAGTCGCACCTGCTTCACCAATAGCCATTGTCGCAACAGGCACACCACCCGGCATCTGAACAATCGAGTAAAGAGAATCCACGCCACTAAGCGCACGTGATTTGACTGGTACACCGATGACAGGGAGGGTTGTTTTGGCAGCTACCATACCTGGCAAATGGGCTGCGCCACCCGCACCTGCGATGATAACCTTGATGCCACGGCTACGGGCTTCCTCCGCATGTCTAAACATGAGATCAGGGGTACGGTGGGCAGAGACAACTTTCTTTTCGTAGGCTACACCGAAGCGGTCTAGGACTTCTGCTGTTTTTTGCATGGTTGCCCAGTCGGATTTGGAGCCCATGATGATGGAAATAATTGGTTTAGTCATAATTTTTCCTTTTTCTTCTTTTTTGATAATGGTCTTAGGTGGTGGGGACGGAAGCAAATCTTCGGTTTCATTCCTAAAATTTGAGCCTAACGCTTCAAATTTTCCCTAGACCAGAAAAGATACTGTTCTGGTCTTTTCACCACGGCGACCATTGTCGTGTTTGACGACTGCGTCGCCTTTTCTTATGTCTTTATCTAATTGCCTTGCTTCCGATATCCGTACGATAGAAAAGGCCTTCTGTATTTTGTTTGTTGAGTTGGTTGTAGATAATGTTTTGGCCGTCTTTGACAGTATCTGCTGTGGTGACTAACATATAGACACGTCCTCCGTTTGAAAGAAGGTCTTGCCCATTTTCAGCAAATTTAGCTCCGGCATAGTAAGTGATGATGTCGCCTTTTGTCTTGGTAGGAAGCTTGACACCTTTCTCATAAGCGAGTGGGTAACCATTTGAAGCTACAACCACGCCCAGTGTCACACCCCTGTTCGTCCAAGTAATAGCTGGCTCCTTGCCATCGAGGATATCCGTAATATTTTGTGCAAAGTCAGATGTCAAACGAGGCAGGATAATTTGCGTTTCTGGATCTCCGAAACGAGCGTTAAACTCGATGACTTTGGGCCCATCAGCTGTCAAGATAAGACCTGCGTAAAGGATGCCCAGATAAGGACGCCCTTCTTGGATCATCCCCTCAAGGACTGGCTTGACAATGGTGTCAACCGCTGTGTCAACCACGCTCTGTGACAAGTGAGGAACTGGCGCATAGGCACCCATCCCACCAGTGTTGGGCCCCTTGTCGCCATCATAAGCACGTTTGTGGTCCTGAGCCGTTGACATGATATAGAACTTGTCACCATTGACAAAGGCAAAGAGTGAGAACTCCTCCCCGTCAAGGAATTCCTCGATAACCACACGCGCACCTGAGTCTCCGAATTTATTGTCCAAAAGCATCTCGTGAGCTGCTTCGACTGCTTGCTCAACCGTTTCGGCAACAACAACACCTTTCCCAAGGGCCAAACCGTCTGCCTTGACTACGATTGGAGCGCCTTTTTCTTCTATATAGGCCTTGGCTTCCTCGAAATCTGAGAAGGTCCCATAGGCTGCTGTCGGAACGCCGTACTTGACCATGATTTCCTTAGCAAAATCCTTGGACCACTCCAGCTCCGCTGCCAATCTTGTCGGACCAAAGGCCTTAAGCCCAGCTTGGTTAAAATCATCCACAATCCCAGCTGCAAGGGCATCATCTGGCCCGATAAAGGTCCAAGCAATATCGTTGGCTTTTGCAAACTCAATCAATTTAGAATGTTCGGAAATAGAGATATTTACCAATTCCAGACCATCCAGAGTCATCCCGTCATTCCCAGGAGCTACAAAGACTTTTTCAACGTCTTTTGATTCAAGTAACTTCTTAGCAATGGCATGTTCACGACCACCCGAACCGACAACTAACAGCTTCATTTCTCAACCTCTTTTGCGAATTATTTACTAACATTATATCACAAACGTTCGTTTTAATCTCGTTTCGTTCTGCCTTTTAATCAAAAAAAGGAAAGAAACTGTTTTCTTCCCTTTTGTCTTCTTAATGTCTAAAATGTCTCACTCCTGTGAAGACCATGGTCAATCCATATTTGTCAGCGGCTTCGATGGATTCTTGGTCACGGACAGAGCCACCAGGCTGGATAATCGCCTTGATTCCTGCTTTGGCGATTTCTTCCACATTATCCGCAAATGGGAAAAAGGCATCCGAAGCAAGGACAGCACCGTCAAGGCGGTCTTTGGCTTGGTCAATGGCGATGCGAACAGAAGCCACACGATTAGTTTGACCTGGGCCAACACCGAGTGTCATGTGGTCGTTGGTGATGATGATACCGTTTGATTTCACATATTTGATAGCCTTCCAAGCGAACTCAAGTGCAGTCGCCTCTGTCTCAGTTGGCTGGCGTTTGGTCACCACTTGCCAGTCAGCTGGGCTTTCTTTGACCACGTCTTGGTTTTGCACCAGAAGTCCACCTACTACGCCGGTGTATTCTGCTTCCACTTCACTAGCGTCTTGGGCGTCAAACGGCAAGGCAAGGATGCGCAAGTTTTTCTTTTTATTAGTCAAAATGGCTAGCGCCTCATCTGTATAGCTCGGTGCAATGATGATTTCAAGGAAAACGCCGTGCATCTTCTCAGCTGTCGCAGCATCCACCTCACGGTTGAGAACGACAATCCCACCAAAGATAGACACTGGATCAGATTCATAAGCGTAGTCCCAAGCAGTCTCGATGTCATCAGCCTGACCGATTCCACATGGGTTCATGTGTTTGAGAGCCACAACGGTTGGACGGTCTTTGAAATCACGAATAATACGAATAGCCGCATCCGCGTCACGGATATTGTTGAAGGACAATTCCTTACCGTTAAGCTGTTTGGCTGAAGCAATGGAGTAATCCGTCGGCAAGGCTTTTTGGTAGAAATCCGCATCCTGCTGAGGATTTTCACCATAACGCATAGCTTGCTTGAGGTCATAGGTTAAGGTCAACTTTTCAGGCTTTTCTTCACCCACTTGAGCTGTGAAGTATTCTGCAATCAAGGCATCATAAGCCGCTGTGTGACGGAAAACCTTGGCTGCCAAACGTTGACGCGTTTCATAAGTCGTTTTGCCGTTAGCTGACAATTCATCAAGAACTACAGCATAATCCGCTGGATCCACCACAACTGTTACGCTGGCATGGTTCTTCGCTGCTGATCGAAGCATAGATGGCCCACCGATATCAATATTTTCCACTGCATCAGCGTAAGTTACATCTGGTTTGAGAATGGTTTCCTTGAATGGGTAAAGGTTTACCACCACAAGGTCGATCAATTCGATATTATTGTCCTTAGCCGCTTGAAGATGGCTATCCAAATCACGACGAGCAAGGAGACCACCATGGATATTCGGGTGCAGGGTCTTGACACGACCGTCCATCATTTCTGGGAACCCAGTCACATCATCAATCGCAATGGTCTCCACCCCAGCATTGTCAAGGACAACTTTGGTCCCACCTGTTGAGATAATATCCCAACCAATTTTTTTGAGTTCTTGGGCAAATTCAACAATGCCCGCTTTGTCTGAGACGCTGATTAAGGCGCGTTTAGTCATGTTTTTTCCTTTCGTTTACTTGTCCAACAATTCTCTAATAACCTCTGGATACAACTTGTACTCCGCTTCATGAATCCGGGCTTCAAAGCTGTCAATGATATCATCAGCTAACCGTGGCACACGAACTTGCTGGATAATCTGTCCTGTATCCACACCTGAGTCAACCCAATGAATAGTCACGCCAGACTGCTCAACACCAGCATTCCAAGCATCCTCAATCCCATGAGCTCCTGGAAATTCTGGCAGGTAGGCTGGATGAATGTTGATGATACGACCTTCATAAGCTGACAATAAAGTTGGCCCAACGATTTTCATGTAGCCTGCTAGACAAACCAAGTCAATCTGGTGCTCTTCCAAAAGTTCGACAAGGGCTGCTTCGTAGTCTGCCTTGCTCTCAAACTCCTTGAGTTCAAAAGCGTAGGATAGAACACCAAGCTTTTCTGCACGCTCGAGCACAAAGGCATCACGATGGTCTGAAAAGACAAACTCCACCGGAAATTCTTCGGCAATCACCTGAAAATTTGAGCCATTACCAGAGGCAAAAACCGCTATTTTTTTCATTTGATGATGACACTTTCGTTTTCTTTCGTGACGATGCGACCAATTTCATAGACTGGTTCATCCAGCAATTCTTTGACACGCTCTACATTTTCAGGGCTGACTGCTAGCATAAGCCCCACACCCATATTAAAGATTTCAAACATTTCCTCGTGCTTGATCTGACCGTATTTTTCAAGGGCTTTGAAGATCGGAAGAACTGGAACCTTGTCTTCTTCGATTTCTGCCGCTAGGTCATCTGCAAACATGCGAGGGACATTCTCGATAAATCCACCGCCTGTGATGTGGGCAATGCCGTTGACCAACTCTTCCTTGATGAGTGGCAAGACAGCCTTGACATAGATACGAGTCGGCTCCAGAAGAACTTCCCTGAGCTTTTTGCCTTCCAACTCAGGCAAGACTTCTTCGCCTGTGTAGTCGGCAAAGA
>ERZ773062.686-NODE-686-length-16477-cov-113.878090_pt1 | contig 16477 bp, 10 predicted proteins | sample MGYA00580626_ERZ773062 | MGnify/ENA primary metagenome ERZ773062 (study PRJEB29015, sample SAMEA2738003) | human oral metagenome | biome: human oral; feature: human-associated habitat; material: dental | place: China | collected 2058 ...
CTGGTGTTTTCGATTTCTCAGCAGGCTTTTGCGCTGGTGTTTTCGATTTCTCAGCAGGCTTTTGCGCTGGTGTTTTCGATTTCTCAGCTTGATTTGGCGCCGAAGTTGTATTCTCTTTTACAACCTTACCATTTTTAGATACATCCTTTTCTTGAGCAGAAACATGCTGAGCCGAAAAAGGAAAGGCTCCAGTTGTATCTGTAAGTGAAATGAGTCCCAGTGTTGCAGTTGCTAAGCTGGTTACTAAAATTTTTTTTGATTTTTTCATAAAAATCTCCATTATTTTAATGATTTATACCTATAGTATACCATATACTTTATTTTACTTTCAAATCAAATATTAAATATTCAGAAATAAATCTAAAACTTAATTGAAAAATCCATAGTTATATCACTTCCAACTCATACAAGCCTCTGACCGCATTACATCCATAGATAACTTCTGCTTGGGCTAAGTCTGCCAAAGTCAAGACTTTTTCCTCTACCTGTCCTGTTTCTAGCAAATGCTGACGACAGATTCCTGGCAAGATGGCAAGATTGATAGGCGGTGTGTAGAGCTTCCCGTCAATTTTCAGAACCAGATTGCCGATAGAAGTTTCCAGCAATTCTCCTGCTGCATTATGGTAAATGATTTCCTGTTTACTTAGACTTAAGTGTGGTCTGTGAGTTGTTTTAAAGTAGGTAAACGCTTGATGTAAATCCGCTTCCTGTAAACAGAGTTTAGCCTGACAGAAACTTTGACTGAGGGGTGTTAATACTTGGCGACTGAGTTCCAGCTCTCCAGACTTGTTAAGAGTAATTCGCAAACGATAGTCTTGGTGGGAATCGCAAGCTTGACACTCTTCCTCTATCTTTTGTCTCAGATCTTCTGGATCAAAAGGATAGGCAAAATAACGACTAGCTTTTCTCAGTCTTTCCAGATGTTCTTTTTCAAAAAGTAATTGTTTTCGGCTGATTTTACCAGTTGTAATCAATTGGAAACGTGCTTGTTTACGATAGAGAACAGCCGCCTTTTGATGAACCTCACGGTATTCAGATTGCCAAGTGCTATCCCATGTAATGCCGCCACCCACTCCATAGATAGCCTGTTCTTTGTAGAGTTGAATGGTCCGAATGGCGACATTGAAAATCCGTCGTCCATTTGGAAGTAAGAGACCAATCGTTCCGCAGTAGACTCCGCGTGGTTGGGGTTCCAAGTTTTTGATGATTTCCATGGTCGCAATTTTGGGTGCACCCGTTATGGAACCACAAGGAAAGAGAGACCGAAAAACGGCAACCAAGTCCACATCCTCTCGCAACTGACTCTTGATGGTCGAAGTCATCTGCCAAACGGTTGAATACTGCTCCACTTGACAAAGACGTTCTACACGCTCACTGCCCACTTCAGAAATACGGTTCATGTCATTGCGCAAGAGATCCACAATCATCATATTTTCAGAGCGATTTTTAGGATCTTGCTCCAACCAAGCTGCCTCTTTCAAATCTTCATCGTCAGTCACTCCCCGCTGGGTTGTTCCCTTCATCGGGCGAGTCGTTAATTCTCGGTCATTTTGCTCAAAAAAGAGCTCTGGACTCATGGAAATCACTGCCATCTCATCGTGTTCAATATAGGCATTGTAGCCCGCCTCCTGTTCTACCACCATGCGATTGTAAATGTCAAAAGGATTGGCACTTAAGTCTTGCTTGAGTTGGACAGTGTAGTTGACCTGATAGGTGTCCCCCTGACGCAAATGATGGTGAATCTGGGCAATCGCCTTTTCATAGTCCTCTGCTGACGTTACTTCCTGCCACTTTGAAGGCAGGTCTACTTCCTCATAAGTCAGAGGAATAGGCGATGTTTCTACCCTATCATGAACTGTAAAGTAAAGCAAGTACTCGCCCAGTAAAGAAACCTTGTGAACTGCTAATTTCTCCTCAAAAGCAGGTGCAGCCTCATAGCTGACATAGCCCACCACATAATAGCCTTGTTCTTGGTAACTTTCCACTTGTGCCAGCAAGTCTGCCACTTCTGATAAATCTCTCGTTTTTAACTCTCTGATGGGCTGGGTAAAGGTGTATCTCTCGCCCAAAGCTCTAAAATCAATCACTGTTTTTCTATGCATATCTTAAGTATAGCACAAAAAGGCAGATGCAGCTTAAGCTGATCCACCTTTTTAGTCATTTCGACTTTATAACGATGTTTTGGCGAATAAATCTCCAGAGAATCCATCTGATTTTTGAAGGAGCTGTTTGTAAACCTTCCATTTAAGATCTTCAGTATTTTTATAATGATTCTTTATATTTGGATTTTCCATGCTATCTAGGTCTTTTTGAACAGCTTCATCAAATAAGGACTTCAACTCAGCATAAGTAGAGATAGATCTGCCATTGATTTCGATTGTAGTGAAGCCGTTTTGAGCTTTGTCATAGACTTCTTTATACCAATGTTTCTTCCATGATTCAAGAGTATCAAATTGGCCATCAGAGACTTTCTTGATAATGAAGTCATCCCCCAACAACCCTTTGTTTTCCTTGTTGGCTTCCGCCTTATATTTGTTTGAAGCGTAACCAATAAATCCGTTAAGATAACCATAGTATCCCCACATACGGAAAGCATTATGTTTGAATGAAATCGAACCAACTGTACTCTTGCTAGTATTACCACCAAAGATACCCGACATCATATTTACGGTTTGGTAAGCACTGTCAAAACCTTCCGAACGATAACGTCCATTCCCTGGCATACCATGTTTTGTAACAAAGTTATGATCAACCAATTGATCAATGCTCGTAATCGTCAATTTCTTCTCATTATCCGTTAAATCACGTAATTTATCCCATTGATGTGGCTCGCCTTTCAGATTGTTTCGCTCAGCGTTCGTACGCCATTCTCGGTCCATCTTCTTGAACCACTTACTGTTGTCGTCCAAGTGTTTTCCAATAACTGCATCTGCTTCTAGATGGTCCAGCATCATCAGAGCCTCGTTATAGTTCTTCATATAGTGATCAATTTCTTCACGGTTCTTTAACTTATTTGGATCATAATTGTAGATTTGATTGCCATCATTCTGACGTTCATAAGCCATGTTCAAACCTAAGGCGCCGTATTCACCATTTGGATTTGTCAACGATGGTGACTGGAGCATACCTTGCGCAAAGGACTCTAAGTCCGTCCCTTCACGATGATACCAACCACCATAGTAAGCCATACGATCATTCACGTGAGTCGTTTCATGCGTAAAGGCCGATGTACCAAAATCACTTATCAACTCTGTCATAACAAAGTAGACAGCATCTTGCTGATTTGGAGCGGCAAAGATATATGCGTAAGCACCATATCCATACTGATAGCCATGATATTTATTGATCCGTCCAAAGAACTCTCGAATCGGAGCATAATCTGGTTTCCCATCCTTGTGACCATATCGGTTTGCCCAACCGATACCCGGCGCATCATGATTGTCCCAAACAGGTGTAGGAACACTATTTTCACTCTTGAGGAGCTTATTACGTACATTATCGGCAGCTAATTTTGACCAAAAGTCTAAGTAGTTCACCTGCTCTTTTGCTCTCTTATTGATTTCACTCTTGAAGGCTTCACGAGCCTCCTCAGTATTTTTACCATATTTTTCAAAAGCACTAAAAGAAATGGTATTATAGGTCGAAATCATGAAAAGATGCGAGTTCTTCAAGTTTAATAGAGGCAAAATCATCCGACCATGCACGCCATTATTAATCCCTTCATACAGACGATACTTCTTATGAGCAAAATCGGGGTTCAATGATGGCTGTTCTACCACATAAGCATTCTTTTCAATTGCCTTTTTAAACCAAACATTCATATCGGTTTCATTTGTAAACAATTTCATGTTATATGTTAGAAACTCATGAAGGCTTCCTTTACCTGTAGCACCTGCAATCACTCGACTATACGCATCTTGGGATTGGTCTCCCTTAAGATTGTTCTCTTTTGAGCCGATAGTGATCAAGCGATCTAAGACATTCACGTTCTTACCATAAAAATCTGGTTTAAACATCATAATATCTTTGATCGACAATCCATTATATTTAATGCCATAGTATTGGTTCAAATAAGCAAGCCCCATCATAATGTTGGCCTTATTGTCTTCAACTTTCTTAATGAAAGCACGTTGAGCTGCTTCATCATCATTTAGTTGATGATCTTCATTTTCAACAATTTGTTTCACCAAGTGTCCAAGATTTTGTTTTACTTCATCAAAACTTTCTTCTAAGAATAAATCACGAATGTAGCCATTTTTTCGTTCATCCGTGTTTTCTTGCGGTTTGTTCCGCTTGTCCATAAGAGCGCGCACTTCAGGAGAAATCAATTCTACACTGGATAATGTTTCTTTTGCCTTTGCAATCAAACCAGCACGATCTTTCACTAGCATATTTGGCGTATAAACGATATTCTGGTTGGTCACTTCGTACTCTTTGACTTGTTTTACATCAGAGTCAGCTTTGGCAGTAACGGCCAATTCTTCTTTGGTACCATCAGCATAGTGAATCATGATCTGATCAATAGCTGACAAGTCTGTTACAAACTGCCCATTTTTCAAACCAGTAACAGAAAGGACTTCTTTGGTCACCAAGTTTGAGCTAGCATCTAGTTTATTAGCTTGATTGACAATCCACTCTTTATTATAGAATGGTTGTAATTTTTCAATATTGCGATAGGCAAGTTCGCGGTCAGCTCTGTAGTCTTGAATGGCCTTGTACTCGTCTTCACGGTGTGTCAAACGGTTTAATTTATCTACAACAGGCTCATTGATTTCATACTCATGCGCTGTGATTCCCAGAGCAGCAATTTTCTTGTCTGCTTCTTCTTGCGAAATAGGCTTAATACGATGCTGTTGTTTAGAATATCTATATGAAGATTTTCCTTCACTCACACCAGTAACAACAAAGTTTCGGTTTAAGCGGTCACCTGTCCAATAAGGATCATCATCAATATCAGATGAGCCATAGAAAATCTCACCGTTCTTAACTTTCATCATTGAAACAGTATCTTCAACGGAGCCCAAGGCATTTGTACTGCCTACAATACCACCCGCGCTAATCGGTTCTCTCACATCGATAGTACCTTTAGCTACAGATTTTTTAATGGCTCCGTCCCGATAAACTGCATGGTTGTCCCCACCATTTTGTGACCAATAGGCGATGCCAGCAACTTTCGCTTTATTACCTGTTATTTGTGCATCAACATAGGCCTTCTCAACAGAACCTTTCCAGTTTTCTCCAACAATTCCAGCAAGAAAGGCGCCTTGATTCCCACCAGCATGAAGCTTACCAATGAATGCCACATTTGTTAATCTGCCGTTATTATCAATTTTATTGATCAAACCTGATACGTCATTATTTCCAACAACTGTACCCGTTACTTTCACATTATTGATCGTTGTGTTTTTTATAACAGCAGCCAAGGGAGCAACTCTATTTGCCCATGGCATATGAATGTTTACCTTACCAAGGTTAAGGTCATGGATGTGGGCGCCTTCGGTATCACCTAATAGTGGACGTTCCAAGTTATGAATCGTGTATCGTTGACCGTCTACACTTGATAGCTTGCCTCGGAACTTCGTCGTTACATATGATTTACCAGCTGCAGGAACATTAACCGCATTCAAGTCCGCACCAATTTTAAATTCACCAGATGGATTGGCCTGCATAGCTTTTACAAGTTCATTGAAATCGTAGTAGACATTCTCTTCATGAGTTTTTGGTTTGGCAAAATAATGGGTGTATTCCTCACTGAGCTGGTTACCATCCGTATGCTGAACGAGGTCAGGCGCTTTAGCAGTAACCTTATAAAGCGTTTTCCCATCGACTGTCACTTCTTCAATTTTGTCAATCGCAAGACGCGTCATCTTATTATCACGTGTAGCAATTTTTAGATAGTAAGGTCTTACATCACTTGGAACAGAGGTTAAGAAGCTGCTATCCGTTTCCACGCCATTGTCGTCAACACTTATGAGGCTTGTTTCTTTTATATTTTTAACTTCGACCTTTTTTAAATCAATTCTCAGTGATTCTTCTTTGAGAATTTCTTCCTCGTTTCCTTCGCCACGATCATAAACCATTTTTGTTTCGAGTTTATAATCCTTGTAATACTGCAAATCTGTTAGAGTTGCAGTCAAGTTATCCGGTGAAACCGTCATGGTTTTCACGACTTCGTCGCCTTTTTTCAGGGTTAAAGTGATCGATTTAATCGCTGTCTTACTTGGATTTTCCAGATTATAATGAATCTGATATGAGCGTTTCAAATCCTGAATATCAACCCTTGAAAAAGTCAACACTGGCTTTTCGAAGTTTTTGGTACCTAGTTTAACAATACGGTCTTGGGCTAACTCGATGACCTGTTCAAGAATTTCAGGCGCTTCCTGCGTCTTGATTCCTTTGATGGTCTTGTAGGTTCTGATAACCTTTTTCTGACCGTCTTTTCCTTCTTGGACCGTAACTTTATCGCCCTTTTTCAGTTGCGTGTCTTCTTCGACTATCTCCTTAAACGGAATTTTTTCAAGACTTTCTTCTACAAGAGTTCCTTCTATTGGTTTCGTACCACGACTTATTTTTTTAGTGACTGGTTTTTTGATGACAGTGGTTGTTGTATTTAAAACTTGGTCAGTCTCAACACCTTCGACAGTTTTATAAGTCGTTTTGGTAACTTGGATCCCTTTTTCACCGTTTTGAACCACTATTTCTTCGTCAGTGTATTTTGTAGGATCATCAATGATTTCCGTCTGGTAGTCAATCTCTGCGATTGTGTCTTTAGTAATTATTCCTTCAGTTACTGTATATTCTGGAAGGTCCTCTTGAACAAGGGAGTCACCCTCTTTGCCAGCTTCCTGAGTACCCTTACTTTCAAGCTTTTCAGTATACGCTGGCAAACTATCTTGAACAAGGGATTCGCCTTCTTTACCTACTTCTTGAGTGCCCTTGCTCTCAAGTTTCTCAGTATAGGCTGGCAAACTATCTTGGACAAGGGACTCGCCTTCTTTACCTACTTCTTGAGTGCCCTTGCTTTCAAGTTTTTCAGTATACGTTGGCAAACTATCTTGAACAAGGGAGTCACCTTCTTTACCGGGTTCCTGAGTGCCTTTGCTTTCAAGCTTTTCAGTATAGGCTGGCAAACTATCTTGGACAAGGGAATCGCCTTCTTTACCTACTTCTTGAGTGCCCTTGCTTTCAAGTTTTCCAGTATACGCTGGCAAACTATCTTGAACGAGGGATTCGCCTTCCTTGCCAGATTCCTGGGTGCCTTTGCTTTCAAGCTTTTCAGTATAGGCTGGCAAACTATCTTGAATAAGGGATTCGCCTTCCTTGCCAGATTCCTGAGTACCTTTACTTTCAAGCTTTCCAGTATAGGCTGGCAAACTGTCTTGGACTAGAGATTTCCCATTTTTAGAAAAACTAGCTACTTTTGTGTCAGTTCCTTTAAAATAACCAATATACTCATATCCTTCAATATCGATCACACCTTTCGCTAATTCTTCATTTGAGGAGGCCGAGATCGTTTGATTGTAAGAAAGTAACTCTTTATTCTCAAAGGCAAAAGTAGCAAAAGGAATGAAGTTGCTGACACCAAGAGAACCAATCAAAAGCACTCCAAGAACTTTCTGACGCTGTTTTTTGGACACCAAAAAAACAGCTAAAGATGCTGTTGCAAGACCAAGACCTGCTAAAGCAAATTCTTTACTTCCTGTATAGGGAAGTTGTTGACTGTTAGTTGCCTTCTTGCGATAAACCACATAAATAATATCTTCATCTTGAAATTCTGTAGGAACTTCATGATGAATCAAGGCTTTTTCAGACTCGGTTAATTCTTGCTCCGTCAAATATCGATAATGGACTGAATTCACTTCAGCTAATTCATCTGCTTGGACTTTACCAGTTAATAACAAGCTGGCACCAACAAGAAAGGCCCCGATTGCTACAGGACCAACTCCAACAGTCAATTTACGAATAGAATACTTTAGGTTTTTTTGAAACTGTTCTTTTCTCTTTTTCATTCTCATATCTTTCTAATAGAATCTTCTGGATACTGCGCACGCGCACCCCCGATGAGTTTTGGACGACTAGCTAGAGCTGTTACATGGGCATGGCCAATCTCTCGCAAAACTGGTCGAATCGGAACCTGCACATGCTTGACATGCATGCCAATTGCGGTATCTCCGATATCTAATCCAGCATGAGCCTTGATGAACTCCACTTCAACAGGGTCCTTCATAAACTTAAAGGCAGCTAGCTGACCCGAACCGCCTGCATGAAGAGTCGGAAGGACGCTGACGATTTCCAGACCAAATTGCTCTGCCACTTGACGTTCAACGACCAGGGCCCGATTGACATGCTCACAACCTTGAACAGCTAGATGAATTCCTTTCCCTTCGAGGACATCTAAAATCGTCTTCACAATGATTTCGCCAATTTCTTGGCTTGATTCCTTGCCTATATGGCCGCCTAAAACTTCACTAGAGGATAAACCTAGGACAAAGAGGCTTCCTTTACGCAATCCAGCCTTTTCCAAAACATCTTCAATTACCTGCTGTGTTTCTGTTTTAATTCTACTTTTGTCCATCACTCTTAACCTCATTTTTCTCCTACTATCATATCTTTTTTTAGTGATTTTATCAAGGCGAACTAATCACTCAGAGTTGTCACTACAAAAACTTTAAAGAAGAATTTTCTTTTAGTAGCAAAGTAAAGAGGCTGGGACAAGAATGCTTTTCAAAAAAGTAACAACTAAAATGACCTGCTCCCTAAAAAAGTTAAACAGAAGATTTAGCTTTTTTAGCGGAGCAGGACAAATCTCCAGCGATGCTTATGTTATCTGAGTTTGAACATAGTGGGCAATGACATCTGATGTGTACTGGGCTGTGCCAAGTCCAAACTTGTCAATGTTTTCCTTAAACTCTGGGTTGTGGACGTATCCTTTACCGATATGGCCGAATACCTCAATAGAGCAGTCAAATCCATAAGTACGAATAGCTTGCAAGAGTTTAGCTGCTTGCTCTTGGTTTCCGGCTGCTGTTGCAGGCAGACCAACTTGAAGGTTTTGTGCCAAGGCTTGAAAAACTTGGTTGAAGGCGGCTGTGGCCTCGTCTTCGTGACCTTTTTGGCGTTCAAGCGCTTGTCCCATGACTTCTTGACCATATTTCTCTACCGCCTCTTGGTGGTATTTTTGATGGTCTAGGTAGTTAAATCCAGTAAATTTTTCCTCAATAGACATTTCTATTTCTCCTTTTTGTTCTTGAATGGTTTTTTGCAAGGTGGAAATCAAGGTATCCAGATGTTGCCTTTCTCGAGTTAGATAATCCAACTGCCTAGTCAAATGGGGCAATAAATCTGTCCTTTCTTCCTTTAATAGCTCTGCTATTTTTTCTAAAGAAAAGCCTAGATATTTATAATACAGAATGACCTGAAGGCGTTCCAAATCCTCTTGACTGTAGGTTCGATAGCCATTTTGCGACTTTAAGGGAACCAAGAGTCCTATCTTATCGTAGTGGTGCAGGGTCTTGACAGAGACACCTGAAAGCTGCGCAGCTTCTTTTATATGGTACATGATTCCCTCCTTATAAGGATAGTATAACCCCTCCCCTTAGGTCAGAGTCAAGTGTTTTTACGAAAATTTTTTAACTTTTTGATAAAGGTGTGAAAACTTGAAAATGGTTTTCTTGACAGACCTTAGAAAACATGATAGGATAGTCAAGTCTATCAATCAAACAGAAGGCTCATAAAGAGCCATTGAGAGAAGGCTATTTGACAACTCAAGTAGCCTTTTCTTATTTTAAAAAACGAGATTGGAGTTTCAACTATGTCAGAAAAATCGCAATGGGGTTCGAAACTAGGCTTTATTCTAGCATCTGCTGGCTCAGCCATCGGGCTTGGTGCCGTTTGGAAGTTTCCTTACATGACTGCTGCTAATGGCGGGGGAGGCTTTTTACTAGTCTTTCTCATTTCCACTATTTTAATCGGTTTCCCGCTCCTGCTGGCTGAGTTTGCCCTTGGCCGTAGTGCTGGCGTTTCCGCTATCAAAACCTTTGGAAAACTGGGGAACAATAACAAGTACAACTTTATCGGTTGGATTGGTGCCTTTGCCCTCTTTATCCTACTCTCCTTTTACAGTGTTATCGGTGGATGGATTCTAGTTTATCTGGGTATTGAGTTTGGGAAATTGTTCCAACTTGGTGGAACGGGTGATTATTCTCAGTTATTTACTTCAATCATTTCAAATCCAGCCATTGCCCTAGGAGCTCAAGCAGCCTTTATCTTGTTGAATATCTTTATTGTATCACGTGGGGTTCAAAAAGGGATTGAAAGAGCTTCGAAAGTCATGATGCCCCTGCTCTTTATCATCTTTGTTGTGATTATTGGACGCTCTCTCAGCTTGCCAAATGCTATGGAAGGGGTTCTTTACTTCCTAAAACCAGACTTTTCAAAACTAACTAGCGCTGGTCTCCTCTATGCTCTGGGACAATCTTTCTTTGCCCTCTCACTAGGGGTTACAGCCATGCTGACCTATGCTTCTTACTTAGACAAGAAAACCAATCTGGTCCAATCAGGGATTTCCATTGTAGCCATGAACATCTCGGTATCCATCATGGCAGGGTTAGCCATTTTCCCAGCCATGTCAGCCTTCAATATCCAGTCTGAAGGGGGACCAAGCCTTCTCTTTATCGTCTTACCTCAACTCTTTGACAAGATGCCTTTTGGAACCATTTTCTACATCCTTTTCCTCTTGCTCTTCCTCTTTGCGACGGTCACTTCCTCTGTCGTGATGCTGGAAATCAATGTGGGCAATATCACCAACCAGGACAACAGTAGGCGTGCTAAATGGAGTGCTATTTTAGGAATCTTGACCTTTGTTTTTGGTATTCCTTCAGCCCTATCCTATGGAATCATGGCAGATGTTCACATTTTGGGGAAGACTTTCTTTGACGCTATGGACTTCTTGGTTTCCAATCTCCTCATGCCTTTTGGCGCCCTCTGCTTATCCCTCTTTACAGGCTACATCTTCAAAAAGGCTCTTGCTATGGAGGAACTCCATCTTGATGAAAGAGCATGGAAACAGGGACTTTTCCAAGTCTGGCTCTTCCTTCTTCGCTTTATCATTCCTATTATCATCATCGTGGTTTTTATCGCCCAATTTATGTAACCAAAAAGGACTTGAGTAGTAAACTCAGGCCCTTTCTTTTTATGGATGGCTAACAATCAATTCCAGACCTTGCCCTTCCAAGGTCCAAGCTTCAACATCACTTGGTAGGATAAAGTGGCTACCTTTTTGGATTGGATAGTTTTTCCCGTCAACAGTGAGTTGACCCTGACCAGCCAAGACACTCAACAAGCTGTAGTCAGCAGTCTTTTCGAAGTCAACTTTGCCAGTGATTTCCCACTTGTAAACTGCGAAGAAGTCATTAGATACAAGAAGAGTTGAACGCAAATCATCAGCTTTGATAGTTACAGGACGGCTATTGGCAGGCTCGCCAATGTTTAAAACATCGATAGATTTTTCAAGGTGAAGTTCACGCAAGTTGCCCTTGTCATCCTTACGGTCAAAGTCATAGACACGATAGGTAGTATCGCTAGACTGCTGGGTTTCAAGAATCAAGATACCCGCCCCGATAGCGTGCATAGTTCCACTTGGTACATAGAAGAAATCTCCAGCTTTAACTGGAACTTTTGTCAGCAAGGTATCCCAGTTCTTGTCCTCGATTTGCTGGCGGAGTTCTTCTTTTGATTTGGCATTATGGCCATAGATAATCTCTGAACCTTCGTCTGCTGCGATGATGTACCAGCACTCTGTTTTCCCTAACTCGCCTTCATGTTCTAATCCATAGGCATCGTCTGGGTGAACTTGGACACTGAGCCAATCGTTGGCATCGAGTATCTTGGTCAAGAGTGGAAATACAGGCTCTGGACGGTTGCCAAACAATTCACGGTGCTCTGCATACAATGTAGCCAGGTCTGTTCCCTCAAAGCGCCCATTAGCAACTTTAGAGACACCATTTGGATGGGCTGAGATGGCCCAGTATTCTCCGATTTTTTCACTTGGGATGTCGTAGCCAAACTCATCACGTAGCTTGGTTCCACCCCAGATTTTTTCTTGCATAACTGATTGTAAAAATAATGGTTCTGACATCTTGATCTCCTGTCTGATTTTTCTTCCCTCATTATAGCAAAAAGCCAGATCTAATTGAACTCTTTTTCACATCTTATAAAGTAGGGAGAAGATTTTATAAAAATAGTGAACAAATATGCTCTACTTAATACTTGCACCATTGCTGGCAATGACATCCTTGTACCAGTAGAAGGATTTCTTCTTGCTTCGTTTGAGACTTCCTTGACCTGCATTATCACGATCCACATAGATAAATCCATAGCGCTTGTTCATTTCGCCTGTTCCAGCCGAAACCAGATCAATACAACCCCAAGTCGTATAACCAAGCAATTCAACGCCATCTTGGTAAATAGCATCTCGCATAGCCTTGATGTGGGCCTCTAAGTAAGCAATCCGATAGTCATCCGCTACATAGCCATTTTCATCTGGCATGTCAACAGCACCGAGTCCATTTTCTACGATGAACATGGGCTTTTGATAACGATCCCAGATGACATTGAGAGTGATACGAAGCCCCAGTGGGTCAATCTGCCAACCCCATTCTGAGGATTCCAGATAGGGATTTTTGATAGAGGCAAAGACATTTCCAGCTGTCAGATTCCTCACTTCTGGATCGCCTGAAGCCACTCGACTCGCATAGTAAGAGAAGGAAACAAAGTCAACAGTGTGATTCTTCAATAAATCTAAATCTTCTGTCGTCATTTCAATCTTAATTCCCTCACGCTCCCACTGCTTCTTAGCATAGTTTGGATATTCCCCGCGTGCTTGAACATCAATGAAAAAGTAACTCTTGCGGTCTTGCTCCATGGCTGCCCAGTAGTCTCTCGGATGGGCAGTGTTGGGATAGTATTGCCCTGCTGCCAACATACATCCCACCTTGTTTTCTGAGTCAATTTCGTGAGCAATTTTAGTCGCCATAGCCGAGGCTACCAGCTCATGGTGAGCTGCTTGGTATTTGACCTGTTCTTGATTTTCTCCTTCTTCAAAACAAATCCCAGCTCCTAAAAAAGGTGCATGCAGAATCATATTGATTTCGTTGAAGGTGAGCCAGTACTTGACCAAGCCCTTGTAACGGGTAAAGAGGGTGCGACAAAGATTTGCGTAAAAGGCCAATATGCGACGATCGCGCCAACCACCGTACTCAGTAATCAGGTGCATTGGACAGTCGAAATGCGTAATAGTCACCAGAGGCTCAATCCCATACTTGTGGCATTCCTTAAACAAATCCTCATAAAAGGCCAGACCAGCTTCATTTGGCTCCGCTTCGTCACCTTGAGGAAAAATCCGAGTCCAAGCGATGGAAAACCGATAAGTTTTAAAGCCCATTTCTGCAAAAAGCGCAATATCTTCCTTATAATGATGGTACATATCAATGGCTTCCTTAGCTGGGTAAAAATAGCCCTCCTCGAACGAAAACATCTTTTTCTGACCTGTGATAATGGCTTCACGGTCTGGACCAATCGGTACCAAATCCACATTAGCAAGACCTCGACCGTCCTGATTATATGCACCCTCACATTGATTAGCTGCCGTTGCACCACCCCAGAGGAATCCTTCTGGAAAAGTTAGTTTTTCAGTCATATCTCTATCCACTTTCTTATTTTACTGCTTCATTTACTTATATTATACCCCAATATCCAGACCTTTACTTGTGAAATACTGCGGAATAATGATACTATTATATGATTCCATTTAATCCGACAAATTTTCAGGGTTCGATTTTTTAAAGAAATCCTCTTCAAAGATTTCTTCAGCAAAAAACGATTCTATGTATAAACATAGAACCGTATGATGGAAAGTTGAGCTTGGGAACAAAATAATCAACTTCTATTTGACAAGATTTGGAAGGACAAACATGATGTAAACAGCTGAAACAAGCATCATTAGAATAAGAAGATAGACTGATAATTTAGTCAGCCATAAAAATCGACCTGGCTTTAATGGTCTTTCCACGTAAGAAAGTTTAGGTTTGTTCGGATCATAGTAAACAGTAACCTTTCCGCCGATTGGGAAGCGCTCCATAAGTGGTGATTTTGTTACAGAAATGAAACTATTTCGCCGTACCTGATACCTTAACACTTGTGGAATTTCTCCATTATCGAAACCTTCCAACTTTACTTCAGAAACAATAGAATTAAGTGGTGTTGCAACTGTTTTTGATACGCTAGAAAGAAATTTTGGTCCCACTACCTTATACTGATTCCCGTCAACAGTATATTCTACAACTGGGAGACTAACATCGTTATAAAGAAATGCAGAATATCTTGTGATTTTTCCTTCAGTTTTTTCAGTACATTTTTTATCATCTAAATAACTACTAAAAATCAACTCATTGAACATAAAATACGTAAAGGCAGCAAACGCTAGTATCATACAGCCAAATAATAAAAAGAAACTCGTCGACATCTTGATTCACTCCTAAACTTTCGTTAGGCTTCTATTTTAACAGAATATAAAAAAGGATACAAGAATACTAACTATTTTAAACTTTTTAAATCAAAGCTGTGATAGCCGTTACTAGGCCAAAAACGATACCTGGTGCATTGGCAGCAGCAAGGGGAATATCTCTTTCCTTTTTGAACAAGCCGTAATAAACCCATAAACTACAGTTGATGGCTGCGACCAAGGGTTGGATGAAGTTTCCTTTTTGACCAGCCAAGTTGTTCATGATTTGTGGGAAGTAAGACACATACATCATAACGGACATGAAGGTCGCTACCCAACCCAAAATTTTCATTTGTTTTTCAGACATTTTCAAAACCTCTTTCGTTTTTATGAATCATATTTTATAATCTTTTTTCAAAACAATCAAGACTTTGTAGCTTTTATTATGAAGATGTAAACTATCACAATCTTGTGATAAGAAAGAGGAAACAGAAAAAGACCGGATTACTCCGATCTTTTAATAATTCACATTCTCAATTTCTGTTTTAAAAATAGCTAAGGTTAACGTCAAATGACTACGCGCCCTATTTCATACGATAAAAATCAATCACTAGACCAGCAGGGCCTTTTACAAGCAAGGATTCTGTCCCCCAATCAGTTACAGCTGGGCCGTTTAAAACTGTGATACCGAGTTCTTTCAACCGTTTGTAGTTCTGCTCTACATCCTCAACCTCAATGTGAAGAATGATTCCTGACTGAAAGTTTTTCAAAGGAATCAAATGACTTTGTGACAACATGAGACAGTGACTGCCAATCGTGAACTGAGCAAAACTGTCATCAACATAATCGGCTTTTTTATCCAAAATACGCTCCAAGTCAGCACAGACTTGAGGAACATCTGAAACGATGATATCTAATTGATTTAAATTCATTTACTATCCTCCATAAAAAGACCGGATTGCTCCGATCTTTTCAAGTTCTACTCTAAGAAAATCAAAGAATAAAATCTACAACGTTTACATTTGATTTTCAATGAGAGGAATTATTTGATTGCGCGTGATTGCAATCCTTCTTCTTCCAAGAAGAGGCGGAATGGTACGAGTTCTTCTGCTTCGTATTTTTCCTTGAAGGCTTTGATAGCTTCTTCTGAGTGAAGTTTTGGATCGAGTTCAAGTACTTCTACTGGAAGTGGACGATGTTGAGTGATGCGAGCATCGATAACAACAGTTTTACCTTCTTTGTTCAATTTAACAGCTTCTGCAACAACAGCATCGATATCTTCGATACGGTTAACTGTAAATCCTACAGCACCTTGAGCTTCAGCGATTTTCGCGTAGTCAGCGTTTGTGAAATCTACACCAAACAAGTGTTTGTTTGTGTCTTCGTATTTGTTCTTGATGAAGGCATATTCATCATTTGAGAAGACAACGTTAATAACTGGAAGGTTGTATTGAACGTTTGTGATCACGTCTGGGTAGCACATATTGAATGCACCGTCACCCATGATGTTCCACACTTGGCGATCTGGATTGTCTTTCTTAGCAGCGATACCACCAGGAAGGGCAATACCCATTGTCGCAAAGAGTGGAGATGTACGCCACATGTTCTTAGGTGTCATGTGAAGGTGACGAGTTGATGTTTGAGTAGAGTTACCTACGTCGATTGAGTAGATAGCGTCTTGATCAGCATGTTTGTTGATTGCATTGTAAACTTGGTACAATTGCAATTCACCCTCAGTTTTACCTTCGAGTTTGTTCATGTAATCACGCCAGTTTTGGTTGTTCTTCACGTTTGCACGCCACCATGGAGTAGACTCAACTGGGTCTACTTTGTCAAGGATCGCTTTCGCTGCTTGCCCTGCATCACCAAGGATTGAAGCGTCAAGGGCATGGCGTTTACCAAGTTTGTAAGGGTCGATATCTACTTGGATGAATTTTTCAGTGTTCTTGAAGGCTTCGTAAACTTCAGCAAATGGGA
>ERZ773062.687-NODE-687-length-16468-cov-3.236824_pt1 | contig 16468 bp, 10 predicted proteins | sample MGYA00580626_ERZ773062 | MGnify/ENA primary metagenome ERZ773062 (study PRJEB29015, sample SAMEA2738003) | human oral metagenome | biome: human oral; feature: human-associated habitat; material: dental | place: China | collected 2058 ...
TCACCCCCATTCCCGGCAAGAGCGCCATCGGCATCGAGATTCCCAACAGCGACCGCAAGAACTACGAATACATCTTCCGCGTCACCGGCCGTGACGACCAGCAGGGCCCTGCCGCTGCCCAGTACATCCTGGATGTGGCCAAGCCCAAGAAGGTCGCCATCCTGCACGACAAGCAGTCCTACGGTCAGGGCATTGCCAACGCCGTGCGCGTCACGCTGGAAAAGGCCGGCCTCAAGCCCGTGCTCTTTGAGGGCATCAATGCGGGTGATGCCGACTACTCTGCCATCATCACCAAGCTGCGCAGCCAGGGTGTGGACTTCGTCTACTACGGCGGCTACCACCCCGAGATGGGCCTGCTGCTGCGTCAGGCGGCCGAACAGGGCGTGAAGGCCAAGTTCATGGGCCCCGAAGGTGCCGGCAACCCCGACATCAACGCCATTGCCGGCGATGCCGTGGAAGGCATGCTGCTGACGCTGCCCAAGGACTTCTCCACCGATCCGGCCAATGCCGCCATCGTGAAGGCCTTCCAGGCCAAGAAGCGTGACGCCAGCGGCGCCTTCCAGCTTTCCGCCTACGCCGCCGTGCAGGCCATCGTCGACGGCATCAAGGCCACCGGCAGCGATGACCCCGAACAAGTGGCCAAATGGCTGCACGCCAACACCGTCAAGACCCCGGTGGGCGAGCTGAAATGGACCGCGCAGGGCGACCTGGAAAGCTACCCCTACGTGGTCTACACCTGGCACAAGGACGGCAGCAAGACGCTGTCCAAGTAAACCGGGCAGAACATGACGCCAGCGCCCCGGCCAGCACGGCCGGGGCTTTTTTCATGGCGACATGACATGCGCTGCCGATGCCAAATTTCGGCACCACTCCCCGCGTCAGCGACGACCTGTCGATGCTTCCCTCGTTGCTCAGGCCTGCCCCTTCAGACCCTGAGCACACATCGCCTATCGGTTGCCCCGGCCGGCAGCCCCCCCCCTGTCGCCCTGACTGACAGCATGGGCGCGATGGCGCCCGCCCCCGTCCCGGCTTATCATTACAGGTTCGTTTCGGGCCAGACGCCCGGAACGTGTCCTGCCGCCATGCCCACAAGGCGCCCGTGCGGCATGAACCCTCCTCCGGTCACCCCCTGCCGGCGGGGTACCGCGTCCGCCATCCCCGGACGAAGGTCCCGACCTTCACGGAAGGATCGGACAGGTCCTCACGGAGCCTGCCCGCGCCTCCCCCTCCAGACCCGAACAGGACGCCCGCCTGTCGCGCCCCCTGCCGTTCGCCCTTCGGCCGGCAGGGTCGTGCCTGCGCCCGGTGTCGTCGTCGCTTCCATGTCCGAATACTTACCGCAGATCGTCCAGCAGACCTTCAACGGGCTTTCGCTCGGAGCCATCTACGCCCTGATCGCCATCGGCTACACCATGGTGTACGGCATCATCGGCATGATCAACTTTGCCCACGGCGAGATCTACATGATCGGCGCCTACGTGGGCCTGGTCACGCTCACCGCCCTGGGCACCCAGGGCAGCGTGCCGCTGCCGCTTGCCATCGGGCTGATGCTGGCCATGGCCATGATCGTCACCGCCCTGTATGGCTACAGCGTCGAACGCATCGCCTACCGCCCGGTGCGCGGCGGCCCCCGCCTCGTGGCGCTCATTTCCGCCATCGGCATGTCGATCTTCCTGCAGAACTGGGTGGCGCTGGGCCAGGGCTCGCGCGACATGGCGGTGCCCTCGCTCATTTCCGGCGGCATCGACATCCCGTTCGGAAACTTCGACGTGACCTTCTCCTGGTCGCGGATCCTGATCATCGTCGTGACCGTGGTGCTGATGGTGGGGCTGTCGCTCTACATCCGCCACTCGCGCATGGGCCGCGCCTCGCGCGCCTGCTCGCAGGACATGCAGATGGCGCGGCTGCTGGGCATCGACACGAACCGCGTCATCTCCTTCACCTTCGTGCTGGGCGCGGTGCTGGCTGCGGTGGGCGGTGTGCTCATCGCCATCACCATCGGCAAGCTCAACCCCTTCATCGGCTTCATCGCCGGCATCAAGGCCTTCACCGCCGCGGTGCTGGGCGGCATCGGCAGCATTCCCGGCGCCATGCTGGGCGGCGTGCTGCTGGGCCTGGCCGAAACCTTCGCGGCGGCCTTCATCTCCGCGCAGTACAAGGACATCGTGGCCTTCGGCCTGCTGATCCTCATCCTGCTGTTCCGCCCCAGCGGCCTGCTGGGCAAACCCGAGGTGGAGAAAGTCTGATGGCCAGCACGCTCCGTAACGCCCTTGTGGCCACGCTGGTCACGGCCGGCCTCACCATCCCGGTGCTGGGCCTGCAACTGGTGCGCGAAGGCGCCCGCACCCACATCGAGACCCACTGGAACCTGGTGCTGATCGCCTGCGCTGCCGTCTTCGTCATCCAGCTGCTGCGTCCGGCGCTGGCGCGCGCCTTCGGCGGCCTCTCGTTCCGCATGCCCGGCGCCGAAAGGCTCAGCTTCATCCACCGCACGCCCACCGGCCAGCGGGTGCTCATTGCCCTGATCATTCTGGCTGCCATCGTCTGGCCCTTCTTCGGCAGCCGCAACCAGGTCGACATTGCCACCGTCGTGCTCATCTACGTGATGCTGGCGCTGGGGCTCAACATCGTGGTGGGCTTTGCCGGCCTGCTCGACCTGGGCTTCGTGGGCTTCTACGCCGTGGGCGCCTACACCTACGCCCTGCTCTACCAGTGGCTGGGCTGGGGCTTCTGGCAGGCCCTGCCCGTCTCCGGCGCCATGGCCGCGCTCTTCGGCTTCCTGCTGGGCTTTCCGGTGCTGCGGCTGCGGGGCGACTACCTGGCCATCGTCACCCTGGGCTTTGGCGAGATCATCCGCCTGCTGCTCATCAACCTCACGGACTGGACCGGCGGCCCCGACGGCATTTCCGGCATTCCCAAGCCCACGGTGTTCGGCTATGAAATGAGCCGCAAGGCCAGCGAGGCCGGCGCCCAGACCTTCCACCAGCTGATGGGCTGGAAGTTCTCCAACCAGGACATGGTCATCTACCTGTACCTGATGGCGCTGGTGCTGGCGCTGATCACGCTCTTCGTGTCCAACCGGCTGGTGCGCATGCCGGTGGGCCGCGCCTGGGAAGCCCTGCGCGAGGACGAGATCGCCTGCCGCTCGCTGGGCCTCAACCCCACCCGCATCAAGCTCTCGGCCTTCACGCTGGGCGCCATGTTCGCCGGCTTTGGCGGTGCGTTCTTTGCCGCCCGACAGGGTCTGGTCAACCCCGAATCCTTCACCTTCATTGAGTCGGCGCTGATCCTGGCCATCGTCGTGCTGGGCGGCATGGGCTCGCAGCTGGGCGTCATCTTGGCCGCCATCATCCTCACCGTGCTGCCCGAAGTGGCCCGCGAGTTCGCCGACTACCGGATGCTGATCTTCGGTCTGGTGATGGTGCTGATGATGATCTGGCGCCCCGAGGGGCTGCTGCCCGTCAAGCGCCCGCACGTGGAGCTGACCCGATGAGCCACGATCCCATGAACGCCCCTGACAGCGCCCGCAACCCCGGTCCCCTGCTGGCCGTGCAGGACCTCACCATGCGCTTTGGCGGCCTGCTGGCCGTCGACGGCGTGTCGCTGACGGTCGCCCCCGACGAGATCTTCGCCATCATCGGCCCCAACGGTGCCGGCAAGACCACCGTCTTCAACTGCATCGGCGGGTTCTACCGGCCCACCGGGGGCAGCATCCGGCTGGATGGCCACGAGATCGCCGGCAAGCCCAGCCATCAGGTGGCCCGCCACGGCCTGGTGCGCACCTTCCAGAACGTGCGCCTCTTCAAGCAGCTCACCGTGCTGGAAAACCTGCTGGTGGCCCAGCACACCCAGGTGCAGAGCGGCCTGCTGGCGGGGCTGCTGCGCCTGCCCTCCTACCGCCGCGCCGAAGCCGAGGCCATCCGCCATGCCGCCCAGTGGCTGGACTTCATGGGCCTGCGTGAATACGCCAACCGCGAGGCCGGCAACCTGGCCTACGGCCATCAGCGCCGGCTGGAAATCGCCCGCTGCATGATCACCCGGCCGCGGCTGCTGATGCTGGACGAGCCCGCCGCCGGCCTCAACCCCCAGGAAAAGGTCGACCTGCAGGACCTCATCCGCCGGCTGCGCACCGAATTCAACGTGGCCGTGCTGCTCATCGAACACGACATGAAACTGGTGATGAACGTCTCCGAACGCATCCTGGTGATGGAGCACGGCAAGCCCATCATGACCGGCACCCCCGAAGCCGTGCGCAACGACGAGCGGGTGATCAAGGCCTACCTGGGAGAGGCGTAAGACCATGGCTTCCAACCACACCACGGCCCAGCCGAACGACGGCGGCGCCCCCATGCTGCAACTGGAAGGTGTCAGCACCTTCTACGGCCCCATCCAGGCGCTGGATGACGTGAGCCTCGTCGTGAACCGCGGCGAGATCGTCACCCTCATCGGCAGCAACGGCGCCGGCAAGACCACCCTGCTGATGACCGTCTGCGGCAACCCGCGCGCCGCCACCGGCCACATCCGCTTTGAAGGTCAGGACATCGCCCGGCTGGACACCCCGCAGATCATGCGCAACGGCATCGCCATCTCGCCCGAGGGCCGGCGCGTCTTTGCCGACATGACCGTCACCGAGAACCTGCAGATGGGTGGCTTCTTCCAGAACCGCGAAGACATCGAAGCCGGCCTGGAACACGCCTTCAACCTCTTCCCGCGCCTGCGCGAGCGGGCCCACCAGCGTGCCGGCACCATGTCCGGCGGCGAACAGCAGATGCTGGCCATCGGCCGCGCCCTGATGTCGCGCCCACGCCTGCTGCTGCTCGACGAGCCCACGCTGGGCCTGGCGCCGTTGATCATTGCCCAGATCTTCGAGATCATCCAGAAGATCCGCAGCGAAGGCGTCACCGTCTTCCTGGTGGAACAGAACGCCAACCGCGCCCTGCAGCTGGCCGACCGTGGCTACGTGCTGGAAAACGGCCGCATCGTGCTGGAAGACAGCGGCCAGAACCTGCTGGCCAACGACGCCATCCGCAAGGCGTATCTGGGCGTCTGAGGCCGTGCGTTAGAAGGGTGGGCCCCATCCCGTACCGTGCTGCCCACAACGGGCAGCACCGAGCTGAGCCTCAGCCCATCAGCCCGTCAGCCCCAAAGCGCCGCAGCGCCTCGACACCCCGGATGTCGGTCGACTGCAGCGCATAGTCGAACTGCTGCAGCCCGGCCAGGTCACGGCGGACCTGCGAAAGGATCTCCTGCTGGCGCGCACGCCGCTGCTGCCAGAAGGCATTGTCGTCGGCCAGGGGAGGAATGATCTGATTCACGATCAGATGCCGACACGGAAGGTCGAAATGCTGCAGCTGCGCCACGGCGCGGCGCGTCTCGGCCAGCGGCAGCATCTCGGGAATCATCACCAGCACGATGACGGTGTGCGCTGCATCGGTCAGCAATCGGCCTGCCTCGGCAAACAGCTTCTGGCGGCGCTCCAGAACATCCAGCGCCTGCCGCCAGCGCTCCTGCTTCAGCTCATCCGAAAACGGATGACGCTGGCCGCTCTTCTGCCAGAACGGCAGCGCCGCCTCGCGCAGCTTCTGCTGCTGCCCCTGCTGGGCCAGCAGCCCCTCGGTCCAGGCGCCCATCATCTTCGGCAGCTCCAGCAGCCGCAGCGTGTGGCCGGTGGGTGCCGTGTCGAAGACCAGATGCTGAAAACCCTGCTGGCGCTGCTCCACCACATGACGGCAGATGGCTTCCAGCATGGCGGCTTCTTCAGCCCCCGGGGAGGATTTGGCCGCCTCCAGGTGCTCACGCAGCCGGGGCAGCATTTCGGGACGGGCATAGGCCGCAATGGTCTTTTCCACCGCGGCAAAGTGCTCGTCCACCATCCGCGACGGATCCAGCTCCAGCGCCGACAGGTTGTCGTCGAGGGCCCGGGCCGTGCCCGACAGCTTCTCCTGCAGCACGTCGCCCAGACTGTGGGCGGGATCAGTGGAGACCACCAGCACCTTGCGGCCCAGTGCCGCCAGCCGGCAGGCCAGGCTGGCGGCATGGGTGGTCTTGCCCACCCCGCCCTTGCCGCCCACGAACAGCAGCGGCCTGTCTTGCAGCGATTGCAGCAGTCGGTCCATCAGCAGCAGCCGAAACGATCGAGCGGGGAATGCGGCATGCCCATGCGGGTATGCCACTCGTGGAACTCTTCCATCAGCAGCGGCTGCAGCTCCAGCGTGTACCAGGTCATGGGATTGGGCACGCCCAGGCTCTCTGCAAACACCAGCAGCATGAACAGATCGCTTTCGTCCCGGTACGCGCGGCTGAGGGTACGCCGGTAGGGCGCATGGTAGAACTCATGCAGCCCTTCCGAGAACGCCTTGAAGCCCTCAAGCCACTTCTTCATCGCCGTCCTTGCGACCGGACCAGTTGCGCTTGAGCACCGAGATGCACTCCAGCGAGGCCAGGATGGAGCAGGCCAGGATCACCAGATCCAGCACCACCAGCAGCCAGTTACCCTCGTCATAGAAGGACTTCAGCTGCAGCAGCAGCGCGATGACCGACACGAACAGCAGGAAGGCCATCGGGATCAGCGTGAACCACACCTTGCGACCGGCCTTCAGCAGCATCACCGTCACCACCAGCAGGGTCAGACCGGCCATCAGCTGGTTGGTGGTGCCAAAGAGCGGCCAGATCAGCATGCCGCCGTCGCCCTTCAGGCCGCCGGCACCAAAGGCCAGCAGCATGCAGCTGCCCACCGCCAGGAACGTGGCCACCCAGCCCTTCTGGAAGGACTTGATGTTGTAGATCTCGCCCCACTCCTGGAAGATGTAGCGCTGCAGGCGCACACCCGTGTCCATCGTCGTGCCGGCAAACAGCGCGGCCATCACCGTCAGCATGGTGGCCGACAGCGTGGGGTCCAGCCCGATGCCCGCATTCATCACGGCAGAGCCGCCGTCGATGAAGGCGCCGATGCCGCCCTTGCCAAAGGCCGAATAAACCGCCTGCCAGTCAGCCAGCGTGGCAAAGCCCGCCGTGGCCACCAGGATGGCTGCGAGCGCCAGCATGCCCTCGCCCATGGCACCGAAGTAGCCCACGAAGCGGCTGTCCGGCTCGCGGTCCACCTGCTTGGAGGTGGTGCCGGTGGAGACCAGGCCATGGAAGCCCGAGATGGCGCCGCAGGCAATGGTCACGAACAGCAGCGGCATGATCGGCGGCGTGCCGGCCGGCACGTTCTCGTTGAGGGCCGGGGGCACCACGGGGGGGGTCACCAGGAAGATGGCAGCATACAGCACCAGCAGACCCACGAAGAGCTGCAGACCGTTGATGTAGTCACGCGGCTGCAGCAGCATCCACACCGGCAGCAGCGACGCCACGGCCGCGTAGACGAACAGCAGGATGATCCACCATGCATTGGTGGGCAGGCCCATCATGTCCTCGGGCAGACGCAGCGGGAAGACCGGGCCCAGATAGATGAGCAGATAGAGCGCCACCACGCCGAGCAGCGACACCCAGAACAGGTTCAGCTTGTAGCGGTAGATGCACTGGCCGATGATGAAGGCCACCACCAGCGCCCCCCAGACCGGCAGCACCGACGACGGCGTCTTGATCATCATCTGCGCGATGACCACGCCGAACACGGCATTGACCATCAGCAGCAGCAGGAAGATCACCACCATGAACAGGCTGCGCGTGCGGCCATTGACCACCCGCCCAGCAATGGCGCCGATCGACAGCCCCCGGTTGCGCACACTGGCCCACACCGCCGACATGTCATGCACGCCGGCAATGAAGATGGTGCCGCACACCACCCAGATGAAGGCCGGCAGCCAGCCCCAGATGACCGCAATGGCCGGCCCGACGATGGGCGCCGCCCCCGCCACCGAAGTGAAGTGGTGCCCCCAGAGCACGTACTTGTTGGTCGGCACATAGTCGATGCCGTCCTGCATGGCATGCGATGGCGTCTCGTAGTTCGGGTCGAGCTTGAGGATCTTCTGCGCAATGAAGCGCGAATAGACGAAATAACCGGCTGCCATGAGGGCAAGGCCGGCGACCAACAGGGTGACTGCGCTCATGGCGCCTCCTTTGTCAGCGCCGTCGGAGCGATCGGCACGGGATGTTTGAAAACCGCCTGTGTGGCGCGCCCACAAGGGGCGCTCCGCGACATCCTCTAATTTTGTCAAACATTCATACCCGTGTGTACAGGGGCACCCAGGGCCTGCGCCCGTCACACGCTGTGGCAGTCATCCCCAAGGGAAAACCCTATGTAGAACCAACCGCACATCGTCAGCCGATGCCGACGTCTCTCAACGCGGCGTCGGTCAGGGTCATTCAGCTCGAAAGTCCGGTCCGTTCTCTCAGGCCTTCCCCTCACCCTCTGCCAGGGCCTGCAGGCACATCAGCAGCCACTGATGGCAACGCCCCACCGTGTCGATCTGCACCGCCTCGTCCGGCGAATGCGCCCCCGTGATGGTCGGGCCGAAGGAGATCATTTCCCAGTGCGGGTAATGGGTGGAAAGAATGCCGCACTCCAGCCCGGCATGGATGGCCTTCAGCGGCGGCCGATGGCCAAAGACCTGCTCGCCCGTGCGCTGGAAGATCCGCACCAGCGGCGAATCCGGCTTCGGCAACCAGCCGCCATAATCCGCCGAGTAGTCGGACTGCCCGCCGGCCAGCCGCACCACGGCCGCCATCCGGTCGGCCAGGTCCAGCTTCTGCGGCTCGGACGACGAGCGCAGCAGGCAGCTGATGTGCAGCGCACCGTCCTTGCAGCGGATGGCCGCCAGGTTCGTGGAGGTCTCCACCAGACCGGGCATGGACGGGCTCATCTGATCCACCCCGTTGGGCAGCACCCGCAGCACATCCAGCAGCCGCTGGGCATCCTCGATGACCTGCGTCACCTCCTCGGCCGGCTCCAGCACCAGCTCCAGCCCCTGGGAATCCTGCGCCAGCCCCTGACGGATCTCCGCCGCCAGCCGAGCCAGCATCTCCCGAACGGCCGTGGCAGCAGCCTCGTCCGGCAGGCCGATCAGCGCCTGCGCCTCCCGCGGGATGGCATTGCGCAGATTGCCCCCGCTCAGGTCGGCAATATTGATGGCCCCGATGGCCACCAGCACCTGCGCCAGAATGCGGATGGCATTGCCGCGCAGCCGGTGGATGTCCACCCCCGAGTGCCCGCCGCGCAGACCGCGCACCATCAGCCGATAACCCGGCATCCGCACCGCCCGCGTGACATACGGCAGGGTGTAGCTTCCATCCACACCGCCCGCGCAGCCAATGCACAGCTCGCCCTCGTCCTCGTAATCCAGATTGATCAGATAGCGGCCCTTCAACCAGCCGCCCTGCAGCCCCTTCGCACCCACCATCCCCGTCTCTTCCGACGACGTGAAGAGCGCCTCCAGCGGCGGATGCACCAGCGTCTTGTCGGCCAGCACGGCCAGAATCAGCGCCACCCCGATGCCGTTGTCCGCCCCCAGCGTCGTGCCGTCGGCTGACAGCCGCCCATCCGCATGCACCTGCGTCGTGATCGGATCGCGCGTGAAATCGTGCACCTTGTCGGCATTCTTCTGCGGCACCATGTCCAGGTGCCCCTGCAGGATCACCCCCGGCGCCCCCTCATGCCCGGCACTGGCCGGCTTGCGAACCCGGATGTTGCCCACCGCATCGCGCTCGGCCGACAGCCCCAGCCGCGCCGCCTCGTCCAGCACGTATTGCTGAACGGCCTCCTCATGATGCGAAGGCCGCGGAATCTGCGTGAGCTGATGGAAATAGTGCCAGACCGATGCGGGCTGCAGATCGAGAATCGTGCTCATGCGGGGCTCCTGTAGGCTGCTGCGCCAGGGCCCAGTGGCGTGAAAGCGGGAAATGGGGCTGGCGCGGGGCTTGTCATGTCGGTGGATAAGGCTATTGTAGGACGCATAGAGTCCAGTCGCATGATCTGACTACTCGAAGCCTTCTTTTGCCAGATAATCAGCCTCCCACTGCTCGCGAGAACAGATCTTATCCTGCAACCACTTTCGCCATTCTTCAACTTTATCGGAATATGCCACATCCAGCATACTCTCCAACTGATCGAGCAATGGAAGGCGCTGCCTGAGAGCCTCAGCCTCCGATACACTCCAAGCGACAGGGCATAGCCGTTTCACAAGTACGCCAGCAACATCAGATGGGTTTGGCGCCTGTGCTAGAAAAGAGACAACCTGCGATGACCATTGCCATCTACAGCCACTAATCCCAGAATTTGCAGAAGGAACGATCGCAGGAATGATACAAGCAATATTAACCCAACGACATTCCCCGCCAGCCCGACACCACCGGACAAGCACATCCACCGAAACACCGGAGATAGAACTATAACTATAACCCTGCTGAAAACTGCTGCGGCGGAACCAATCTTCGATACCACCATCATCACCAACAAGAATATCCAAGGCCGCCTCCGTCCGTACATCAAATATCGCCTTCATTCCTTCCTTAAAATCAAAAACCGGCCACATGCGCTCAGCCTTCCCCTTCTCGACAAGACGGCGCAATATACGACGGGCTTCATCTTCCGCCACCCCCTCATCAACACCATAGCCCCAAAAATATTCTATAATACTTTTAAAATCGAAATCCAAATCACCAACAGAGACCTGTTTAACTCCCCGACCAACCCACAAAAGCAACGCAACCTCCAGAACATCGTAGGCCACTCGTAACAGACAGGCACCGACTCGCCCTAGACCACCACGTATATAACAGGCCAAAATCCTGATAGAAGCAAAGGAACCACCCTCCATCTTAAGAAGACGTTCAAGAACAATTGCAACGTCTTCATCAGATGCCATCTGGAACGAACGAGCATATCCAATACAAACAAAATCTCCAGCGAAAATTTCACGACCATCCATCAACCTAAGAAGACGTGCACAGGCAACACCATCAAAAGGCGCACAAGACTGTAAAAAAGGAATATACCGAACAAGCGAAGACTTCCCCTCCACATCATCCAAAAACACATCAAATAACTCAGGCGAACGCTTAGACACCCCCTCCAAAAAACCTTTCAGTACAGCAGCGTCCCGTTCTCCATCAGGTCGTAACCCAAACTCTTCCAGCAGAACCCCCCAAATTCTAGTCATATCAAATGCATGGGTAGCCATACTCTTGCCCAAGACGTACTTCATTAATGAATCACGCCCTCCTTCGAGCCCCACCAGAAAATGCGCAGCCTTAGAAATATTCACCCCTTCCTGAACTAGCTCCCACCCAAGATCTCGTACATTTTGAACCTTATCATATCGCCACAATTCAGATACCCCACCATCCCCCAAAGAAGTTTCCCAAGCACGGAAACTTAACACCGCAACCCGAAGTCGAGACAACAACCCTTGTGGACGGATAGCATCCTCAAGGTCCCGAAGCATCTTCATATCCTCATCCACAATCTCTTTACTATCATATTTTATAAGATCTCGAATAGCCACCGAGCCCTCTTCCCAGCCATTTAACGACAAAGCTCGAACAGCCTCCCCAAGCTCATCCTTCATTCCTATCAACCACAATATCCGAAAACGACTTGCAAGAATTTCTCTAACCGCCGAAGACACAGGAAGCTCCCCCCTTCCTATTTCGACCGACAAATTAACAAACCTTTTGAGCCAATCTCTCTTTTGCTCGTCACTCGGCTGCCAGCCAAAATCTCGCGTCCTAGATCCGAAGTCAAACTTGCAATGTGACCAAAATTCCTGGCTTTCCAGTGCATTTGACAAACAGCGACAAGCAACCGACCGAACAGACTCACCCCCACTTCGCAGAACCCCTTCCAGCCATATTAGTCGCCGATTCGTCTTGGCATGAGTTCCCGACAATCTGACAAAAAACATTGATTCTAATATTTCGCATGCGAACTTTCTTTTATTTAAATTACCCAACCCTTCTTCAACAGCAGCGAACTTTAACAAGACATTTAGACAGCGATCAAATAGAACTCCCTCGTATGCGATTGAACGCAAAACCATAATAATTCTCTCCACCCCTTCATAAAAAGACCCGCCTTTACAAGAGTCGCCTACAATCGCACTCTTGTATCCATCGATTATACAATTTGAACAACCATTTCCCGTCAGGCACTCAATAACATGAAGAGCCCCCTCCGGATCAACAGGGGAAACGTTACTCAATAGCTCTGAGTAAAATGGCCACCTTTCTAGATCAGGGACACCACCGATCAATCCATCAGGCAAGAGCCACTGTTTCACTATCTCTCTAGCCGCACCCGATTCATGCAAATAGCCCAATCGCCTTGAAAAAGAGCGCAACAGCCTCGACTCATTATTTATACCCCCTCCAACAACGCAGCGCCTGATTGAATCATAGGTGACGTACCTCAATGCATCTGCGGCCAAACGATTGGCGATCGCCTGAGGAAGGACAGCGCACCACACACCCCGTCTCTGAATCAACCCACGATCTTCAAGAATAGAAACGAATCGCCGCAATTTTTGCACAGAGATTTCAGCAAGGGCAGCCAGGGCCTTCAACTCACCATCGCCATTCATTCCATCGAATGAGTACACCAATGAACAGATTTCAGCGACACCACGAAGCCCGTCATCCTCACCATGACGCTGAAAGAATAGCCGATCGAACAGCTCGCTATCGCTCAGCCCCGCCAATGACCCCTTCTTTCCCACTGAACCGGCCAAGGCAATAGCAATCCGAGAATTTCCATCCGAGAACCTAGCAATCGTTTCAGAATCAACACCGGATATACTTTGGAACCGTACTCTTACCATCTCCTCTATAAGACTAATGGAAGCCCCCTCCAAGCGAAAGGCATTCGTATCTTCAGGTAGATCCTCCCGAATATCGTACTCAACCGTCAGAAGGCTCACCCTCGTCCCGAAAGGCGCACTTCCAAGTTGCTTAACAAGTCTCCTATGAAGTGCAGACACACAGTTGTCTATAATCAGGACCGCTCGTTTCTTGCTAGCTATCAGCCTTTCCAACACAACATCCGGAGGGGGAATCGTCTCCCGGCCTATATCAGCGTATACGGCCAACGATTCATCTAGACGCCCAAGACCAACACCCGTCTCGAACAACGCCTGGACAAAGCGCGTCTTGCCCACGCCTGAAAGGCCTACCAAACGAACAGACCTTCCGCCTTCACGCAGGACGTCTCTTACACGCTCAACTCCCTCTATCAGATTGAAGACACGTCCAGGGTAATTCAGGTCTATTAATCTCGCCTTCTCGTCTGGCAAAAACGGGGGATAATTTCCGTCAGGCATCCGTTCTGAAGTCGCCCATTGCCCATAAGACCCCCACCCATGCAGGGCGCCACCTTGTTTCTTGTTATGTAACCAGGCAACGACGGTGGGATACTCACTGGCCCAGTCAGCCAAACGCCGGCTATCGTAGTAGTCCACGCAGCCGGAATTTCCATCCTGCAATAGACCAGCTGCGCACTCCCGCATGGCTGCAACGCGCTCTTTATATCGCTGGTCAGCCACGGAATCACGGGCTGCAATGATGTATGCACCACCCACTTGGAGAAGCTCCTGGATGGACGATTGCAGGCTATCGTTCGGACACATCTCCTTTTTAATCTTGGCAGGCGGCATCTCGGTCGCCTTGACCTGAAATCCAACGGATCTCCAGCGCAGCCAGGACCCGTTTGGCAATGGATCAACAGCACGAAGCTGCACCCGAACATCAATGCCGCCATCCGGCTCCCGCTGATCGCCTCCCCAGGTTACACACGTAGTAGGCAACCTCTCTTCGAGCAACGTTGCCTTGCACAAGCGTGCCACCAGTTCCCGAAGCTCATCATCCTTCAGGGACTCTACGTCTTCAGAACTCACCTCGAACAGCGACGCCCCCATCCCCGCGTTCGCTGAACGCTTCCGGGTTCCTCCCCCATTGCTCTTGGTAGTGCGGGATGTTCTTTTCTGTTTTTCGCTTTCGGTACTCATAGGGAAAAACTATACCCTTGAGCACAGTCTGCCCCTATCCCGTGTTGGTCCAATGCTGCACCGACCCCGAATCCGACAGTCCGGATAGGGCGTCAACAAATGCAGGGGCCTTTTCGTCACTCTAGCCGTAGCACCAGCCGCGCCCTCCTCCTAACCATATCCAAGGCCGCGTACTCCAAGGCCTGCAGCTCCCTGCGCAGATACCCACCAGTCCTAGCCTTCAAAAGCCGCACGACTTGCGGGGTGACTTGCGGGGTGACTTGCGGGGCGACTTGCGGGGTAACGGGGTCGATGACTGGGTCGGTACCCCTGGCTGTCAGGCACCCTGTTCATCGTTTTTCTGTCACGGTGGCCATTTGCTCAAGGCACGCAGAACGCCACCACCCAGCACCAGACACAACAGCCCGGCGCTCCTCCCCCGCCGGGCCTCACGGGATTCCCTGAACCTGCCCAGAGAATCCCATGGATCGATCACACGTGGATCGACTTGTAACGGAAGCGCTTGGGACGGGCTTCCTCGTCGCCCAGGCGGCGACGCTTGTCTTCCTCGTACTCGCGGTAGTTGCCGGCGAAGAACGTCCATTGCGAATCGCCCTCGGCCGCCAGGATGTGCGTGGCGATCCGGTCCAGGAACCAGCGGTCGTGCGAGATGACCAGGCAGCAGCCGGCGAATTCCAGCAGGGCGTCTTCCAGCGCCCGCAGGGTTTCCACGTCCAGATCGTTGGAGGGTTCGTCCAGCAGCAGCACGTTGCCGCCTTCCAGCAGGGTCTTGGCCAGGTGCAGGCGGCCGCGCTCGCCCCCGGACAGCTGTCCCACCAGTTTCTGCTGGTCGGGGCCCTTGAAGTTGAAGCGGCCGATGTAGGCGCGCGACTGCATCTCGAACTTGCCGACGTTCATGATGTCCAGGCCGCCCGAGACGTCTTCCCAGACGGTCTTGTCGCTCTGCAGCGATTCGCGCGACTGGTCCACGTAGGCGATGTGCACGGTGTGGCCGATCTTGATCTCGCCGCTGTCGGGCTTCTCGCGTCCGGTGATCATCCGGAAGATGGTCGATTTACCGGCACCGTTGGGGCCGATGATGCCGACGATGGCGCCCGGCGGGATCTGGAAGCTGAGGTTGTCGATCAGCAGGCGGTCGCCGTAGGCCTTGGAGACGTTCTGGAACTCGATGACCTGATCGCCCAGGCGCTCGGCCACGGGGATGAAGATCTCCTGCGTCTCGTTGCGGCGCTGGTATTCGTAGGACGACAGTTCGTCGAAGCGGGCCAGACGGGCCTTGCTCTTGGCCTGACGGCCCTTGGCATTCTGGCGCACCCATTCCAGCTCCTTCTTCAGGGCTTTCTGGCGAGCCGATTCAGCCGCTTCTTCCTGCTTCAGGCGGTTGCTCTTCTGGTCCAGCCACGAGCTGTAGTTGCCGCGCCAGGGAATGCCGCTGCCCCGGTCCAGTTCCAGGATCCATTCGGCAGCGTTGTCCAGGAAGTAGCGGTCGTGGGTGACGGCCACCACGGTGCCGGTGAACTTCTGCAGGAACTGCTCCAGCCAGTCCACGCTCTCGGCGTCCAGGTGGTTGGTGGGCTCGTCCAGCAGCAGCATGTCGGGGCGCGACAGCAGCAGGCGGCACAGGGCCACGCGGCGCTTCTCGCCACCGGACAGGTTGCCGATCTTGGCATCCCACGGCGGCAGGCGCAGGGCGTCAGCCGCCACTTCCAGCTGCAGCTCGATGTTGTCGGTGCCGGCTGCCTGGATGATGGCCTCGTACTTGGCCTGCTCGGCAGCCAGGGCGTCGAAGTCGGCGTCCGGCTCGGCGTAGGCGGCGTAGATTTCTTCCAGCTTCTGCTTGGCCTCGACGATCTCGCCCAGACCGCCCTCGACGGCCTCGCGCACGGTCTGCTCGGGATCCAGCTGGGGCTCCTGCGGCAGGTAGCCCACCTTGATGCCCGGCATCGGCATGGCTTCACCGTCGATCTCCTTGTCGAGGCCGGCCATGATCTTGAGCAGCGTGGACTTGCCGGCGCCGTTGGTGCCGAGCACGCCGATCTTGGCGCCCGGGAAGAAGCTCAGGGAAATATCCTTCAGGATCTGGCGCTTGGGTGGCACGGTCTTGCTCACCCGGTTCATCGTGTATACGTATTGGGCCATGTAGCTGCGGCAGCCAGCGCTGCCGGAAAATGAAGCGGACCGGACAGGAAAAGTCTCAGGCCGCCCGCCGTGCGAACGGCAGCGGGAGCTTTTCGATGAGGAAAGCGAACGGCGCCGGCAGTGTTCGCCATGGCCGAGGCGCCCTGAAGGGCACACGGCACGGAACACCCGGCCAAGCCGGGAAGGGCCCGGAACGGCCCTGCCTGCGGGGGATTATCGCAGACGGCCCGCCGGCAGCCAAACCCCGATCACTTCCGGGAAGGCGGCAGGCAGCGGCACTCGCGCAGGGTCTGCGCGGCAGGAACGGGCAGCACGGCGGAGGACTGCGCCGGCACCACGGCCATGCAGCCGCGCGGTCCGAAGCGCAGCTGCATGATGAAAGGCTGGGGCTT
>ERZ773062.688-NODE-688-length-16440-cov-10.976137_pt1 | contig 16440 bp, 17 predicted proteins | sample MGYA00580626_ERZ773062 | MGnify/ENA primary metagenome ERZ773062 (study PRJEB29015, sample SAMEA2738003) | human oral metagenome | biome: human oral; feature: human-associated habitat; material: dental | place: China | collected 2058 ...
TCGCCGCCTTCAAGGTGATCGTTGCCAGTGCCGCCAACCAATATATCGTTGCCAGCAGCTCCATTTAGTTGGTCTGCGTCGTCGCTACCTATGATCGCTCCTTCATGTATTCTATAAACCACGCCTACCAGTTCTGGTGATTTCAGTGCAAAATGATTAATAAACTCTGTCACCACCTCCTGTTCTTCTAAATCACAGCCATTAAGCGCTCGCACTATATCAGACAACATCTGCTTACCTAGATTAGCATCCGCCGCTAACTGCGCGTCTATTTCCGCCTGAACCCTAGACAAATCTATAACAACACCAGATTCGACAATCTTACAATCTATCTTACTCAATAATTCCTTCAGGAACGCTCCACTCGCCAAGTGTGTATACAGCCTGTCAAACAGCTTGCTGTACGCTTTCTTCAAGAGCGGCGCAGCATTCCTATTTGGATTCTCACCTTCCGATCCAATAAACTTCATACCCATAAATTTTTCTAGTATCGTCAGATGCTGCGCATCCACGAGTCCGCCACGACTATTCGGATCAATCTCTTCTACTTCCGCCCATTTATACAAAATATTTGCAAAAATTTGTTCGTGCTCCATCGCATTCTCTGGTTTGAGAAAATCAACGAGCAATTGCTTCAATTCTCCACTCTCGTCCTTTGCCATAGCCACGTGCAATGACGTCATATTGCCTGTACCCTGCAAATTCGGCAAAGCACCGATATCTTCGGGTATGACAACATTTTGATTTAGGAGGTCGAACGAATCAAGTGTATCACGATTCAACAAATACTCAGCAATCTGCCCGCCACTGCCATCTGATCTAACGAAACTACCAAGTCTACGCTGAACATTGCCCATCACATTCGCAGGGTTGACGACACTTGAGTTGAGATTTATAGCCATAACACCAGCGTCTGCAAGTAATTTCAGTTCATCTGCTTGCGACACGCCGTCGCCGTTCGCGTCCTGCCACAGCCTCAATTTGGCGTAAACTATGTCTTTAGCATCAATTTTACCATCCTTATTATCATCAAACTCAGCCAAAGCCTCAAACCCAGAAGCGGCTTTATCGCCATTAGACAAAGTCGTTTGATCGCCAAACAACTCCTGTCCACTAGTAATTTTGCCGTCGTTATCGCGATCGAGCACCAACAGAGCATCATTTGGATCTACCCAAGCGGTACGTTCAGCAAAACCATTAGCATCGAGGTCGAAGTAAGCCCGAGAACGTTCTAGATTAATCGTATAGTTTCTATCGCCGTTAAGGTCTAGAATAAGCGGGTCTGCATGCGCCTTGGCTGCTTGCCCGTAATAATCTAACACGACAGAAAAAGCTCTAGACATTATTGATCGTTCAAATCTATCAATAACACTGTTCGCGTAAGCTATCTGGTCATGAGTATACGAATGAGTAGATACTGAACCATCTGGTAGCGTTACAAACTTATAATAGGTGACATCTCCATAGGTAACAGTATCTTTTATAGGCGGAGTAGATTTTATGTCTGTCGTATAATTACCGTCTATCTTAGCGCGCTCCACAACCTGAAATGCGTTTATTAGATTAAATAAGTCCTTGAGTTTAGAGACAAAACCTTTTTGCGTCTCTACAGTCTCTGTCATCTTATACTGCAGCCCCGGTTTACTTGGATCATCCTCTAAAAACCCACTCAAACCATGACGAGAAGTATTGAATAGTCCACCACCATCTTTTCCGCCAACTTCTTCATATCCCTTAAATACAGCTACTGTGTCTTTGATTGTTTTACCGTTAGAGCCAGTTTCTATATTTTTCTTTATAGACTCTATCGTTTTGTAGTATGCAAGTAGACTAATTTTATCCCGACTCAGCCTTAGCCTTTCAACAAGCATCTTACCTAAGGCGTCAAAATTAACTTTAGAATAATCTATGTCCGAATTGTCTAGATGAATAATAGGGCTCCCTAGCTGCAAACCATACATGCCAACCCAATCTAAAGAGTTGACGTGGTCAGTAACGTTATATTGTTTTAACCTAGCTACACCACCTAGCTTAGGTAAACTATGCCCTATACCCACAGCATTAAAGGTAACCGATTTAATACCACCATAAGAACCGCCAGTATCCAGGTTTGATGTCGCATGCGTTAAATAAGAAGCTAGCCCACCGCCCAACGAATGTCCAGTCGCTGTAGCGTTATTGTTTTTGAGGTATTGAAGCGATCTATTTATGCTAATGTCTTTATTATTAGTCAGTTTCGCCACTGTCGATTGAGCGAAATCTAGTACATTCTGCGCCTGCAATGGAGGCAAAACCGTCAAACCAATTATAGCGTCGGTAGCCGCGTCATTCCATACAGGTATACCATTATCTGTGGTTTCCGTCCCGCGAAAAGCGAATACTATTTCACCGGAAGGAGATTGAAAGGCTGCGGCTGCGAAGCCTGTGATATCGTTCTTTTCGAAGTTTATTAGTTTGTAGGAGCGGAGAGGATTGGAGGGGTCCTGGAGAGAGGAGAATTCAGGTTTTTTATTTAAGTCGTCTTTAGAAATCACTTCATACTCTTCAATAAGAGCCCCAATAGACTTGCCTTTATGGGTGGCTGAAAAATTTACATATGCCAAAGCTGATAAATTTAAATAACCTACCGTATTCATTTTAGCTACCCCCCCCTTCGTGGCATGAATTTATATCGTCTGGAAATTTATTGTTGTTCTTGTAGTGTGAAGTAGAGCAAAAATATTTACCGCCATCATCTGTATCCACATTAGCGTCTAGTGACAAGCTTTTTACACCCAACGCACGCAGCTGAAACAGAACTTCTGAAACTTTTCTAGACTCGTCTAAGAATTTATCCCTTGATACCTCTTTCATATCCGCCTCTATTTTATAATGAAACCCCGACCCCGATTCATACGACTTCGCTTGATCGTAAGTCGGACTTGTCTTTGTAGCTGTCTCCACTAAATCCCCTGATAGTACTATCTTAGACTTCATCTTAATGTTTTGACTTTCACCATAAATAGATTTGACAATAGGACCAAGTTCTTTGTTTGCTTGTACACTCCAAAGAGCAGCGACATACTGGTCGCTGCAACTTGACGGGCTGGGCGTGTCGGAAAAAACACAACTGACGTTGAACTTCGTTTCTGGATTCGATACAGGATGAGCTTTAGATTTCCATGAACATTCTATGCCAATACCGCCCCCTTTACACTCAGGTTTCTCTACGACAAAATCTTCTTGGTATTTCTTACTTAAGTAGGTTGCCATCTTTGATTCTGCGGCTTGTTTATTTCTATATGACAGGATAGAAAAATACACAAAGGGACAGGCAATAACAAAAATAATAGTCATAGCTAAAGTAATAAATCGACCACTCAGCCTAGAGGCTTTTTTCGATTTACCCTTCTTTATCACCTTTTGAGCCATCTTCTAGTCCACTTTTACCTTACCAACTATTTTATATTAAGCGTAAACAATATGCAAACATGAGAATCGCCATATGCTAATGCACTTAAATGTAGATATTGAACCGTAGATGTTGATGACATTTATCCCTCCCCTATGTTTAAACATTTACTTATTCCTTCATACGAATAGTCGTACGGTTTATCATATATCATTGAACATTTGCTAGTTGAGCTATCTTTACCGACAATTGAATAGTTTATGTCAAGGTTACGCACACCATCAATGTCACGCAAATGTTTTACTATTATCTCTGCGTTTCTAATAGCATTTTCTTTGTCAGATTCGTCTACATTAGAGTACTTTAAATCAAGCGTATACGACATACCGTGATCCTGTTTTATCACTTCCTCACGCTTCGTGCTGTCTGGCGTAGCCTTGTCGGATAGGGGTTCTGCGAGATAAATTTTTACTCGTACATCAAGTTTTAATCGAGAGTCCTTTTTTTCTATCATTTTCTTTATGCGACTCTCCTCACTCTTAGACCAAACGAGAGCTGTGTATTGATCTGCAAAACTACTCTTACCCTCTGATCGAATAATCTTAAATTTCATACTGTCGTCATCGTTTGGATGCGCATCCGCACTCCAGGTTCCACTAAAGCCTATACCTTTACTACCCAATTTAGGACGGTCTACTTTGAAATCCCTGTTGTATTTATTCTTCAGATAGTTTGACATGTCGGTACGAATATATTCTTCTTTGAGGCTAGAATTAATCAGAACCAGAGAGAGGGCAACAACCGTAATTACCCCAGCCGCAAGCAACATCCAGCTCTTTTTCACTTTAGATTTTAAGACTCTACTCTTCATAGCGCTCCACCGTAGATTGATTGACGTTGCTATCTATAATTCTAATGCAAGCTTAAGCATAAAGCAAGTCTAAACCAGCTCTAAGCACAGCGGAAAATCCAGTGATATCGTTCTTTTCGAAGTTTATTAATTTGTAGGAGCGGAGGGGATTGGAGGGATTGAGGAGAGGAGATAGCTCTAAGTCGTTGACATCAAGACCCTTTCGGGCCTCTCCGTCTACATTATTTTTAACCTTGTCAATCACAGACCCGATAGAATTTCCTTTGTCACTAGCCCGAAAATCTACATATGCTAGCTTTGACAATACTAGATAGTCCAAAGTTTCCATATTACTACACCTCCTCGCTACTTATTTCCACTTCATTATTTATACATTTGCTAATATTAGCTACAGAAGAAGACTCGTCGGCATCACAAGACTGTCCTTGCATTTTCTCTGAATCAATTTTTTCAGCATACAGAACACTCACTTTTTTGAGTCCGCTTTCTTTGAGTTGTTGCGTTGATTTAAATAATTGCTCCGCTATATTATCGCTCCGTTTACCAACCACGACTACCAGTGTATAAGACAAACTATCTTGATTTTGCTTTCTGGCAACTTTGTAGCTCTTTAGTGGGTTATACAGAGTCTCAAGAAGCCCAGGATCAATCCCAACTTTTATCCTTATTCGTACAGCCGACGGTATAGTGCGCTTAATGCTTGATGAAATACTATCAGTCTCTTCCATTGACCACACTTTATTAATATAACCATCCGAAATCGCCCCACTACTTTCACTTTTACTTACCCCAAATTCCATGCTTCTATCATCAACCGGATGCGCCTTACCATGCCATACACCCTTAACACCTAAGCCGCTACCATTTAGACTTAACTCACTAACCCTAAAATCTTGTTTGTATTTATTTTGTAGATATTCTCTCATGTCATTTTGGGTATTATTTACGTTAGCCACATCTTTAAAGTAAAAAAGCCAAGGCACAGACAATAGTACCACAATAGCTACAACTATCACATATAAAACCCTGTGCGGTCTTATGTTTTATCGCCTTTTTTGTTCGAGTTTTCCGACTTTTCTGCCATAAACAACATCACCGCTTTATTTAACTATAAGTATTATAGCAAATATTAAACATATGCTCTATAGAAGTTTTTCTTCAATCTCACATGAAAAGTCTTGCCAAGCTGTTTGTCATTTCGCCAATTACCAATCACATCACTTTCATTTGTGTAATCAATGACATGGCTGTCGTAGTCGCGTGGGTTTACAGAAGTTTTATACATATCTTCAATGACACCTCTTATTCCAGGGGTATTAAAGGTGGTTGTATTGCTACTATTTCTACAACTAGGCATATCACCCTTTATATGGACCAAATACTGCGCGATCGCTCCGCCTAACGAATGTCCAGTCGCTGTAGCGTTATTGTTTTTGAGGTATTGAAGCGATCTATTTATGCTAATGTCTTTATTATTAGTCAGTTTCGCCACTGTCGATTGAGCGAAATCTAGTACATTCTGCGCCTGCAATGGAGGCAAAACCGTCAAACCAATTATAGCGTCGGTAGCCGCGTCATTCCATACAGGTATACCATTATCTGTGGTGTCTGTACCACGAAAAGCGAATATAATCTCTTTGGTTTCTGGGTTCTGTAGAGCAATGCAAGAAAACTCATTTTCTACCGTAATAGTTCTAACACCATTACGATCTTTAACTGTGCGAGTATATGTAAGTGGAGATTGCGAAAGAAGGACAAAGGAGCGAAGTGGATTAGAAGGATCTTGGAGGGCGGAGAGTTCAGGACTATCAAGATTAAAATCTTTGCGTGATTTCTTTTTCTGCTCATCTCTAATAATCTCGTCCATAGTTAATCCAGCATCAGATTCTTTAAAGTCAACATAAGCTAATGCTGACAAACTTAAGTACTCAATGGTTTTTACCATCTATCGCCCTCCTCTACTGGCATATTTTTTGACGTATCAATACAACCTTTTATCTCATTAATTGATGACAACTTATCTCTATTACAATATTTTCTTGAAATAAGCTTGCCATTCTTCGATAAGTATATATTTACAGACATATCTTTAGGGCTCACTCCCACGTTTTTCGCATACTCCATCATCTCGTGTATGCCACTAGCAAAACGACTCTTGTCTTTAATGTCACCGTCATACTTAAAATTTAATCCATAAGCTAAATTGCCACGCTGCCCAACTTTATTTTCAGTCAAAAACACCTCCTCAAAAGTTGGCTTTTTCAGAGTGAAGGTGCGTTCTACGTCTGGATCTATTACGCCTAGTCTAACTTTGACATCAACGGGCATGTCCTTAAATACTTCTTTAGCCTTAGGTTGAATTTTGGCAGTTTGTTCTTTTTGCCAAGTTCTTACTACATAGTCGTCGCTGTACTTCGTCTGGTTATCCACCCGAGAAATATGTATCTTTATACTTTTATCTGATTTAGGATAAGCATCAGTAGACCATACGCAAGAAACGCCAAGACCACCGCCGTTGCAGCTGGGTTTTTTCACCTCAAAATCTTGGTCATATTTGTTTCTTAGATAGTTAGTTATGTTGGCCTGTTCTGTCTTATCGCTAACCGAACGTTTATTAATTTCTCTATCTACTATAATTCCACCTATAATGTACACTACAATCATCACCACAACTACTGACGACAGGATAATCAAGATAACTTGCCAGGCTTTTTTATTATTTACGCGCGATTTGTTCTTTCTTCTACTTTTGCTCTTTGCCATGTAGCACAGCCCCCTTATTGCTTACTGCTTATCATTTTACCTTAAGAATAAGCCCGATGCAACGGACTGATAGACCTAGAATTTATTTCTATAATAAACTTTTACCTCACTGACGCTAGACGGGGATTGGGCTATAACTTTCCAGGAGCGAAGTGGGTTGGAAGAATTTTGGAGGGCAGAGAGTTCTGGACTATTAAGGTCTTTTTCTGAAATGACTTTATCTTCTATGAGCTGGGCTATGTCTTTTCCTATTGATAATTTATCAAAATCTAGATATGCTACAGCACTTAAATTCAGATAGTCTAACGTACTCAACGACATTTTCTACTCCCCTATTTTATTAATACAATCATTCAAGTCTTTTTCGGACCCCAAATCTTTTTTATCTAGAAAAATTGTACATCTGCCAGTTGAACGGCTTTTGCTATTTGTGTTTATTTTTACACTATACACGCCCTCTTCTCGCAGCTTCTCTACAATTTTAAATATGTAAGAGGCCTTTTGGCTGTCGTTTGGGGCGTCTACTATTAATCTATACAGGAAGCCTTTGTCCTTGGTTTTATTGTCCTCATACTTAGACTGTTTATTCACAGAATCTACCAAATCTTCAGATAAGACAATTTCTGCCCGTGCACTATCTGCTTTATAGCTATTGCCACTACTAGCATTAACTTCTTTTACTATAGCCTCTAACTCCTTACTGGCTTGGACTGACCAGATGGCGGCGATGTATTGGTCGCTACAACTTGATGGACTAAAAGTCCCGTCTCTAGCTGGGGTACAGCCTACATCGAACTTTAACTTCTGATTTGATATAGGATGAGCTTCAGACCTCCATGAGCCAATTACGCCAAAACCTCCATTTTCATATTTGGGGCTATTTATGTTAAAATCTTCACCGTATTTACTAGAAAGGTATTGTTGCATTTGATATTTTGCCTTATCAGGCGAAGATATTTGCAATAGCGAGTTTAGATATAGCATCAGAATAACAAATAGTATAATAACGACACCAACTATACAGGATAATATAATGACTGCATTCTTATGTGAGACAGATAGCCTGTTTTTACTTTGCTTACTACTTTTTGCCATCACCCCCTCCGGTTATTTGCTAGATGATACTATTTTAAATTAAGCATAATCTATATACAAGAAAGTGGTTCTACACAGCCATGGATTATGAGACACAACGTTCCAGGAACGGAGAGGATTAGAAGAGTCTTGGAGAGCGGAGAGCTGAAGACCTGATAGATCAAAACCTCAGAAACTATTCAGCTGATCAATAGATCCGACTACTGAGGCAATGCCCCATACTGTCCCATTCATATAAATTATTTCTTGATACGCCTTAGGATCTCCTAAGTCATAGCCACAACGCTGTAGTTCATATTTACCGTCGTATATCTTTCTGCCACATAAGTCTGGTTTGCCGATAAGCTCCTCGACTATGTCTCTATCCATGCCGATCTGGAGATCTCTCATCTTCTCATAGAACTCGTCCTTAGTTGACCAAGGCCTACTGTTAGTATCGGAGCTAGCATTAGTATCAGAGCCAGTGTTAGGGCGAGAAGTGTGCTGCTGTAGATATAGGATTGTTACGATTCCAGCGGTAAAACATATAGCTACACAAACTAGCACAATAGCCACAAGCTTAATTAACTTTTTATCTTTATAAGGATAACCGTTGTTTACCATAAGCTTATTCTATTACGTTATACTGGACAGTTCAATCTACTTGGATATCTAGAAATAGTTGGAAGCTCACCAGGTTTTTTATTTACGCGCGTTTTTTCGTTCTTTTGCTTTTATTCTTCGCCGTGTAATACATATCTCAGGCTTTTGATGTCTTTACACAGCAAGGTGCTCAACGCTAAATATTGCTCAGGGCTCAATGACATACCACCTCCTTATCTAATCACCCTATCTATATCTTTAAGCTCAATAGATCCGTCTAGTATTCTATCTCCATCTTCTCTTCCTACGGAAATTATATGTTTACTATCGCCATCTGACCATCTATAAATTAACCTGCTGTCACTGTTTTTCTCCCGAAGTAATCGTAGCAACGAGAGCACCTTGCTGTAATTTGTTTCTTTTTTGTCACCACTACTATCCACTTCTAAAGTATATAGAACACTTTTATTGTGCTTGTTTATAAAACTATCCAAATCAGGCAGGGGATATCTAATATCTGCACGCACCAAGTAACTACCTATCTCAATATGATATTTGTAGTCATTCTCCAACATAATTTCATCCAGCCTTTGTCGTACTCGTCTAGTCTCTTCGGTTGACCAGACTTTATCTGCATATCCATCCCATATACCAGACGATGATTTATTTACTACAAACTTTAGGGCGCTGTCATCTTTTGGATATGCAACAGCATCAAAATGCCCCTCAACCGCAAGACCACCGCCCTTACGCTCTGGCTTTTCGACCACAAATTCTTGCCTATACTTATTTTGCAGATATTCCTTCATGTCAGCCTGAGCGTTAGCGACATCAAGCTGGAATTTGATATAAAAAACCGCCGACAATCATTGTCACCAAGATTAGCGGCGTGACGAATAGTAGTAATACTTTGCGTGGTTTGACTACATTAATCTTGCTCAATTTGGATTGTTTCTTAGACATAGGTAAGCTTCCCGTCTACTGTTTATACTCACTTTCATTGTAACCCAACCACAAGCAGTATACAACGAAAATATAGACAGCTAAAGCTGCCTATATTTTGATAATTTCTCTGTGGTGACCTTACCGGGAATCGAACCCGGATTGCCAGGATGAAAACCTGGTGTCCTAACCGTTAGACGATAAGGCCGTAAGAGCGAATATATACTCTACGCAACTGCTAAAACGCTGTTTCATTTTACCAGATAGCACCTCATAGCGCAAGCGCTCTGCCGCTAAACAAAACGTTACGGAACGGTCTTTTTCGGCGGCTTTTCCAGCCGGCGAATCGGCAGCCGAAATCCGAAAGTACTGCCTTTTCCCAGCTCCGACTCAAAAATAAGCGAGCCGCCGTGCCCATGTATCACTTTTTTTGCAAGATACAGACCGATACCCGTACCATCTGGGCGCTGACGGCGGGCATTTTCAGCGCGGAAAAATTTCGTGAAAAGCCGCTTTTGCGCATCTTTTGGCACGCCCATGCCATGGTCAACGACGCGCAGTACAACATTGCCATCTTCAATTGACAAACGCACGCGTACCGTATCGGCGTTCGGCGAATAATAAATCGCGTTATCAATCAAATTCATAATCACCTGGCGCAATTTATTCTCATCTAAATACAATAGCGGAAAGCGCGCAGGCTTACGGAACCTCACATTCACCTTGTGCGCCGACGCTACCTGGCTGACATTCGCAACCTCTTCAGCGACCAGAGATACTAGATCTGTCTGTACTCGATCAATAACAAACTTGCCCGTTTGTAGCCGGCTCACGTTCAGAAAATCGCTGATCAAATGCACCATGCGCTCGCTGCTCGTAAAGGCTTCTTGCAATAACTGCCGCTGCGAAGCGCTGATTTCGCCCGCGTCACCGTCGAGCACCATGCTTAAATAACCTTTAACGCTTGTGAGCGGCGTGCGCAGCTGGTGGCTCGCCATGCTCACAAATTCATCTTTTACCGTATCAAGAAACCGCAGCTGCTCGTTTGACCGGCGCAATTGTGCCGTCGCATCATTGACTTCATGCTCCAGAGTGCCAGCGAAGCGGCGAATTTCTTCCAAGCGAAAAATATTTAAGAGCGCTATTGATAATTGATCTGCCAGCACGCCAAACAAGGCTATATCCCGTTTACGATATTCGCGTTCATCTTTTCCTTCGCCAACTACTAAATAGCCGATCTCCTGTGTAGAGACGCAAAGCGGCAGGAGAACCGCGATACCGTGCATGCTAATTGTGCCATTCTGTTTGAGTTGCGTGATCGCATCGTACGCCATATGCGCCGTTAGTCGTTTACCGACGGCGTATGGTTTATGCTGCGCATCTTTGAAAACAACGGCGGCATAGCGCGGACGGAACATATCAGAGAACGCCCGCAGATACGAATGAAGCAGCGTATCAAGGTCGGTCGACCGTACAGTTAGCCGCGTCAGAACGTTGACCACATGCTCTGCGCTATACTTGCGATGATAAAAAATGCGCTCCGCATACCGATCAAACATTCGGCGAAGCGGCTGAAATGCAAACGCTGCCGCCAGCACGAGAATCGTATTGAGAATAAACATGCCCGGCGATGGTTTTGACATTTTTGGCAAAAATACTTGCGACAATCCAAAAAACGCCGCACCATAGCAAGCTGCAAGCGTCACAATTAAACTCGCGTACGTCACCGCCTGCACCAAAAATGATTTTACATGCAGCATGCGGAAGCGCGCCATGCTGTACAGCGTCGTACCCAGAAATATTACCGACGCAAGCGGGCCAATCCAAATCCACCGATATTCGCCATAAAACGGCAGCACCAAATCAAACACAAACCCTGGAATACTCGTCGCAGCAATACCGCTCATATAATACAATCGGTGCACCCACATGCCCGATGAATAGTGCAGCCTCCGCCACAAATCTACACACATTGCAGCGAAAAAGTATGCGACAAACGGTACCGCAAACACGATATAGCCAATGCGGTTTACTTCTATCGTCCAACCGTTTGAGTCCAGCGTTATCGTAGTGATGATAAAATTCGGATACAACGCAAGCAATACAGCAATGATCGTCGTTGTCACGATCGGCACAATCGCCGCGTAGCGCACAATCTTTCGCACGCGCGGATAGCATACGATGAAAAAAAGCAAAAGCGGCGCAAAACATGTCGCAGCAAAGTAAAATAACTTCGCGCCGAGTCTCATCATTGAAATATTCGACCCATCCATAAATAGCGCCATACCAAACGACCATACTGCAAAACAAACAGCAATCAGACTAAACAGTACGTTCGCTGTTCGGCGCGTATTGCCATAGAGTGACAATCCTGCCAAAATCAGGTAGCAGATCGTCAATCCCACAAGCATTAGCACTATCACGATACTTTTATAGTACACGGTTTGAAAGAGCAGCGCTAGAGTTTGCGCGTGAAATATCCCGTGTAGACGCCGCTTGCAGTTACGCGTGCTTCGGTACGGTCAAGCGGGATTTTGCTTGCGTCAAGCATATCAGCCATACTTGATAGGCTGCGGCGTCGGACTCTCGCCGGCCAGCCCATCGCATCCGCTAAAAAGTTTTTATGCGGACGATTTTCGTTTGTACTGCAATTCGCGAGCAAGCCGCCCGCGCCAAGCGCACCATACGCCTCGCGCAGCAACCGTCGATACGGTATATCCGGCACATATTCGCCTAAACCGGAGTTTTCAATCACAGCCGGAACCCGTCCGCTCAAAATCTCTTTCAGGTCGAGCGGTTTTCCGATTTTATTGAATAACTTCCTGCAGTGCAACTCAATTGAGCCGCTCAATCCGCGCTGCTCCGCCATCTGCTGTGCGGCAGCGAGCGCGATTGGATCTTGATCAATCAAAATGACCCGCGGCGTCTTGCCGTGCTCGTGCAATTGCTTTATCAATTCCAGCATTGGCAGCGCCGTGCCGCATCCCAAACTGACGATAATCGGCGAGTGCCCGACTTCTTCGTCCGCAGCAAATTCTGTGATCGCATCATTCACAAGCTTCATACGCTCGCGAATACCGATACCATCTGCACAATAGCGAATCACGTCCAAGAATTCCGCCGAATTTGAGGCATGCACAAAGTCGCCTAGGCGCTGCATCTTTTCGTCGGCACGCTTAACGCATTCCGCGGCACTCAGCGGCGGCAACCCGCGTACCACGCCGAAATTTTGCACCGTCGCCGCAACCGCCGAATGGAGTGACAATCCTGACAACTCTGGTACGTCATCACCAAAATGATGACTCAATATCCGCTCGTCGATCGGACCGCTCATAGTTGGATAGCCGTGGTACTCAGGGTCATCGCTCGCTGCCAAATCAAACGCATTGACAATCGTCACAAGCGCCATCGCGCTGCCGCCTTGCCGCCACCATGCCTCCGCGTCAACCTGATCCGGTCCGTATAAATATTGCCGGCGCGCGTCTTCGACTGGATTGCTTGCATTGACATGGCTATCCCACGATCGGCGCAAAACCTCGCCCGACGCCAGGTAGCTAAAACGATGCGCAATGCCGCCCATCTCGCCCATGCGTGCAAGCTGCACTTTACCGTCGGCGACACTTAAATAATCAAGTACTTCTTTGATTTTTTCTGGGTTTTCATACGCTGGATCGGTGCGCTCAGCGATGCTCACCGGCAATCGCTCGCTTCCTGCTTCAACTTCTCCGTAAAGAGCTACAATCTCCGGGTTTAATTCCAACAACCTGCCGCCCATCGGCAATATTTCCGGTCGCTTCAGTCGATCCTGCATATTTTTACTCCCCAGTCTTAGCTGTTTATGCTATTATATTAATAATATGACAAAGATTGCGATAATTGAAGACGACCAAGTGATCAACCAAATGTACCGCATGAAGTTTGAGGCGGCGGGGTTTGATGTCGCGACGGCGAGCGACGGCGAAGCGGGTGTTGCAATCGTAAAAAAGTTCCATCCGGATTTGATTCTGCTTGACTTGCAAATGCCAAACATGAACGGCGTTGAAGCGCTTTCGCTAATCCGCGCATTGCCAAGCCACAAGCAGACGCCCGTCATCGTACTAACGAATCTCGGCGAAGAAGAAGCGCCGGATGGACTACGCAAGCTCGGCGTGCATAGCTACATTGTGAAAGCCGATTTCACGCCACGCCAAGTTGTTGAGCGCGTGAAACATGCGCTTAATATTCGCTAGCTACAGCTTATCTGCTCGCTTGAGGCAGCTTTCAATCAAATGATCAAATAGTACCGTATATGTTAGCGGACCGACGCCGCCTTTTTTTGGTGTCATCGTTACATGCGTCATGGCACGCACGCTATCATCAACATCACCAATAAGTTTGCCGTGCTCGCTTGCTATACCGGCGTCTACCACCACCGCATCAGGTTTTACCATGTCTGATGTAATTAACCGCGGCACGCCCGTTGCCGTTACAATCACATCAAACCGCTGCATATCACGAAGCGGCGTTTGATCGTCAAATATGGTAATATTCAAGCCGCGCTCGCCCCACAATTTCGCAAGCGGCGCGCCGACTAATTTGCCCTGCCCCACAATCGCAATCACCTTGCTCGCCAAATCGACACCATAGCCCGCCAAAAGCCAATCAATCGCCTGTGCTGTTGCGCTCGGAAATATAGCGTGCTCGCCCAGCCCATCAACGTCTTTTTCCGGTGCAATCGCGTTACAAATCTTGCTCGTACCCGCCGGATCGTCAAGCGGCAACTGCACGATAATACCCTGAATCGACGCGTCATCGTTTGCCTGCTGCACCGTGCTAATCATATCGCTCTGCTCTACCACCGCAATCTCAACGTCAATCAATATATCGCGCGCATACCGCTGCTTCATGCGCACATACGCCGCGATAACGTCGCTCGCTGTTTTGCTCATCACGATCAACAATTTTGGAGCAATACCGTGCTCTTGCCGCAAATTCCGCACTTGCCGCAGTTGGCGTACTTTGATAAATTGCTGCAGTTCGCGCCCATTTAGCTCCCGCGTCATGTAATGCGATCCTTTCTATCGTCAATAAATGCCGACCATTGCCGCACGAGGCGCAAAATCGTTTTGAGCGGCAGCTCAATCAACATATCTAAAATAATTGACACAATGTTAACTTGCGCATATTTATCGCTCATCCAGCGCCCTGCTACGACAAACGGCAAATAAATCGTATCGCGCACAAACGTCAGCCCGTTACTCGCGCTGCGCACAATCTCCAGATCGCGAATCATGCGGCTTAAGCGAAAGCCCAAGAAGCTCGCCGCTGAGAAGAAAAAGAAGAATATCGCAATATGCACAAGCGAGAAGTTAAGCAGCAGTAATATCCATATTGTTGCCGCAAATACTACCAAGCTAGACGCACCGTATAATGCCGAAAAGACTACGCTATATTTCCTACCACCTAATTGCCGGCGCACAAGCGTCGTGCTGTCGCTATACAACATCGTATCGACACGATTCACTAATGCCGACGTATTCGCATAGCCCGGCGTATTAAGCGTGAACCGCAGCAACACCATATAAACCGGCGGAAAGAACAGGTTAATAATCAACGGCTGCCACAAAATCGCGCCGTGTGCCCACATATCGTAAGGCACTTCAATCGCGATGCCAATTAAGAATTTCGTAATGATCAAAAACATTACGCTGCGCATAATCGCACGATTGATGCGTCCCATGATATTCGTGTATTCTTTGGTAACTTGCTGCTCAAACGCCTCCAAAAAAACTTCGCGCTTCAATAATAGCTCCGGTACGTCTTCGCGGGTCTCCATCATGCGGCGTACAATTCGCAGGGGCGCGCCCTGGCGGTCGACAATCCGATACAGTTCATCGTCCACCGAACCTTGCAGCAGTGCATCAATCTTTTGATTGTATGCCACAAACTGATCTAAGTGCTCCACCGATACACCGTAGCGTAATAGCAGCCCGGCACGCGCCGTCGCTGTATCAGATTTCATCAGCGCGCGGTGAATCGCGACATAAAGCGCTGCGCCGTACTCATCGCGCGTCGTTTTCGACACAGCGTCGCGCGGGATCGCCTGCTCGAAATACTCGTACGCAAAATCCATAAACGCCACGTCGCGTTCTTTCGGTGCGATGAGCTGCGCTACTCGCACCGACAGAGTTTCAAGCACCCAGCTCGTCGACCGGTCGGCATTAATACTGCGGCGTTTCTGCAACTTTTCAAATGCCGCATAGTGCTGGCGCGCCAACTCCGTTATCGCTTCAATTTGCTTTGGGGCAACGTTATCATTTGGGATATAACCCGCAAACGTCAGTTCAATCACCAGCTCAGTGCCGCTCTGGTGCACAAGCGTTTCGTCGCGTACGATAAATAATTGTTTAAAAAACCGGCGAATCGCATTTTGCAGCAACAAATGCTCGTCGGTATTTTCAGCAGCATTACGCAATTGCTCATATGCTGCAGTAAACGCACCGCCCGCCCCGACAACATTGTACTTTTCCGCCTGCGCTAGCGCCTGCCGGCGCGCATCGCTCCGTTTCTGAGCATTCAAAATGCCCGCGCGCATATGTTTACCGATTATATTGAGCTGCGACATACTGCTATATTATCGCGCATTTTTGCCGATATGGCAATCATAAGCACCATGTTTGAGCCTTTACTAATTTACCAAAACGTGCTACAGTGAAAAGATACAGGTTTAGTTTGCCAAGAAAATCGCTAGCCAGACAACAGAGTCTCTATGGCGAGCAAACAAGCGCGTATAGTTTAAACAATAATGGGTCAGTAG
>ERZ773062.690-NODE-690-length-16396-cov-19.826082_pt1 | contig 16396 bp, 12 predicted proteins | sample MGYA00580626_ERZ773062 | MGnify/ENA primary metagenome ERZ773062 (study PRJEB29015, sample SAMEA2738003) | human oral metagenome | biome: human oral; feature: human-associated habitat; material: dental | place: China | collected 2058 ...
GCTTGTGCAGGCCAGCGCCGTCGGCGTGGATGGTTGTGGCGGCGTAGTACAAGATCTCGCGCGTGGTGGGCACATACCCGGCGGGGGCAGTGGTTCCCGTGCGGGAGAAGTGTGCGCACACGAATGGCTTAGACTCGGTGCCGTCAGGCAGTATTTCGGTGTGTGACGTTGTGCCGTCGCACAGATCATCATTGGCGTAAGCCTGCGCCGCAGGACCCGCGTCAGTCTCGTTTGAAAGACGAACCGCATCATCGCTCGCATTGACATTGCCTGGCACTTTGAGTGCTGGATCCTGATTAAAGAGGAGCTGCTGTGCGACGGTCTCTACAGAACTACCGTGTGCATCCGAGCGTTGCCGATATGGGCCTTCATTTCCATCATCAGCGTGTGCTGCAGACTGACAGAAACACGGAAGAAGGATGCATAGTGAGGTTGCGACTGCTCTCATGCAGGTACGAGACTTCTTATTCATCGCCGTGCCTTATCGTCGCTTGCGTCTCAATCCATCGATTGTCCTTCCATGTCATGAAGAGGACGAGTGTTGACTCATATTCCGTATTGTTGAGAAGGATCTTCTGGCCGCGACACATCGTTCCGTCCGTGGATCGTATGCGAAATGCGACAACAACTGTGTTGGGCGGAATATCAGCTCCGTTCGCATCAATTGGTTCGATCTTGAGAACGTGAAGAATCTGAGAAGTACTCCCGTACGCCCAGCCATTCGCATACAAATCGGAGACGTCACGCACATACGATGAAACAAACTCCGATGACGGATCGGAAACATCCTGGATTGGCTGGACGTCTCCTGTATTCCACGTGTATCCCATCAGCGCATGGAAATGTTCGGCTGCTGCTTCTGCGCCTCGTTCTGTGTTTTCTTTGGCGGCTTCGGGTAGTTCGGGTTTGGTGTAGGTCTCCGCCGCGTACTCGGCCGGTCTCACGAGCACGCCGTCGGGGCCGATCTGGTAGCCGCCCGACATGGCGGGCTCACTCGACACTGTGGGCGCGGGAGTGGGCTGCGCTGTGGGGCCTGTGGTTGTGACGGTGGGTGTGTGACCCCAGGGGTGCCACCAGCCCTCATTGACGCCGTTGATGTAGATGGCGAAGAATCCGCCAATCGCCAGGGCCACGACTGCGATGCGGATACCCCAATCAAGCGCACCTGCACGCATCCAGGAACGAACCCGGGTGCGCGCTCCTGTGGGGCGCGTGCGGGTGGCAGCCCGAGAAGCCGGCTCGTGGTCGTGCGAGCGCTGCTCGCGGCGCGACCCCGAGTCACGGAAGACCGCAGCGTCGTCCTCGCTGGTGGGTCGATCGGACAGGGATGAGTTCTCCATGGTGCGCCCTCCACGGTGAGATGCCTGGTGGTCCGCCCCCGCCGTTGGAGGCGGACCCTTACCCGTCAGGATACGCGCAGAACCGACACGAAACACCAAGAATGCTGCGCAACCATCACGCACATCCTCCCACCCAAAAGCCAAGAAACGCACAAACGTGCATGAGGTGTTGGGGCTGAGCGTGGTCTTACGTGGATCGTGTGTTGTGAGTTGACGGTGTGGGGTCTTCCTGGTGGGGCGCGGCGGGCAGTGTGTGCATGAGAGGCTGGACTTTGAAACCGACAGCACCGCTGTCGGAGGGCAATGCTGGTCGAGTGAAACCATAGGCACCTCCGTCGCGCAAAAAACGCCCAAAATACTCCGGTTGTGGCTATCGGTGGTGCCAGGGGTTTCATGCTGGCCTGAGATCGTGTCGACGGTGGTGTCATTGGTTTCGGTGTGGGTTGCGCGCGCGTCGACGGTGGTGTCGTTGGTTTCAGTGTTGTCAGTACGCGCGTCGACGGTGGTGTCGTTGGTTTCAGTGTTGTCAGTACGCGCGTCGACGGTGGTGCCATTGGTGTCGGTGTGGGTTGCACGCGCGTTAACGGTGGTGTCGTTGGTGTCGGTGTGGGTTGTGCGCGTGTCGACGGTGGTGTCGTTGGTTTCGGTGTGGGTTGTGCGCGTGTCGACGGTGGTGTCATTGGTTTCGGTGTGGGTTGCGCGCGCGTGGACGCTGGTGCCAGGGGTTTCATGCTGGCCTGAGATCGTGTCGACGGTGGTGTCGTTGGTGTCGGTGTGGGTTGTGCGCGTGTCGACGGTGGTGTCATTGGTTTCAGTGTTGTCAGTACGCGTGTCGACGTTGGTGTCGTTGGTGTCGGTGTGGGTTGTGCGCGCCTTGACACTGGTGTCATGGATATCAGTGTGGGTTGTGTTCGCGTCGATAGTGGGGCTGATGGCCTCGTGTGATCGTGCAAGAGGAGTGGGATGCGGGAGGTGGTGAAGGAACGTCGCCTGTGGTGCTCAAGGGCCTCGCCGGTGCGTGTTCTATGAGGCCTCCGTCGTCCCCCCATGGCCTTTCCTGGGATGCTCAGGGGTCCCGACTGCCCTCCCCGAGGTTCCCCACATGTCACAAGGAACTTCGGCGTCAGATGACGGGGGTCCCCACCCCGCTCCCCGGGGGTCCCCACCGCCCTCCCCGAGGTTCCCCACCCCGCTCCCCACCTTCCTCCCTGAGAGTGGGGGCACATTTCGGTGATCGAGTCTAAGACTCGTGAAAACGCTGCAATGTCAAAGAAAACGGCGTTCTTTGTCCGATGTTGTGGTCGGTGGGGGAGGTGTCGTCGCCGGTGTGACACTCCGAGTGTGTGCAAGATTTCCCCCACTTTTCTCCACCTAAATTTTTCATTGAAATAACGCCGTTTCTGCTTTCTATTTTTCGCGCCACGCCGTAAGTTTCTCTATAAGTATGGGGTCTAGTGGGGTAAAGTGGGGAAAAGTTCCGAACAGGGGAGGGCGGTGACATGTTCCTCGGCACGTACGAGCCCAAGCTCGACGACAAGGGTCGCATGTTCCTGCCCGCGCGCTTTCGTGAGGATATGGAGGGCGGAATCGTCCTCACTCGCGGCCAAGAGCACTGCATCTACGCATTCCCTGCAGCGGAATTCGAGAACATGACCGCGGAACTGCGCCGCGCGCCCCTGTCGTCAAAGCAGGCGCGTGACTGGATCCGCGTGATGCTCTCGGGTGCCTATAAGGAGATCCCGGACAAGCAGGGGCGGATCAGCGTCCCCGCGGACCTGCGTGCCTACGCCGGTCTGGATCGCGAACTCGCCGTCATTGGTGCGGGCTCGCGAGCCGAAATCTGGAACGCCTCGGCCTGGCGCGACTACCTCGCGGTCCAGGAGGAGGTCTTCTCCAACACAGCAGAAGAGATCATTCCGGGGATGTTCTGACCCGTACTCCCAGGTCTCCGCCCGCTGTTCCGACATCACTTCCCCGATGGCGGAGCACGGTGGGGGACCTGGGGGGACGGATCTAATGACGAGAGACGTGAAGGAGGCGCGGCATGCGCGATGCATCGGAGTCGGTGCGCGATTCGTCGCGCCCCGCAAGTGAGCGACATGTGCCCGTGCTCCTCGCGGAGTGTCTCGACATGTTGGCCCCCGCGATCGATCGCCCCGGCGCTGTCCTCGTGGACGGCACCCTGGGAATGGGTGGACATACCGAGGGTGCACTCGAGCGCTTCGAGAAACTGACGGTCATCGGCATCGACCGTGATCCGCAGGCGATCGCCCTCGCTTCCGAGCGCCTCGAGCGCTTTGGTGAGCGCTTCCGCGCGGTCCACACCACCTACGACAACATCGATGAGGCGGTCACAGACCAGCTCGGTCAGGGTGCGCGTGTGGACGGCATCCTCATGGACCTGGGGGTCTCCTCCCTGCAGCTCGACGAGGCCGAGCGTGGCTTCGCGTACTCCAAGGATGCGCCCCTCGACATGCGGATGGATTCGACCACCGGCCCCAGCGCCGCCGACCTGCTGGCCACGGCCTCGGAAGGCGAACTGATCCGGATCTTGCGCACCTACGGCGAAGAGAAGTTTGCGCCGCGCATCGCCCGGCTCATTATTCGGCGTCGAGATGTCGCGCCGATCAAGCGCACCGGTGAGCTCGTGGACATCATCCGCGAAGCCATCCCCGCGCCCGCGCGACGAACCGGCGGCAACCCCGCCAAGCGCACGTTCCAGGCGCTGCGCGTAGCCGTCAACGACGAGCTGACGATCTTGGAACGGGCACTGCCCAGAGCCCTCGCCAGCCTGCGAGTGGGTGGGCGGCTGGTCGTCGAGTCGTACCAGAGTCTTGAGGATCGGATAGTCAAGGACGTGCTGCGTTGCGGATCAACCAGTAGCGCTCCTCCCGGACTGCCGATCATCCCAGAGGAGATGGCTCCCAGCTTGCGCCTGCTGACGAAGGGTGCCAACAGGGCCGATCAGGCCGAGCAAGACCATAACCCCCGATCTGCATCCGTGCGACTGCGCGGTGCGGAACTCATCCGCGAATGGAAGGACCTCACATGAGTGCAGCAACTGCGAAGGCACGTCCCGCAGCACGTCCCGAGCTGCGCCGCGAAGAGGCCCGCGAGCTGCGCATCGTCGAGGGCACCCGTCCTCGCCGTTCGATTGCGGCAATCCTCATGCTCTTCGTCACGGTCGCCCTGGCCTCCGTCGTCGCGTCGATGGTCCTGAACACCCGCATGGCTCAAACCTCCTTTGAGATTCGTGAGCAGCAGCTCGTCCTCAACGAGCTGGAGGCCGAGTCGTGGACGATGCGCGCGGAGCTGGATCGCAAGGCCTCGCCGACCGAGCTCGAGAAAGCAGCGCAGGCGAACGGCATGGTGCCCGCGGGCAAATCGGGCTTCATCACCCTCGAAACTGGTACTGTCGAGGCCGGGACCCCCGCGAAGTAACCCGGAAGGCGAGGACCCATGGATACCGTCGTCACGCGTTCGCGATGGATCGTAGGCATCCTTGTCGGTGCCCTATGTATCTGCGGTGTGCGCTTGGTCCAGCTCCAGATCATCGAGGGGCCGTCGCTGGCCGCCCAAGGGCAGCGTGTTCGTACCTCCTCAACGGAGGTCGCCGCTGCGCGCGGCACAATCACCGATGCCACGGGCGTCGTCCTGGCGAACTCGATCCAGACCTACGACATCGCGGTCAACCAGGTGAACATTCGCGCCTTCGTCAACCGCGACGATGACGGCAACGAGGTCGGCCGCGGTCCCGCGGAAGCGGCCCGCCTCCTGGCCCCCATTCTTGGTATCAACGAGGCGGAGCTTGGCGGCATGATGCTGGGTGACTCTACCTATGAGTACATCAAGCGCAACGTGGACGCGGTGTCCTACCGTGAGATCCGAAAGCTCGACATCTACGGCATCGAATGGGAGTCCGTTTTCGAGCGCGAATACCCCAACGGCAACGTCGCAGCCCCCGTTATCGGGACAGTCAACGCGGAGGGGCAGGGATCCTCCGGCATGGAGGCCCAGTTCGACGCGCTCCTGACGGGTACGCCCGGCGCGCAGGCCTTTGAGATTGCGCCCAACGGCGCGGTCATGCCCGGCGGAAAAAGGACGACCGTCGAGCCGAAGGACGGCGGAAACGTGGAGCTGACGCTGCACGCCGACCTGCAGCATCAGGTCCAAGACCTGCTGGACGCTCGCGTTGCGAAGCATCAGGCTGACTGGGGTGCAGTCGTCATTGAGGATGTCGCAACGGGTCACGTGCTCGTGATGGCGGATTCGAACTCCAAGGAGCCGGACAACGCTAAGCCCCAGAAAGTGCACGCCGTCCAGGACGTGTTCGAGCCCGGCTCTGTGGGCAAGCTCGTCACCGTGGGGGCCGCCCTTAACCAGGGGACGATCACACCCACGAGCGTTTTCCAGGTGCCGTACGCGCTGAACCTGTCCGATGCGGGTGGTCCCATCACCGATTTACACGAGCATGACGGCGAGACACTGACGGCCACGGGCGTTCTCGCGGAGTCATCGAACACCGGTACCGTCTTGATCGGTCAGACGATCGGCGACGACCAGCGCTACGCCATGATGCGTGCGTTTGGTTTCGGCGAGGAGACGGGCATTGAGTTGCCCGGCGAGTCCGCGGGCCTTATTCGCGGCGCAGACCAGTGGCAGGGGCGTGACCGCTACGTCACGATGTTCGGCCAGGCCTATGCGATTACCGCGATGCAGGAGGCATCCGCATTGGCGACGATCGCGAACGGGGGAGTGCGTATTACCCCCCACATCGTGAAGTCGTGGACGAACGCGGATGGGACGGTCGAGGTGCCGCAGGGAAGCCAGCCGGTGCAGGCCATGGACGCGACGGCGGCATCGCAGTTGCTGACCATGATGGAATCCGTCGTCGAAGACGATCGGGGTACCGCCGGTGCGGCCAAGGTCCCGGGCTACCGAGTGGGTGTCAAGACCGGTACCGCTGAGACGATCATCGACGGCGCGTCGGGCCTCGTCTCTACGACGGCAGGCATCATTCCTGCGGACGCGCCGCGCCTGGCAATCGCCGTCGTCCTGTACAACCCGAGGGTGGCGTCGGTCTCATCTGATTCGTCGGCGCCGCTGTTTGGCGACATTGCTCGCACTGCCGTCGGCAACCTGGGTATCCCCGCTTCCACCTCGTCCGCTAACCTGTATCCGACGACGCCGTGAGTCTGAAGGAGTAGAACATGCAGGCAGCAGCACAGTGGATTGCTGAGGCAGTGTCGGGGCACCTGGTCGGTCCTGATGTACTCGTGACAGGCCCGGTGGTCACTGACTCGCGTGAGGCAGCCGAGGGTTCGCTCTACGTGGCTCGCCGCGGCGAGGCCGCCGACGGACACTCCTTTGTGGCAGGGGCCGTCGAGCGCGGTGCCGTCGCCGTCATCGTTGAGCATGAAGTCGACGAGGCCGTGGCTCAGATTGTCGTCCATGATTCCACCGAGGCGCTGGGAGCCCTGGCGCGGGCACACGTGGACAAGCTGCGCAGAGGGGGTGTCCTTGACGTCATCGCGATGACGGGTTCGGTGGGCAAGACCACGACGAAGGACTTGCTGGCGCAGATCATGAGCGAGGACGGGCCGACGGTGGCTCCCAAGCTTTCCTTCAACAACGAGGTCGGCCTGCCGCTGACCGTTCTGATGGCGGATGAAACGACGCGTCATCTCGTCCTCGAGATGGGCGCCTCGGGCCCCGGACATATCACCTACCTGACGGACATTGTGTCTCCGGATGTCGCGATCGAGCTGTGCGTGGGGCATGCCCACGTGGGCGGCTTTGGTGGTTTCGAAGGCGTCGCGGCCGCGAAGGCTGAGCTCATTCGGGGAACGCGCCCGGGCGGTCCCGTCATTCTCAACACCGACGACCCGAATGTCGAGGCAATGGCACCTCTGGCAACCGGCGACGTGATTCGTTTTTCTGCCTCGGGTGACCCCCGTGCGCACGTGCGCGCAATCGACGTGCGTGTTGATCGCGCGGACCGTGCTTCCTTCACTCTCGTGGCCCCCCAGGGCGAGGCCCACATCGACCTGAAAATCGTCGGACGACACCACGTGGCAAATGCGCTGGCTGCTGCCGCGGGTGCTCTGACCCTCGGCGTTGACCTTCAGACCGTGGCCACCGTCCTGTCGAGTGCCCGTGCCCTGAGCCCCCACCGCATGGACGTTCACCAGCTCACCGTGGAGGGCACAGCGATCACCCTGATCGACGACTCCTACAACGCGAACCTGGACTCGATGCGTGCGGGTATCGCGGCGCTGGCCTCGATCGGCTCGGACGCCCGAAAGATCGCGGTCCTTGGCGAGATGCTGGAGCTGGGCGATGACTCCCAGCCGCTGCACGAGCAGGTCGGAGCGATGGCTGCCGATGCGGGCATCGACACACTCATTGGCCTGGGGACGGATGCCCACTACTATCTAGAGGGAGCACCGCACGTGCCCCATCGCGAGGTCGCCTCGGATCCCGAGCAGGCCGCACGCCTGGTGATTGAACACGCCGCGGATGGTTCCGTCATCCTCGTCAAAGGCTCCTACGGATCACATTCGTGGCAGGTCGCAGACATCCTGCGAGAGAAGGGAACGAACCGGTGATTGGACTTATCTCGGCCTTCATTATCGCCATGGCGCTGTCCGTGACAGGCACACCGCTGCTCATTCGCTTCCTGGTGCTGCACCAATACGGTCAGTTCATTCGCCAGGACGGTCCGACCCAGCACCTCACCAAGCGCGGGACGCCCACGATGGGCGGCGTTGTCATTATCCTGGCGACCGTCGTCGCGTGGTTGATCGGCTCGATGGTCGCCGGCGCAGGACCGTCGTGGTCCGGCCTGCTGTTGGTCCTCCTGTTCGTTGGCTTGGGCGTTATCGGCCTGCTCGATGACGGTATCAAGATCATGCGTCAGCGTTCCCTCGGCCTGCACCCGTCGGGAAAGATCATCGGACAGGTTGCCGTGGCCTCGCTGTTTGCGTTGGGCACCTTGATCATGCCGAACGAATTCGGTGAATACGCGGGTACCTTGGAGATCTCCGTCGCTCGTCCCACGGCCTTGACGCTGGGATTCGCCGGACTTGGCGTGGGCATCGCCCTGTATCTGGTCTGGACGAACCTGATCGTGACGGCGTGGTCGAACGCGACGAACCTGACCGACGGCCTGGATGGTCTGGCTGCGGGTGTGTCTATTTTCGTGTTCGGTGCCTACACCTTCATCACCTACTTCCAGCGCATCCAGTCCTGCACGCAGCTGGGAGCCAACCAGGCGAATTGCTACTCGACGCGAGACCCGCTTGACCTGGCGATTTTCTGCGCCGCGCTGATCGGCGCGCTGGCGGGTTTCCTGTGGTGGAATGCGTCGCCGGCTCAGATCTTCATGGGTGATACGGGTGCTCTTGCCCTCGGCGGCGCGGTCGCCGGCCTGTCGATCCTCACGCAGACACAGCTGCTTGCCATTGTCGTCGGCGGTCTCTTCGTCGCCGTTGTTCTCTCGGACGTCATCCAGATCGGCGTATTTAAGGCGACGGGTAAGCGGGTGTTCCGCATGGCCCCTCTGCACCACCACTTCGAGCTTCTCGGGTGGAAGGAGGTCACGATCGTGATCCGTTTCTGGCTGATTGCCGCGATCGCGGCAGTGGCAGGTGCGGGTCTGTTCTATGCGGAGTGGGTGTCGCGTCGATGAGTCGTCTCGCTGCTGTCGTCGGCTGGGGCAAGTCCGGACAGGGAGCGGCGGGAGCGCTGCTCGCCCGCGACTGGAAGGTGCGTGCGTTCGACGCGCGCGGAGGGCAGCCCTCCTTCTTCGATGATGTCCGTGCAGTTGCAGTCCACGTCGAGGAGGACCCGGCTGCCCTCGCCAGCGCGATCGTTGAGGCCGGCCCCGACCTCGTCGTCGTGTCCCCGGGCGTGCCTGCGCACCACCCGGTGTTTAGTGCCTGCGAGCAGGCCGACATCGACCTGTGGGGGGAAGTGGAGCTCGCCTGGCGTCTGCAGGAGGAAGGCCCTCACGCGGGACGTCCCTGGCTGACGGTGACCGGGACGAACGGCAAGACCACTACTGTGGGAATGCTCGGCCAGATCCTGCGCTGCGCGGGTGCCAACGTCGAAGAGGTTGGCAACATTGGAACACCGATTACACGCGCGATTGACTCCGAGGCGGAGGTCTTTGCGGTTGAGCTCTCGAGCTTCCAGCTGCACACGGCGCATACGGTGTCGCCCCTGGCGTCGATTTGTCTGAATGTGGACGCGGATCACCTGGACTGGCACGGCAGCGTTGAGGCCTATGTGGCCGACAAGGCCCGCGTCTACGAAAACACGATCAAGGCGTGTATCTATCCGGCATCCGATCGTCGCGTCGAGGCCATGGTGGAGAACGCAGAGGTCGTCGAAGGTGCACGCGCCATCGGCCTGACGCTTGGTGCGCCGTCGGTGTCGCAGTTCGGTATCGTCGAGGGCCTCCTCGTTGACCGTGCGTTCGTGAAGGACCGCGCGCGACAGGCAGCGGCCCTCGCGCACGTCTCCGATCTGTCGGGTGCGTACGGGCCTCACCCGTCGGCCGCCATTTTGTGCGATGCGCTGGCGGCCGCCGCGCTCGCCCGGGCGTATGGCGTTGAGCCCGAGGCCGTGGAGGAGGGACTGCGGTCCTTCCGTCCGGCAGGTCACCGTCGTGCGATCATTGCCGAGGCGGCGGATCTGACGTGGGTGGACGACTCGAAGGCGACGAATGCTCACGCGGCGCGCGCCTCACTGGCGGGGCTGCCTCCGCGTAGCGCTATCTGGATCGTTGGTGGCGACGCGAAGGGCCAGAATTTCACGGAGCTCATCAAGCAAGTCGAGCCGATCCTGCGCGGCGTCGTCGTTATCGGCGAGGACCGCTCGGCTCTTGTTTCCGCGCTGTCCGACGGTGCGCCTCAGGTGCCCTTCGTCGAGGTTGACGGCCACGAGGACTGGATGTTCTCCGTCGTCAACGAGGCTGTGGCTCTGTCCATGCCAGGTGATACCGTCGTGCTCGCGCCCGCGTGTGCATCCTGGGATCAGTTCGATAACTACGGTCAGCGTGGCGATGCCTTCGCCGACGCGGTGTCGCGCCTGGCCGCCCAGTGGGGGAGCGCCAGTGGTGACGAATAAGCGCGGGTGGCACATCCCGACGGTCACGCTGCCTCGGATCCGCTTCGGTTCCGGAAAGGAGCGTCAGCATGATCCGGTGATGACGTACTATCTCGTCGTCCTGCCGGCCGTTGTGCTCTCGGTTTTCGGCCTCGTGATGGGCTTTTCGGCGCAAACTGTCACGTCGATCGCGCAGGGAGAGAATCCCTATTCTGCGTACGCTCGCCCCCTGGCTATCATCGTGGTTTCCCTGCTGATTGCCACGGTCGTTCAGCTGGTTCCCCAACGATGGTTCGTCTATCTGTCGCCGATAATGTTCGTGGGCGCTCTTGTCTTCCAGTCGCTGGTTCTGAGCCCCCTCGGACGCTCTGAGGGTGGCAACGCAAACTGGGTCAAGATCGGCCCGATCATGGCCCAGCCCTCGGAGTTCCTCAAGCTCGCCCTTATCGTGTTCCTGGCACTGATGGTCTCAAAGTCGGCCTCGAAGCGCTCGGATCTGCGCGCGATGGCTGTGGCCGTAGGAATGCCTATCCTCGTCGCTCTGGGAGCAGTCATGCTCGGACGTGACATGGGCACCGCGATGGTGGTCGCGGTGGGTGCTCTGGGTGCCGTGTGGGTGGCTGGCCTGCCCAAGCGCTGGTTCGGTGGCCTCCTCATGATCGCCGTGCCCACGATGGTGCTGCTCGTGCTGTCCAACCCCACTCGTATTCGCCGTATCCTCGCTATCTTGCCGGGCACGTCGAAGGGACCGGACGAGTCCGCTCCCGAGCAGATCGACCACTCGCTGTGGGCGCTGGGCTCGGGCGGCCTGACCGGCCTCGGTCCGGGCGCGTCGCGTGAGAAGTGGAATTATCTGCAGGCGGCCCACACGGACTTCATTTTCGCGATCGTGGGCGAGGAATTCGGCCTGTTCGGTACCCTCGCTGTCCTGGTCTGCCTGGGGCTGCTGGTGTGGGGCATGATTCGCGTGGCGCGCGAGTCTTCGGACCTGTTTGTCGTCGTCGTTGCGTCGGGCGTTGCGTCGTGGATCGGTATCCAGACGATCATCAACGTGCTGTCGGTGACGGGGCTGGGTCCGGTCATCGGTGTTCCTCTGCCGCTCGTGTCCTACGGCGGCTCGTCCTTCCTCTTTACGATCACCGCGATCGCGGTCGTGGCGTCCTTTGCGCGCGCCCGAGCCGGGATGCGGATGATTGGTCGGCCCGACGAGGCATCGGCGGGGCGTGACCCCCGCGTGGCACCCCGCAGGCGCGCGGCTCGCTAAACTGTGGCTACGCACGCGTAAAGGAGACGCATATGGTCAAGGTAGTGATGGCTGGCGGCGGGACCGCCGGCCACGTGAATCCTCTGCTGGCGACGGCCGCACAGCTGCGTGAGAGCGGTGCGGAGGTTGTGGTCCTGGGGACAGCGGCCGGATTGGAATCGGATCTGGTTCCCGCTGCAGGTTTCCCGCTCGTGGAGATTCCCCGCGTGCCGTTGCCGCGCCGCCCTTCGCTCGCCTTCTTCACGCTGCCGTCACGTTTCTTGGACGCCGTGAAGCGCTGTGCCCAGGCACTGGAGGGGGCCGACGTCCTCGTTGGTTTCGGCGGCTACGTGTCGACACCCGCGTACATAGCGGCGAAGCGCGCGGGTGTCCCGATCGTCATTCACGAGCAGAATGCTCGCCCGGGCCTCGCTAACAAGGTGGGTGCGCGCAATGCGGCGGTCGTCGCACTGACCTTCCCGGCTACGCCTCTGAGCGCGCGTTTGGGGAATACGGTCGTGACGGGTCTTCCTCTGCGTGCGGCTATCGCAGATCTGGCAAGCCGCCGCGAGGACGCGCAGGGCGCGGCGCAGGCGCGCCGCGAGGCCGCTGAGCGTCTGGGCGTGAACCCTGATGCTCCGACGCTGCTCGTCACGGGTGGATCCCTGGGAGCGCTGCACGTGAACGAGTCGATGACTGGGGCCGTCGATGCGCTGCCGGAGGGGGCGCAAGTCGTGCACCTGACGGGTCGGGGCAAGGACGAGTCCGTGCGCGCCTCCGTCGAAGCGGCGGGGCTGTCGGATCGCTGGCACGTCATTGATTACCTGACGACGATGGAGGATGCGCTGGCTGTCGCAGACCTCGTCGTGTGCCGGTCGGGTGCGGGCACCGTGGCTGAGATGGAGGCCCTGGGCTTGCCCTGCATCTATGTGCCACTGCCGATCGGTAACGGTGAGCAGCGCTTGAACGCCGCGGACCACGTGGCCGCTGGTGGAGCACAGCTCATCGATGATGAGGAATTCACGGCGGACTTCGTTCGCCGTAACGTCTTCCCGCTGCTGGGCTCGACGCGCCTGGCGGACATGGCCGCCGCCTCGCAGTCGCTGGGGCGTGCGGGTGCGGCCCGCGCTTTGGCGGATTTGGCGCTGGACCAGGTGAAGGAGAACAGCAATGAGTGAGCCGACGTTGCACGATCGTTTTCATCTGATCGGTATCGGCGGTGCCGGCATGAGCGTCGTCGCCGAGCTGCTGGCCTCGCGCGGCGCAATCGTGGAAGGGTCGGACCGGGAGGAATCCGCGGTCCTTGAGCACCTGCGCTCCGTTGGCGTGCGCACGTTTGTCGGGCACGACGCTTCGCACGTGGATGCGACCTCGGTGGTCGTGGTGTCGACCGCGATTCGCGACGATAATCCTGAGTTGGCGATCGCGCGTGGGCGCGGCCAGGCGGTGATCCACCGCTCGCAGGCCCTCGCACTGGCGGCCTCGGGTATGCGTTTTGTGGGTGTGGCTGGCGCGCACGGAAAGACGACGACCTCCGGCATGCTGGCCATCGCTTTGTCGGTGTGCGGCCTAGATCCCTCCGTTGCCGTGGGTGGCGTTCTACCCCAGTTGGGTACCGGCGCGCATCTGGGGGGCGGCGACGTCTTTGTGGCTGAGGCTGATGAATCGGACGGATCGTTCCTGAACTACTCTCCGGTCATTGAGATCGTGACGAACGTGGAGCCCGATCACCTGGATCGTTACCATTCGCGCGAGGAATTCGAGGAGATCTTCGTCGAGTTTGCTCGCCGTCTGGTTCCCGGTGGCCTGCTGGTGACGTGCGCGGAGGACGAGGGCGCTGTGCGTTTGGCGCAGTCCGCGCGCGGCGAAGGTCTGCGTGTCGTCACCTACGGGCGTGTGGACCGCTCGCCCCATACGCCCGATGTCGTGATCTCCGACGTGCGTGACGAGGCCCATGGTGCCGGCGCGTCGCTGACGTGGGGGGAGCACGCCGCGTCGCTTACGCTGTGTGTTCCCGGCGAACACAACGTCCTTAATGCAACGGCCGCGTGGGTGGCCGGCATCGAGTGCGGACTTCAGCCCCAGGTGATTGCTGACGGTCTGGGTGAGTTCACGGGTGCGGCCCGTCGCTTCGAGGCACGCGGCCGTGTTGGGACCCGCCGGCTGTTTGATGACTACGCCCACCATCCGACCGAGGTTGAAGCGGCGATTCGCGAGGCCCAGGTCGTCTCGGGCGAGGGTGAGGTAACCGTTGTGTTTCAGCCCCACCTCTACTCGCGCACGCGCATCTTCGCCGAGCGCTTCGCTCAGGCTCTGTCGGGCGCGAACCACGTCGTCCTGACGGGCATCTACGGTGCCCGCGAGGATCCGGAACCCGGCGTGGACTCCACGCTTATTTCCTCCCGTGTCGAAGGAGCATCCTACGTCGAGGACATGCACGAGGCCGCCCGCCTGGCTGCGACGCTGACACCCGAAGGAGGCGTCTGCCTGACGATGGGAGCAGGCTCGATCACTCACTGCGCGTCCGACGTGCTGGAGGAGTGGAAGCGGATGGAGGCATGAGGCCGCCTTCTCCGAGGCGCCCGGGAGGTTCTCGCCCTCACGAGGAACGTCCGTCCCGCTTAGACGGTGCCAGGCCCTCTTTCGACGAGATCATCACTGCGGTGCCCGAGGGAGAAGAAGTCCAGGACGCGCAGGAGTCGAAGCCGCGATCCGTCTCGCTGGCGGAGCGTCGCCTCGGTGGCTCGGCGGTCGAACGGCCGACGCCGGTCGCCGACGCCGCGTCCGTGCTGGGAGGCGAGGAGACAGCGGACCTGGGCGATCGCCTGCGCGAACGTCACCGTGCGCGTCGCATGCTTCTCCTACGTCGTATCGCGCTTACGGTCGTGACGCTCAGCCTGGCAAGCGGCGCAGCGTGGGTTGCGTTCTTTTCGCCGGTTTTTGCCTTCTCTTCGTCGGCTGTCATCGTCTCGGGTGAGGATGGGACGCTGGTGACGGCCGATTCTGTGCGCTCATCGGTTTCATCCTTCGAAGGCGTGCCGCTGACGCGACTGAACACGTCTGCGGTCGCGCGTGCCGTCGAATCGAATGTGGCGGTGCGTTCGGCCATCGTCACGCGCCACTGGCCGACGAGTCTGCGCATCTCGGTGACGATGCGAACCCCGATGGCTGCGGAGGTAGCGGTCGGCGGCTATCAGCTGGTGGACGACCAGGGTGTGGCGTTCCAGCAGGTTGCCAGCGCGGGGGACTACCCGGTCGTGACGCTGCCGGAGGATCGTCGTGTCGGCGCAGCCGATATCGCCTCGGCGCTCGGTGCGCTCGATGGACAGACACGCTCGCAGGTGGCCGCAGTGATGTCCACGGGCACACAGGTGAGTTTCACGCTGCGTGGCGGCCAGACTGTCAAGTGGGGAACGAATGAGGACGCTCCGCAGAAGGCTCGAGTGCTCGCCACGTTGCTCGCGAATGTGACGGCTACGACCTACGACGTGTCGTCGCCGAATCACCCTGTGACCAGTTAAGCCTTCGGCGTTGTCCGCGTGTTGGCTTGAAGGATCGCCCGCGGACCCCTAATTTCTTTCCGACACGAAGCACGTTAAACATCAACCTTCAACTAAAGGTTGAGGGTCTGATGCAAGGGAGACATCCATGACGACACCGCAAAACCACCTGGCAGTGATCAAGGTCGTCGGCGTCGGCGGCGGCGGAGTTAACGCCGTGAACCGAATGATCGAGGTCGGCCTCAAGGGCGTTGAGTTCATTGCCGTCAACACTGACGCGCAGGCTCTGCTCATGTCTGATGCCGAGACGAAGCTCGACATCGGCCGCGAACTGACGCACGGCCTCGGCGCGGGTGCGGATCCCGCGGTCGGTCGCAAGGCTGCCGAGGACCACATCGACGAGATTACCGCCGCACTCGAGGGCGCTGACATGGTCTTCGTGACCGCCGGTGAAGGCGGTGGCACCGGTACCGGTGCGGCCCCCGTTGTCGCCAAGATCGCCCGCGACGCTGGCGCGCTGACAGTCGGTGTCGTCACCCGACCCTTCTCCTTCGAGGGGAACCGTCGTGCGGCCCAGGCCGAGGGGGGCGTGACCACCCTGCGCGAAGAGGTCGATACCCTCATCGTGATCCCGAACGATCGTCTCCTCGAGATCTCTGACGCGAACATCTCCGTGCTCGATGCATTCCGTGCAGCCGACCAGGTCCTGCTGTCGGGCGTTCAGGGCATCACCGAGCTGATCACGACCCCGGGTCTGATTAACGTGGACTTCAACGACGTCAAGTCGGTCATGAAGGACGCCGGTTCGGCTCTCATGGGTATCGGTGCTGCGACCGGCGAGGATCGCGCCCTGCGCGCTGTCGAAAGCGCGATTTCGTCCCCGCTGCTCGAGGCTTCGATCGACGGTGCCCATGGCGTGCTTATGTTCTTCCAGGGTGGCTCCGACCTCAGCCTGCAGGAAGTCTTTGCTTCTTCGCAGCTTGTACGTGAGGCCGCACACCCCGAGGCCAACATCATCTTCGGTAACGTCATCGACGATGCCCTCGGTGATGAGATTCGTGTCACGGTCATTGCTGCCGGATTCGACGATGCGACCGACGCTCAGCTGTCGCGTCCCGCCGCCGCTCGTGTTGCGCCGCCCGTTGCCCAGCAGCGTCCCGCCGCCCCGGAAGCGAAGGCCCCCGCCGCCGAGACCACTCGGA
>ERZ773062.691-NODE-691-length-16396-cov-4.942782_pt1 | contig 16396 bp, 15 predicted proteins | sample MGYA00580626_ERZ773062 | MGnify/ENA primary metagenome ERZ773062 (study PRJEB29015, sample SAMEA2738003) | human oral metagenome | biome: human oral; feature: human-associated habitat; material: dental | place: China | collected 2058 ...
CTAATTGTTGTTCTCTAGTCAATTTAACAAAGTTTACTGCATATCCAGAAACTCTTATTGTTAATTGTGGATAATTTTCAGGATGTTCCATTGCATCTTCCAGCAATTCTCTTCCAAATACGTTTACATTCAAGTGATGTCCTGTTTGATTGAAGTATCCATCCATTAATCCAACTAGATTTGTTTGTTTTTCATTTGAATTTTTACCTAATGTTTCTGGTGTAATCGCGAATGTGTAAGAAATTCCATCATTTGCATCTTCAAATGGGATTTTAGCTACTGAGGCAAGTGAAGCAACAGCTCCTCTTGTATCTCTTCCGTGCATAGGGTTTGCTCCTGGACCAAATGGTGCTCCAGCTCTTCTTCCATCAGGAGTATTTCCTGTTTTCTTACCATATACAACATTTGAAGTAATTGTTAATACAGATTGTGTAGGAGTTGCATCTCTGTACATTTTGTGAGTTCTTAATTTGTTCATAAATCTTCTTGTAATGTCTACTGCAAACTGATCTGTCGCATCGTCATTATTTCCGAATGGAACATAGTCTTTTTCATTGATGTAGTCAACTGCGTCCCCTTCTTCATCTCTTACAACTTTTACTTTACCATATTTAATAGCTGCCAATGAATCTGCAATAATTGATAATCCTGCAATTCCAAATGCTTCTGTTCTTCTGATGTTAACATCATGCAATGCCATTTCCAATGCTTCATAAGAATATTTATCATGCATATAGTGAATGATATTCAATGCTTTAACATAAGTTGAAGCTAACCAGTCTAACACTTTGTCTAATTTTTCCCATACTTCGTCAAATTCCAAATATTCACCTTTAATTGGTTCAAATTGTCCTTCTGGAGTAACTTGAATTTTTGATTTTTCATCTTTTCCACCGTTAATTGCATATAGTAATGCTTTTGGTAAGTTTACTCTCGCTCCAAAGAATTGCATTTGGTGTCCAATAGTCATTGGAGATACGCAACAAGCGATTCCATAGTCATTACCAAATTGTGGACGCATAATGTCATCATTTTCATATTGCACTGATGATGTATCAATTGACACTTTAGCACAGAATTTTTTCCAAGTTTCAGGCAATTGTTCACTCCATAAAACTGTTAAGTTTGGTTCAGGTGAAGTTCCCATGTTGTACAATGTATGTAAAATTCTGAATGAGTTTTTAGTAACTAATGATCTTCCATCTTCTCCAATACCACCAATTGATTCAGTTACCCAAACTGGATCTCCTGAGAATAACGCATCATATTCAGGTGTTCTTAAGAATCTGATTATTCTTAATTTCATAACAAAGTGATCCATTATTTCCTGAGCTTCTTTTTCAGTTAAAGTTCCTTCCTGCAAATCTCTTTCCAAGTAAATATCTAGGAATGTAGAAGTTCTTCCAATACTCATTGCAGCTCCATTTTGATCTTTTGTAGCAGCTAAGTATGCAAAATATAACCATTGTACTGCTTCTTTACCATTAGTCGCAGGCTGTGAAATGTCAAATCCATAAGCTTCAGCCATTCTCTTTAATGCTTGTAATGCTTTGATTTGTTCAAAAATTTCTTCTCTTAATCTGATAACATCTTCTGTCATTTCAACAGGATCTAAATTCAATAATTCTTTTTGTCTGTCAGAAATTAATCTGTCCACTCCATAAAGAACAACTCTTCTGTAATCTCCGATAATTCTTCCACGTCCGTAAGCATCTGGAAGTCCAGTTATAATTCCTGTTCTTCTAGCTTTTCTGATTTGGTCAGTATAAGCTGAGAAAACTCCATCATTATGAGTTTTTCTATATTTAGTAAAAATTTCTTCTGTTTCAGGATCCAATTCATATCCAAACGCTTCCAAACTGTTTTTTACCATTCTCAATCCACCATTAGGGAAAATTGCTCTTTTTAAAGGTGCATCAGTTTGCAATCCTACGATTTGTTCCAAATCTTTATTAATGTATCCAGCTCCATAAGCGTCTATTTGAGAAGGGATTTTAGTTTCAGCATCATAAATACCTTTTTCTCTTTCCACTTTAAATTTTTCTGAAAGACTTTTCCACAATTCAGTAGTAGCTTCTGTTGGTCCTTCCAAAAAGCTGTCGTCTCCCAAGTACTCAGTGTAATTCAATCTGATAAATTCTGTAACATCAATGTTGTCTTTCCAGTTTCCTTCTTTAAATCCTCTCCATGCGTTCATTATTTAACAACACATCCTTTCAATTTTTTTATTTATTTGCTTTGTTTTGTAATCATTATAATATTGTTCTCACTCTATGTCTTATTATACCTCAAAAAATTTTTAAAAGCAAACATATTTTATAAAATTTTTTAATATTTTTTTTCTAACAAAAATCTATAAAACTTCTGCTCTATAGTGAAAAAAATAACTTGTTGTTTTTAGAAGGTTTATTACTATTTTTTTATTCTTTTTTTTAAATGCACCCGATTATTTTAATTTTATTTTTAATTTTTAATCTTTTTAGGAAATATTTTTCTTTCTTTTTTAAATTCTAGATGTTGTAACATCATTGTTCTCAAATATATCATTTGTTTTAAAAAATGAATCCGATTTTTTAGTGCTCCTTTTTCTTTTTCTATTTCAAAATGATAAATTGGTATATCTGAAAAATTTTTTATTGTATTCACAAATTTCGAACTCGAAATTAAGAGAATTTGTTCATAATCATTGCTGATTTTAGAAATTATTTTTTTAAATGATACTAAATGTTCTACTTTTACTATATTTATAAAATTAAAAAGTTTTTTTATTTTATTATATGTTCTTAAAATTTCTTTTTCTTCCAAGTCTATTAATACTAATGTTGAGATTTTAGGAATTTTGTCAGACTGAATATACTGTTTTACTATTTGTTTATTCAATAAATTTTCATTTTCAAAATGTACTGATGATTCTGCAATGTTATAAATTTTTATTTTATCTTGATTATTTATTTTTTCAATATTTTTATTTTCAAAATTTAGATTTTTTATTTTTACAGTTTCATCAAATGACAATTCACCATTAATTTCATACATCACTTTTTTATAATTTTCTCTTTTTTTATGTAACTTTTTATAAAACATTGTTGCAAATTTTAGATTCATTTCCATTTTTTCTTTTTTAAAAATTTTATTTAGTATAAAAAAATATTCTTCATTTTCCTTGTTTCTTTTTATATTAAATCTACTTTTTAGATTATCATTTTTTATATTAGAAATTAAATATGTTAACATACTGTATTTTTCATCTGTTGAAATTATATTGGTATATGTTTCTATGTATGAAAAAAGTACTTTTTTGATGTACTTGATATTTTTAAGACCCAAAATGTCATTAAGTAATTTAAAATAAAAATTTTCTTGATACGTACTTTTTCCAAGATAAATTTTTTCTAATCTTTTAGATAAAATTTCCTTTAAATAATCTTCACCTATTTCTTTTATATTATAATTTTTTTCTTTAAATAATTTTTCAATACTTTCGCATTTCACATATTCTGAATATTTGATATTAAAATTTTTTAATATCTGCTTCAAATCATTTTGTATATTTTTTGTATTTTCCTGTGTTCGATTTATTTGTTTATTAAATTGATAAATATTTAATTTTTCTTTTTTAAATAATATAATAATTAAAATAAGTTCCCTTCTAAACAACATTTTCATGTTTATGTTTCTATCTTCTATTTTAAATATTTTTTCATCATATTTTCCAAAATAATATAAATAGTGTTTAGTTTTGTGTATTATTCCATTATTGTTGTTTCTTAAAAAATCATTTATATTCTCAATAGTATAATCCAATCTTTTAAATCCATATTTTTCTTCTAAATATTTTCTACTTGCAATTTTAAAATTTAAAACTTCTTTTAACAAGTCACTCTCATTAAAGTCAATTTCCACTGCCTACTTTCACCCCATAATTCTTAACTTTGTAGCAATAATAATAGCTACAAACATTTTCATAATAACAATTATGAGTTCATTTTTTTAGACGATATTTTTTGTTTTTTTACTTTTCAAAAATAACGCGTAAACATTGACTTTTGTTAATTTTATATATATTAATTTAAAATTAAATCAATTCAAAACATATCATGAAATATTATCTAAAAATACCTATTATTTAAAGAATAATACATACTAATATATTTCAAAATATTCAATTATTTTTTATCTTATAATATTTCAAAACAAAAAAAGAGAAAACTGTTATCGTTCTCTCTTTAAAAACTATTTATTTTTCAAATAACTTCTGAATTTCAGATTTTTTATGTTCCAGCCGTTCTTCCAGCTCATTCATCCACACCAGCGGATCTTTGGGATTTACAAGCCTTTTTATATTATCCCGCTTTTTCTCTTCATCAAACCAGATAAGTTTCGTAATCGCCCCAGCCCCAATTCCAATAATCGTCTTATTTTCTTCAATCATTTCAATATTATAAATCGACTCGCTTCCATTTAGAGAATACCCTAGATTTTCTCCCCATTGAAAACTGTTTTTCTGGCGATACATATAATATGGAAAAAGTCCTTTATTTTTAGTAACATTTCCAATTTTTTCATAAATTTTCTTGTAATCCAGCACATCTTTATGAATATAATTCTCCTTATTAAGACGGCTTGCATTTTTTATTGCCAAATTATGAATTGTCAGATTTTCCATGTCATACTTTGAAATTTCGTCCATCGTATACAGAATATCATCTGTATTTTCACGCGGCAGTCCCAAAATCAAGTCCATATTTATTTCTAATCCAAGATTTTTAGCAATTTTGTAAACGTTGTCAAACTGTTCCCTGTTATGGTAGCGATTTACGATTTTTAGCGTCTTTTCATTAAAAGACTGGGGATTTATGCTGATTTTATTTACTCCATAACTTTTAATAACTGACAATTTTCCCTCATCCATCGTGTCAATTCTTCCAGCTTCAAATGTAAATTCCTTTAAATAATCTAAATTGTAATTTTCCTTTACTGTTTTTAAAAGTTTGTCAATTTCTTTTGCCGTTAAAATCGAAGGCGTTCCTCCGCCAATGTAAATTGTGTTAATTTTTAAATCCAGTTCCTGTGTTAATTGCCCAATTTCACGTATTTCATGATAAATTGACCCTATATATTCATCATATCTTTCGGCATATTTTCCACGTAGCAGGTAGGCTGGAAATGAGCAGTATGAACATTTTGTAGGACAAAAAGCAATTCCAATATAAATTCCTATTGTCTCCTTGTCTAAATATGGTTCTTGACGTTTTACAATGTCTAGCAGAAGTTTTCGCTTTTCATCGCTTACAAAATATATTTTTTCCAATATTTCATCAATTTCATCATAATTCAATCCCATTTTTAAAAATCGCCCCACAATCTTTGTAGGACGTACACCTATCAAAATTCCCCATTTATACTTATCTTTTTTATCAAATAATTCCATTAATGAGGCCTTTGCCATAACTTCCGCCTGATCAAAATATTCATCATTTATCTTCTTATGTGAAAATATCACTTTTTTTAAGATTTTGCCACTATTTTTGTCAATCAATGCTGTATTTACAGTAATTAATTCAGCATTTTTATTATTTTCTAGTTTTCCACAATCTTTTGAAAAGTTTTCCACATTTTTACCCTTTTCAAAATTTACATTAATTTCTACATTATTTTCACTATTTTCAGAAATAACACCATAATTTTCAGGCAGAAGTACACGCACAAATTCCTCAAGTTTATTCTGATTAATCTCAATATTTGCTCTTATCATCTATTTTATAACTCCTACAAAATAAAGTGCCAGCACAATTATTCCAAGAATGATCCGATAATATCCAAATATCTTGAAATCATGCTTTTTAATGTAGCTCATAAAGACTTTAATAACGGCATAGGCAAATATAAATGAAAGCACAAAACCTAATGCAATTAAAAACCATTCATATCCGCTTAATGCTGTTCCCAGTTTTACCAGCTTCAAAAGTGTCGCTCCAAGCATTGTCGGAATTGCAAGGAAAAATGAAAATTCTGTCGCTAAAATCCTATTTAATCCAAGCAAAACTCCTCCAATAATAGTGGCAGCGGATCTTGAAGTACCTGGAATCATCGCAAGGCATTGAAATAGTCCCACTCCAATTGCAGTTTTTATAGGCATTTGAGTAATTGAAGCAATTTTACCTTCCTTTTTTTCGCCAGATTCCAGCCAAATAAGTATAACTCCGTAAATAATCAGTGTTATTGCTACAACTACTGAATTAAACAGCACTTTATCAATAACATCATCGAACAAAAGTCCCAAAACAACTGCTGGAAGTACTGCAATCACTATTTTTATCCACATTTGAACAATATCCATCCGCTGACTTTGACTAAGCCCTTTTGCAAACGGAAAAATTCTTTTCCAGTAATACACAACTACCGACAAAATTGCCCCTAGCTGTATAATTATCTTAAATGCATTTGCAAATTCCTCATTTTTCGACAATTGCAAAAATTGATCCACAATGATCATATGTCCTGTGCTGCTGACAGGTATAAACTCTGTAAGCCCTTCCACAAGACTTAAAATAAATACTTTAATAATGTCTATGAACATAATAATTTCCTTTCCTTTTTATTTACACTGAATCCCATTTGAATTTGAAAAAGTTTTATCTATTTCTGACAAGAATTAAGACTCCTTGGCGAACAGAATTTATAACAAATCTCTTATTCTAATGGAAATAGTATTATATTTCAAAAAATTTCTCAATTACTGTTTTTAATCCATGTTCCACATTTGAAGTTGAAATAAATTTAGAGATGCTTTTGATTTCAGGAATAGCATTTTCCACAGCCACAGGCATTCCCACAAGTCTTAATAACGGCTTATCATTTGCACTATCTCCAACCGCTATCATTCCCTCAGGCTTTATATTTTCGATTTCTCCCAATTTTTTCAATGTCTTTCCTTTATCCACATTTTTATTGGCAATTTCTAAAAATATTGGCTTTGAAATGGCAATAAAGTAGTCGTTACCATGAACTTTATTCATATGCTCTTCGGCTATTAATACTTCTTCAGGCGTTCCAATAATCATACATTTTGTAGTTTTATCAATTCCTTTTTTTTCTAATTCTTCAAGCGAATCAAATTTTTGGAATTTCATTTTACATTGATCTGCTTCATACATTACTCCTTCTGTTGCCTCTGTCCCATAAATCGTATCTCCAACATACAAAATCATCGGAACATTTATTTCCTTTGAAACCTTATAAACATTTTCAATATCCTGTTTATCCAGCCCTTCGTGAAAAATCACTTCATTTGTCTTCATATCAATTAATTCGCCACCGTTAAATGCCAAAACATAACCTTCATACTTATCCATTTGAAGCTCTTTTGCATATTCAAACATCGCATAACTAGGTCTACCGCTTGCAAGCACAAATTTAACACCCTTTTCCTTCTGAACTTTCACAATCGCCTCAACGTTTTCGCTTGTTATCCCATGCTCCTCATCAAGCAATGTTCCATCCATATCAGTTGCAATTAATTTATAATCCATAAAATCCTCTCGCTTTCTTTATTTATAATAATTTCGCTAATTTATTCAAATCTTTTTTCGTAGTTGACCAGCTTGTTACCAGTCTTATCACAGTGTAATTTTTATCCACATAAAATGTCCGTAAATATTCCTTCAGCTCATTAACATAGATTTTTTATTCCTGTAAAACTAGTGCTTTATATTAATATTATACAGGAAATATAGGGAAAAGTCCACTTAATAATCTTTTTATTAAATATTAATTTGATTAAAAATATTTTCTAAGAAAAAAAAAAAAAAAACTAAGGGTTTTAAGATATAATATAACCAAATTAACTCGATAAATTAAATTTCAAAAAATCAAGGAGAAAAACATGAAAAAACTATTTTTAATTGCAATGCTATGTCTAACATTCACAATTCCAGCAAAGGCAGACTTCTGGAAAAAACTGAAAAATGCAGTAACCGGAACAGACAGTTCATCATCTTCGTCAAACAGTTCTGGGAAAACTGGAGGAACTAGGGGGTATTTAATAACAGATGAATATGGATCTAAAATAATTGTAAATCCTTTTGATAAAAATGATTATCAATATGAAAAGGATATATATTCGAGAGAAAGAAATGCTATATATAAACATAGAGATTTGCAAGGAACAGCAACTAAAGTAAATTATATAGAGTGCAGAATAATACCAGGAGGATTTTTATATGAAATAGGACGTAGGTCATTTTATGGATATGTCAAATTTCCAGTATATGAAATTATAGATTTTATCGATAAGCGATATGTACTTGGATGTTTTTCAAGAGATAAATCAGGTAAAGAAAAGGAAATTAGCGGTGACATATATTTAGATCATAATTTAGCTATGCATATTTGGGATAATCAACTGACAGTAACTAAGTTGGCAATGAAAAATGGAAAGGCAGAAAATGGAAACTTTGCATGGTTTGATTCAACAAATCCTGAAGCTGAGATTTATATTAATGGGAAAAAATTTAATTAATTTGTAAAAATTTATCAGAATTTTAGATTGTCTGATTATTTTGGAACAACAGAAACTGGGAGAAATCCCAGTTTTCTTGAAAATAGTTATTAATAAAAAAAATAAATTTATAAAAAAGGAAAGAAGGAAAAATTTATGAAAAAAACTATATTATTATTTATGCTGGCAACATCTCTATTTGCTTTTTCAGCAAACAAAACTTCTAAAAAGAGCAGAAGAACTAAAAAAGCAAGAACCACATCAACATCTAAAAAAAGCGGAAAAAAGAAAGATGCAATGAATATGGAAAGATTTAGCTTTCACGATTTAGCAAACTATCCCAACCGCCCTGCACCTACCAATTATAAAAAAGTTCGAGAAGAATATTTTAGAAAAAATCCTGATAAAATTCCTCCAAGTATGAGAGATCAGTATGCGAAGTAAGATAAAACAGAATATTTAAAGAAAGGAAGAAAAGTCAATGTCACAAATTATTCAAATTTTTAACGATTCTTCATCATTAACATTGAAACTCATATTTTTGGCTTCTATTATACTGCATATTCTAATTATAGTCCTATCTATAAGACGTAAGCCTCTTGAAGGAGTAACAAAAGGAAAAGTATGGATTACATATCTTTTATCATACTGGCTATTAGGATTTGTGGCAGGAACAATTGCAGGAGCTGTTTTATTCCTTATACTAAAAGGTATATTTTACATTCTTAGCCTGTTTAATTATAGTCATCCAACTGAAACTACGATTTCTACAATTGCAACAGCTATACAATTTATAACTGGAGCAATTACTTTTGCTGTATTGAACAAAAAATATCTAACTTCCAAAGATAATATTGCCAGAGAAGAAAATACTACTACAAAGCAATACATCTTACTAATTTTAAAACTAATCGGAATAGGGATACTTGTATTATTTGCAATACCGTTAATTGCTCTATTTATAGCAGGTTATTTAGTATTTAAAGTGCTGGGAATCGGGAACTTTATCGGAAATGCCGCAGTAAACAGAGTTAGAGAAGTACACGATGATATCGATATCCATACTTACGAAAGACAACGATATAGTGGAAATGTTCAGCCACATGAACGAATTATTTCAGATTCAGAAGCAGAAGAAATTAAGGAAAGAATAAAAAAAAGAAATCAAATTTTTAAATAAAAAAGGAAGTGAAAATAATGAAAAAATTATTATTAGCAGGACTGTTAATTGGAAGTTCTGCATTCGGACAACAAATTACTGTGAAAAAAGGAAGCTACTGTACAGGATTTTCTAGTATAGGTGGAGATTTTGGAAATGCCACAGGAGAACATTTTAGATTTTACGATACTTGTAATATTAATGGAACAGAGTATAAAGATGTTGCTTTAGGGTACACTTGGGGAAAAAATGATACTGTAGATTCAAATAAATTTTTAAATAAAAAATTGAAATCTAATCACAAAACATACATACATCCTGGCATAAAGCTGGATTTTGAAAAAAATCTTCAAATAGACTTAAGAGGCTGGGGATTCCCAAAAACATCTGATTATCTATTTGAAAATATTGGACATAAGAGTAGAACTGTAAAAAATTATTTTGGGTTTGAAATGATAGAATATAAAAAACTTCCGTTTACTGATGAAATAAAATAAGGATATATTTATAGCAAAAAATTTGAAGAAAGGAAATAAAATATGAATAAGCAAGCTGTCAGAATTATACAATTTGTAATAAATTCTATTCTAACTTTTGTATCATTTGCCAGTGCAATTTTAGTATTTCTTCTTTTAATCCCTCTTGCAATAACAGCTCTTATAAGTTTTTTGGTTCATAACTGGAGCTTCTTTTGGAATTTTCTGGTTATAGTAGCTATTTTGCTGGGAGTTGCATTTTTCGTAGAGACATTAAGCTTTAAACTTCCAGAAATGTTTGGAAAATTTTTTGAAGAAGAAAAAGAAGATGAAAAAATATATCAGGAGTATGAAAACTGGTTCAACGAATGGTACCAAAAAGAATACGAAAAATACCAGCAAAAATGGCAAGAACAGCAGAATCAGCAAGGGTACAGCACCCATTATTCAGCTGAAGATATAATTGAAAAATTTGAAGAGAATCTGAAAGTTCTTGGGCTTGATCCAAGTGGCGAACTGACTCTTCAAACTATAAAAAAGGCACACAGGACAAAAGCAAAAGAATTCCATCCAGACAAAAACCCTGGAAAGGACACCACTGCCGATATGCAACGTGTAAATGCGGCAAAAGAATACTTAGATGCCAATCTGGAATACTATCTATCTAAAATATCTAAAAACTAAAAAAGCAAAATTTTAAAAGTTAAAATTTTTGTAAAATACATGATAATACTTAGAAAATAATTATCAAAAGGAGGAAAAATAATGAAATGTTTTTATCATCATGATAAAGATGCCCATGTTATATGTAAAAACTGTAACAAGGCGATCTGTACCGACTGTACAGTAGATATAAGAGGAGAAATGTACTGTCCTGACTGCTTTAGTAATTTAATTGCCTATCAGGAAAAATATTTATCAAAATTAAAAATGGTTTACATTGTAGGTGGAATCATAGCAGCTGTCGTATTTTTCTCATTTGTTGGGAAGAATTTTGAAGGGGCATTGCTTCTGGCTATATGGTTTGGAAGTGCTCCAATAGGCTTATTTGCTTCAAAAAATGCACCAAGTCCATACGTACCAGTCTCTATGGAAGGATTAGGAAAACTATTGCTAATGAAATTAGGAATAGCCCTTATTTTTGGACCAATTTTTGCAATAATTTCAATCTTTAATTATTTAAATACATCAAAGACTGTTCAAGAAAATAAAGCTTTACTTGAACAAATAATGAGTCATCAAGCAAGATAATCACGAAAATTTAGTTTTTATAGTATTCTATATTATCGTGTATTTCATAAAAATTTTAACTTTTAATATTTTTATGTCAAAAAATCAATAATGAAGGAGATTAATATGAAATCTAACGAATACAGTTACATAAAACTATGTTATTTAGTAAAGTATGTCTTTATTGCTATTTTTGTCATAAGGGCATTAATTCTGAGTATGTTTTTTGGAAAAGCAATGAATGAACTGATGATAATGGTTGGTATTTATTCTGTTATTATTTTTTTCATTTTTAAAGGATGGTTTGAAATTGAAGGTTTAATAATAATGAGAGAGTTGAAAAGAAGAACAGATAAATTGCCCATTCCTAAGGAAAATATCTTTAACTGGAATAACAAAGGCGAAGTTGGAATATTTTTTACCGATCCTGAAAAAGGGACATTCTGGTTTTGCAGCAACCAGACAGACTACAACTTATACGTTTATCCAATAATGGAATTTAACATATACGAAAACAATACTCTAATCTTTTTTGAAAAAATAGCAGGCGATTGCGATTTACAAAAATTCAAAGTTTTTAAACCAGTACAAACATATTAAAAAACGGAAAGGAATAATTTTAAATATGAAAAAAATCATAACTTTATTTATATTACTGGCATTATTTATCGTATCCTGTGGAAAAAAAGTAAAGGTAAATGAGTCGCAATGTCTTAATCCCGATGAATTAAATCAGATGTTAGGGGAATATTACAGCAGTGCAGGAGGTCCTTCTGGAAATACTGACTCATTTGATGTAAACTATGACAGATTTCTTAAAATACATGCCACTATCGGCTGTGAAATAAACGCAGGAAATGTAAAAGAAAAATTTGAAGCCTTCGAAGAATCCAGAAAAGAAGAAAAACAAAACTTGATAATAAATGATAAAGCAATATATCCTCTTTTGGTACTAAAAACCTACAAATTATTACTTACATATAAATCAAGATATGCAACTGGAGACCATCGAGAAGAATATGACAAAATGGTAGAAGAACTAGAAAATATGAAGCCAGATCAGTTTGAAAAAGAAACTGTCAAGACATACAATGAAATTACAAAACTCATTTCAAAAGAAACTATGCAAGAATTAAAAAGCTACTTAATCTCCCCATATTCTGATGTAGCACATATATTACAAGGCGATGTTAAGTGGACATATTAAAAGTTTTGAATCTAACACAGCAAATAACCTGAAAAATTAAACAATAAGCTGGGAGAAATCCCAGTTTCTTTCTATACTGTATCTTTATGAATATCTTTGATTTCAAGGATTTTAATAAAAATTTATCTTTATAATTAATTATTTCAAACCCTTATTTTATCGTATTTAATCACTTTTATTTAATTATAACTTTATATTTATAATAAAATAATAATTAATTTTGATATTTTATGTGATATAATATAAAAAATTTTATAATTCAAGGAAGAGTTATAAAATAAAGAGTTTTAAGTATAATATAAAAAGGAAATGACCTAATTCCTTGTACTTTATAATATAAAATTATTAATTAAATAACAAAAAAACTAAATACTAGTACAAAGTTATTTAAAAAATTTGAAAATAAAGGAGAACTAAATCATGAAAAAGATTATTTTAATGTTAATGCTTATTTTAGGAACTTTTGCTTTTGCAGAAATAACAGAACAGGAAAGAAATAGTTTTTTCTCACCTGAAACACAAATTTATATTTCTAATCAGAAAGACTGGTTCTATCAAGAAACTCCAGAAGGAGATGACGGTGTGTGGGAAAAACAAAATTTTTTTATTAATATTTTGAAAGTAGGAAAAAAATACAAAATTTCATATACGCCTATTGAAATAACGGGAAATTACGATAAAGAAGGCTATCCTAATTTGGTTTATAAATCTCAAAAAAATAAAAAGATACCAACAACTAATTCTTACGGTATAACTTTTATTTCATATATGGGAATGTTTCCTGGAACAGAAATAAAAAATGGAAAAAAATATGAGAGAGACCGTTATCAAGTCCTTTCAGAAAGTGAATTAAATGCTCTGTTAAAATCAAAAAATGCAAAAAGACTTGATTCAACTACAGAAAAGAATACAAAATTATATTTAGACTGGTTATTCCATAACAATAATTAAATTGTTTTTCAATAAAAAATTTTAAAGAAAGGAAATATAAGAAAATATGAAAAAGTTATCAATAGCAATTCTTATCTTGGCATTTATGGCATCTTGTTCAAATAAAGAAAATGGTAACACAAAAAATAAAAATAATACTTCAAATCAAATAGCTGCCTATGTGAAACCTCAAAATCCACAAGGCCCTGCAGTTGCACTTAACTTAACAGACTTTAAGATTGACAATGATTTTATTTTGTATCAAGGTGCTCCATTCACGGGAAAAATTACGTTTGACACATTTTATGAAAGCGGATATTTTTTTGTAAAAAACGGTAAACTGGAAGGAGAATCTGAAATAAATTACAAAATGAGCGGATTTAAAAGAAAAGATGTTTTCCAAAATAATATTATTTTAAGTTTTTCACAAATAAAAAATGGAATTACAACAGAATTTATATACGAAAAAAATGATACATCCTATGGAAAAAAAGTAGCTGAAGTTCGTACTTCGTATGGAAAAAATTCATACATCTTTAATATAGCTAACAGTACTGGAAAAATAGAAGTTAATGGCAAAAAAGCAGATAATATTACAGTTTTAAGCAACAGTCTGAGTGGAATTATTAAGGAAAACGGCTCTTTTTATAAAATCATCTATTCATATTCAGAAGGGCAAGTTACGGAAGAGAAGTATAAACTAGACTCTAAAGCTGACAAATCTGAAGTCTTAGTTGAAAAAAGACTTTTGGAAGCACTTTACTTGAAACCTGCTGAGAAATCGGCTGGATTTATAAACGAAGAAGGAATTGAAAAATTAGATAGAATAATGTACCAGCTTGGAAAACCTGGGACTTCAACACCAACTTCAGGACAGCCAGCAGACCCTAATGCAACAGTTGTACCAAATACGGCACCTCAGCAAAATCAATCTGGAACAAATCAGAATGATGACGATTTAGCAACATTAGACCGAGTTTATGATGAAGTAATGCATAAAAATAATACAGCGATATTAAATACGTTTTCAAAAGAAAAATTAGGCTATATAAGAAATACACTTTTTGCTAAGAAAGGATATAAATTTAAAAATCCTAAATATTCAAGCTACTTTTCTCAAAAAAGCTGGTATAATGGAATATATGATTCCGATGAAATATTAAACCCAGAAGAAAAAAGATTTGTTCTCATAATTAAGGACCGAGAAAAATAATATAATCAAAAAACTGAAATACAAGGAGGAAAAATGGAAAATCAGAATAATATAAAAAATGAAGAAAATAATACAAACTCTAATAACAACCAGTCTCAGGGATTTCTCGACAATATTCTTTCAAAGGACAACAATCAAAATAAACTTTTTCTAAAAAGTATTTTTGGATTAAGTGCCGCAATCTTAGCTGGAATACTGTGGCTGGCATTCAGAGGGCTTATGTTCTACATGCAAATCAAAAAGGTGGAAAAAGCCTCTTCCAGTTCAGATTTGATGGGAGGACTAGGGGCTCTTGGAGATGCCGGAACATCCATACTGAATATTCTGCAAACTATTTCAAATGTTCATAACATCTTTAAATTTGGAACAATTCTATTAATAATCGTACTTGTTCTGTCGTATTTAAAAATGAAAAAGGAAAATTTGACAAGCAATTTTACAAAAATAAATTATTTATCAGCAGTTGGAGTCGCATTAATCGGAATTTTGGAAATTATAAAAGTGGATAAATATATGAATATAGTAAAAAATCCACTTGCAGCTGGAATGTCAATGATGAGCAATCAGCAGGAAATACCAAATCCAAATCCGAAACTATGGATATTCTTTTCAGTGCTGTTCCTAATTCTAGCAGTTATTTCTACAACAACAAACTATTTCAAGGCATTTAAAAGCAAGGACTTTGAAATGGCGGATGTACAAGCAGGAATCCAAACTGCCAAAGAAAAATACAACAAGATGGATTCAGGACAAAAGAAAAAAATTGGAATTATAGCGGCTGTAATCGTAGGAGCATTGGTACTTTACAATATTGGCGTGAATTATATATTTTTAGATAATGTCGATTTTAGCAAAGCTTATGCTGTCAGAGTCACCGGAGATTCAGAGAATGCCTCAATATCATGGGAGACAAAATATGACTACTATTACAAGTTGAAAGAGGAAGCTAATAATAATAAGAAAGCACAAAAAGAAATGGAATTTCTAGATAATGGAGAAATTAGCATTGACTATCCTAAAGACAAGCAGTTTAAAAATGGAGACACAGTAACAGTGAATTTTACATATAATAAGGATTTAGCCAAAAAATTAAAAATCCGTCCTAAAAATACAAAAGTAAAAATAAAAATAGAAAATCTTCCAAAAATAGCAAAAGAAGTTAATGAAGTAAAAAACTTAAAAGCATTTATAACAAAACTCTCTCAAGCTAGACTCGAACATACCTATGACAACATGGCTTTCTATAATGTCGTTGATTTGTCTACATACTCAGCATTACCAAATATTTATTACAAAAAAGACGATAGTGGACACTTGACTTTAAAATATTTTTACGGCTCTGTTTCTGCTGGAGAAGAAATTTTAGCGGTTACAGTAAAAAACATTATTCTAGATAAAAATGGCAATATCATTTCATATGATGATAATGAATTGAATGATAAAAATAACTATGAAAAATATTACAGCATTCCTGAAATAGAAGCTGCAATGAATTCGGAAGGATATATGCTGTTAAATTAAAACAACAATAAATCTTTTAAACTGGGATTTCTCCCAGTTTTTTATTTTTCAAAATTTATACTTTCCAAAAAAACTTTTTCAAAATAAAAACCATCTCAAAAAGCCAAAAAACTTTTCAAGACAGTTTTCAAAAACAAATATTCTAATTTCTTAATTTTAT
>ERZ773062.697-NODE-697-length-16336-cov-25.940114_pt1 | contig 16336 bp, 13 predicted proteins | sample MGYA00580626_ERZ773062 | MGnify/ENA primary metagenome ERZ773062 (study PRJEB29015, sample SAMEA2738003) | human oral metagenome | biome: human oral; feature: human-associated habitat; material: dental | place: China | collected 2058 ...
AACCCCTGTTTCCAGAGTGAAAATCTGATGTCCTAACCACTGAACGAACGGGGCAAACTTTTGGTGCGTCATACAGGGGTCGAACCTGTGACCTCCTGATTAAGAGTCAGATGCTCTACCAACTGAGCTAATGACGCATACATTTTGGAGCGGGAAACGAGGTTCGAACTCGCGACATTCAGCTTGGAAGGCTGACGCTCTACCAACTGAGCTATTCCCGCATCGCCTAATTATATTATCATATTAATTTTATTATGTCAATTATTTTTTTATTGGAGGCGACGACCAGATTCGAACTGGTGATGGAGATTTTGCAGACCTCTGCCTTACCGCTTGGCGACGTCGCCACTATATCTATAAATGGTGCCCAGAGGCGGAATCGAACCACCGACACGGGGATTTTCAGTCCCCTGCTCTACCGACTGAGCTATCTGGGCGTTAATGGCGGGAGTGACGAGGCTCGAACTCGCGACCTCCTGCGTGACAGGCAGGCGCTCTAACCAACTGAGCTACACCCCCATTTCCTATGGTGGTCACAATAGGACTTGAACCTATGACCCCCTGCTTGTAAGGCAGGTGCTCTCCCAACTGAGCTATGCGACCACGATATCCATTTGATACTTTACTAATATAACATATTTTTTATATTTTGGCAAATATTTTTTCAATTTTTTTTATTTTTTCTTAAAAACCTAATTTTATTGATATTCCATCAACAGCTATAGCCTTTGAATGAGTTATAGAAATTTTTTGTTCTGCTGAGAAACCTATTGTTTCACCATCTTGTAATATAACATCAGAAGTTATAACATAATCTGCTACTCCTTGTAAGAAGTAATAAACATCTTCTGGATTTTGTGAACTATCAATTATTTCCATTTCTTTTTTTCCAAATGCTTCCATACCATAAGTATAGGCATTTACTTTTTCACCTTCTGAAGCATATAAGCCTATAAATATCATATTTTCAACTGGGAACATATCATTTTCAGTATAATATTGAGTAAAATCTCTATACATATCAGGATTTAAAACTGTTCCTAATACATTGATTCCTGTACAATTTTCTTGTTTTGTAAGTGCTGATATTAATTTTGTATATAATTTTGCACCATCTATTAAATCTGGTTCTCCCAATAAAGAAACTAAAATATGAGCCTTATGTTCTTCAGCAACTTTAATTGCATCTGGCCATCTATAGTTTGTCTTTGCACTTTCTACTGCTTCATTATTAGGAATAGGAGCAGGCATTAAGGCAACAGCCACCATTATATCATTGATATTTCCAACCAACATATCTTTCTCTTTATTTTCACTATCATCACCTAAATCTAGTGTAACTTTCCAATCTTCTTTTAAATCTTTTAAAAATTTTTCTCTATCAAATTTAGCTTCATTTAATAATACAAAACCTGTAAATGCACTACTCATTGTTCCTCCTTAAAAAATAAAGCTGCTGCAAATGGATAAAAAGTAAAAAATAGTTTTGTTACTGAGTAGATTTCTTAACGATGAAAAATCAAGAATTCGCTGTAAATTCGGCAAACTTGCCAACGAGTTGGCTTCAGACACGCCGACATTTACTCGGCTCATTCTATTTGATTTTTCATCTAAAATCTACATTCGTAACTCACTTATTTTTTAACTTTTAGACTAAGAATTATAATTGCAACAGCTTCTTATATTTTTTTACTTATTATTCTTCTGAAGATGAAGTAGAGTATTTTTCTATTTGTTCTCTTTCTTCTCTTTTTTCTTCTTCAATTTCTATTTTCTTAATAGATAATTTTATTTTTTGAGTTTCTTTATTTACTTCAACAACTTGAGCTTTAACTACATCTCCTTCATTAAATTTATCTCTGATATTTTTAATGAATTCTTTAGAAGCAAATTGAGTAGGAATGAACCCATCTATTCCTTTTGTTAATTCAACAAATAATCCAAAATCAGCTACAGTTTTAATTTTCTTTTCAACTGTTGTTCCAACTTTGTATTCTTCCATTGCATGTTCCCAAGGACTTTTTCTTAATGCTTTTAAACTTCCTTTGATTTTTCTATCATTTAAATCAAGTTCAGTTATTTTTAATTCAACTTCATTTCCTATTTCAAATTTAGGAGTTTCCTCTCCTATCCAATTATAGTCTGAGCTATGAACGAAAGCATCTATTCCATCTGTTAATTCAACAAAGATTCCAAATGGTTTAACTTCAACAACTTTTCCCTTGATAACAGTATCTACTGCATAGTCTTTTTCAGCACTATCCCAAGGATTAGCAACTAATTGTTTAATTCCTAATTTTAATTTTCTATCTTCTGGATGTAAATCAGTTATTTTAACTTTAACTTTTTCTCCTTCTTTTACATATTCAGCAACATTAACTTTCTTTTTAGTCCAGCTAAAATCAGAAATATGTACAAGACCTTCTACTCCAGCTTTAATTTCAACAAAAGCTCCATAAGGTAAAACTTTTGTTACAACTCCATCAACTTCATCTCCAACTTTAAATTCATTAGCAACTGTTGCCCAAGGATCTGCTTCTAATTTTTTAATAGATAATTTTACATTTTTCTTTGCTTCATCTAATGAAACAACTACAGCTTTAACTTTATCTCCAACTTTATAAGTATCAGCTAATTTATCTAATCTTTTCCAAGATACTTCAGAAATATGGATAAATCCTTTTAAAGCATTTATATCAACTGCTAAACCAAATTCTAAAACTTCTGTTACAACACAGTCAACAGCTTGTCCAACTTCTAATCCTGCAAATTCTTTTGCTTGTTCTGCTAATTTAATATCTTTTACAGAGTAAGTTATTTTCTTATTCTTTTTATCTTTAGGATCAACTTTTATATCTTTTACTATAACTTGAACTTTTCTTCCTGCAACTTTATCTTCATTTTCAGGAATTTCTGAAAGTGAATTAGGTAAGAATCCTGGATAGAATAAAGCTTGTACTAAGTACCCACCTTTTATTTTCTTTGTAACTTCTCCTTCTAATACAGTTCTGTTTTTGAAAGAGTCTTCAATTTTTTCCCAGTTCTTTTCAAGCTCAATTTTCTTTCTTGAAGCAATGATATATTCTTGGTCATCGTCTTCTTCTGATACACCTGTAATTAATACTTCAACAGTATCTCCTACTTTATATCCTCTTAATTCTTCTGTTCTAACTCTTACTACTGTTCTTTCACCAGGAACATCAAGATATGAATAGTTTTGATCCATAGAATCTATAATTCCTTCTACTCTTTTTTCTTGGTTTGGTAGGAATCCTTCTAACATTTCTAAGAATTCGTTTTGGTTTTCATTTACATTAGGCATTTTATATGTCCCCCTTATTTTTTTTTCTATATTCATTATTGTTTCTTCTGGTGTTGAAGCTCCGGCAGTAATTCCTATTACCTTTTTTCCTCTAAAAATAGTTAAGTCTACTTGTTCTTCATTCTCAACAAGATAGCTCTTTGAATTTAATTTTTTAGATATTTCGTATAACTTTTTTGTATTTGAGCTTTTTGTATCTCCTACTATTATTACTATATCAGCCTTTACAGCCAACTCTTCAACAGCTTTTTGTCTAACTGCTGTTGCACCACATATTTTATCAAAAATTATCACATTTTGATAGTTTTCTTTGAAATATTTTTTCACTTCTTCAAACTTTTTTTTATTTAAAGTTGTTTGAGTAGAAAGTAAATAAGTTTTATCTGAGTCAATTTTAACTTCCATTGCCTCTTCTAAACTTTCAAATATCTCTATATTATCAGCAAAAGAAATAACTCCTTTTACTTCTGGATGATTTTTATCACCCATAAATAGAATATTGTACCCCTTTTCATTTGCTATCTCTATTTCTTGTCTTATCTTATTGACAAAAACACAAGTGGCATCATAGACTTTTACTTTTCTTTCTTTAAGTTTTTCATGAACCTTTTTAGAAGTTCCATGAGCCCTTACTACCACTATATCATTTTCTTTTAAGTCATCAATATCTTCAAGTAGCTCTTCTTCTTTAACAAGTTTGAATCCTTTTCTTTCCATATCTTCAACAACTTGTTTATTATGAACAAGCATCCCTAAAATATATTTTCTACCTTTTTCTTCAATTAAAGAGTTACAAACATTTATGGCTTCTAATACCCCAAAGCAAAATCCCATGTGTTTTGCCCTAATAATTTCCATAAATTTTACTCCTCATTAAATCTTTTTACTTCTATTAAATCTACCAATTCTGTTAGCATTGCATCTTCATCTGGACCATCTGCTATCAATTCAAGTTCTCTACCTTCTTCAGCAGCTAGAAGCATAAGCCCCATAATACTTTTTCCATTAACAGTTTCATCTTCAGACTTTACTGTTATGTCAGAATCATACTTTGTAACTAATTGAACAAATAGTGATGAAGGTCTTGCATGTAAACCTTTTTTGTTTTTTATATGTACTTTTACTGATTTCATTAGAGCCCCTTATTTTTTAATTTCTAAGTTTATTTTATATTATATCAAAAATTCTGTCTAATTTATAGTATTTTTTACAAAATAACAAAAAAAATTTTTTTATTAAAAAAAATTAAATATTTTTCATAAATTTTATTTATTAAGATAGTTTTTTATAGATGTAAATAAGAACTTATGAGTCTAAATAATTTTATAAATAGATAAAAGGATTTTAAAAATTATTACTAAACCTAAAACTAATTTTTATAAAAGTAAATTTTTGTTGAAGTTGATTTTAAAACAATTAGATGTAGTTTTTATTGATATTAACTTGCTAAACTTAAAAGACTAAATTTTTATTATTATATCTTGAAATTTCAAAACTTTTAGAGTAATATATAAGTTATATACTAGAGTGGACTGTACTTTTAAGGAGGGAAAAAAATGTTAGAACTAAAATTTATGCGTGAAAATGTTGAAATGTTAAAGGAAATGCTAAAAAATAGAAATAGCAATATCGATATGGATGCTTTTGTTGCACTAGATGCAAAGAGAAGAGAAGTTCTATCGGAAGTAGAGGCTTTAAAAAGAGATAGAAATAATGTTTCAGCTGAAATAGCTAATTTGAAAAAAGAAAAAAAGGATGCTAACCATCTAATTGAAAAAATGGGAGGAGTTTCTTCTAAAATTAAAGAATTAGATGCTGAACTTGTAGAAATAGATGAAGAAATTAAAAATATTCAAATGACTATTCCTAATGTTTATCACCCTTCAACTCCTATTGGACCTGATGAAGATTCTAATAAAGAAATCAGAAGATGGGGAGAACCTAAAAAATTTGACTTTGAACCTAAAGCTCACTGGGATATTGGAGAAGATTTAGGAATATTAGACTTTGAAAGAGGATCTAAATTAAGTGGTTCAAGATTTGTACTATATAGAGGAGCTGCTGCAAGATTAGAAAGAGCTTTAATAAGCTTTATGCTTGATACTCACACTTTAGAACATGGATATACTGAACATATAACTCCATTTATGGTTAAGGCTGAAGTTTGTGAAGGAACAGGACAATTACCTAAATTTGAAGAAGATATGTATAAAACAACAGATGATATGTATTTAATTTCTACTTCTGAAATCACTATGACTAATATCCATAGAAAAGAAATTTTAGAACAAGCTGAATTACCTAAATATTACACTGCTTACTCTCCTTGTTTTAGAAGAGAAGCTGGATCTTATGGTAGAGATGTAAAAGGACTTATCAGACTACACCAATTCAATAAGGTTGAAATGGTTAAAATCACAGATGCTGAATCTTCTTATGATGAATTAGAAAAAATGGTTAACAATGCTGAAACAATTTTACAAAGATTGGAATTACCATATCGTGTTATTCAACTTTGTTCAGGAGACTTAGGTTTCAGTGCTGCTAAGACTTATGACTTAGAAGTTTGGTTACCATCTCAAAACAAATATAGAGAAATTTCTTCTTGCTCAAACTGTGAAGCTTTCCAAGCTAGAAGAATGGGATTAAAATACAAAGTTACTAATGGAAGTGAATTCTGCCATACTCTAAATGGATCAGGACTTGCTGTTGGAAGAACATTGGTTGCTATCATGGAAAACTATCAACAAGAAGATGGTTCTTTCTTAGTACCTAAAGTTCTTATACCTTATATGGGTGGAATAGATGTTATTAAAAAGTAGTTTATTTATACTTTTGCTGGTAAATATTTTTACCAGCAATTTACTTATACTTTCAAGTATTTTACTTGTAGTTCTTATTTTAAATCTTTGTTTAAATAAAAATTTAAAAAAACATTCAAGACAGCTTAAAGTTTTATTATTTTTTTATCTGTCAACTTTTTTAGTTCAACTTTATTATGGGCAACAAGGAAAAGTTTTATTTAAATTCTATAGTTTCTATTTAACTCAAGAAGGACTTATGAATTTTGGAGTTAGTTTTATTAGAATTTTGAATTTAATTTTAATGTCTTGGCTAATAAATGAGATGAAATTATTGACTGGTAGATTTAGTAAGTATCAAAAAATTATTGATACTGTTATAGATTTAGTCCCTGTTGTCTTTGTTTTATTTAAAAAAAGAATGAAAGCTAAAAACTTCACAAGATATATATTGAAAGATATCAATAAAAGATATGAATAGAAATTTTGAAAGTAAAAAATAAGTGAGTTACGAATGGAAATTTTAGATAAAAAATCAAATAGAATGAGCCGAGCAAATGCAGGAGTGTCTGAACGAAGTGAGTTTCCTGATTTGCAGCGAATTCTTGATTTTTTATCGTTAAGAAATTTACTCAGTAATGAATTATTTTTTACTTTTTTATTCATATATGACTAAAAAAAACTGCTACAATTTAATTTGTAACAGTTTTCTTTTTTATTCTTTATTTAATTTATTTTACTGATTTTGAGTATGTTGCTGCATTTTCTCCAGCTATTTTTCCAAATACTGTTATATCTGTAACTGCGTTTCCACCTATTCTGTTAGCTCCATGTATACCACCTGTAACTTCTCCAGCTGCATAAAGCCCTTTTATTGGTCTACCATTTTTACCAAGAACTTCAGCATTAGTATTGATACGAACTCCACCCATAGTATGATGAATTGCTGGTGAAACTTCTATTACATAATATTTATCTCCTACTAATTCTCTAGCAAACTTTGTCTTGTTAAATTCAGGATCTTTTTGAGCTCTTACTGCTTCATTATATTTATCTAAAGTTGCTTTTAATGTTTTAGCATCTGCTCCTATTTTAGCAGCTATTTCTTCAATTGTTCCTTCTACTGCAAAACCTTTTTTAACATATCCATCAGCAGCTTTTAAATTTTCTCTGATATCTTGGCTAAATATTAAAAATGCTGAAGCGCCTTTTTGGTCTAATATAGCTTTAGAAACAACATCTCTTGTTTGAAGTTCATCAATAAATCTCTTACCATCTCTATTTACAAGGATAGCTCCTTCTCCTCTGACAGATTCTGTTATCATATTAGTCTTTTTATGTACAACTGTTGGGTGAGTTTGAATTTGATCCATATCTATTAAGGCTCCTCCAACTTTTTCTATCATAACAATTCCATCTCCAACTATTGCTGGATTATTAGTTGAACCAAAACCTTTTAATTTTGGATTGTATTTTTCAACCATTTTAGGGTTAGCTCCAAATCCACCTGTTGCAACAATTACAGCTTTTGCTTTAATTATATATTCTTTACCATTAGCTTCTTTAACTTTTACTCCAACTATTTTATTATTATTTTTAACTAAAGCGATAGCTTTTGTTCCTTTTCTTATATCTATCTTGTCATTTTCAGCAGTCTTAGCAAGTCCACTAACTACAACTGGTCCTACTGCAACCCCACCTGTTGGTCTATGTATTCTTTTTACACTTTGTCCTCCACTATAAGTAACTTCACTTATGTCTACTCCTCTTTCAACTAGCCAATCTACTATAGCAGCAGAATTTTTTGTTAGAATTTTTACTAATTCTTTATTATTTCTATTTTTTCCACCTTTCATTGTATCTTCATAGAAAAGTTCAGGGCTATCTTCTATTCCAGCAGCTTTTTGAATTTTTGTTCCAGCTGCATTAATTCCACCTGTTGCGTAGTTAGTATTTCCACCTAAAAGATCTGTTTTTTCAATTAATATAACACTTGCACCTTTTTCATAAGCAGCAATTGCAGAAGTAAGCCCTGCTCCTCCTCCTCCAATTACAACTACATCAGCTTGTCTTGGAAGCTTTGTATTTGTTTTAAGAGCTGCATCAACTTTTGTTAATTTTGCTCCACTTGCTTTAACTGCTTCTTCTATAGCTTCTTTTGTTCCTTCACTGGTCAATGAAGCTCCTGAAACTCCATCTACTTCATAGCTTTGAGTAGCTATAGCTCTTTTAATGATTTCTTTTATTGCTGGTTTAGCAAAATCAGATTCTTGCTCTTTTTTGATTTGAATGTCAACGATTTTATTGTCTTTAATTTCTACACCAAGCACTATTCCATCTTGGTTGTAACCATAACCTGTTCCTTCATATACTTCAGCACTAGCTGTAGTAAAAAGAAGTGTGAACATTAAAGCCGTCAGTCCTAAAAATCTTCCTAAAAAATTTTTCATATCATCCTCCATATTAAAATAATAAACATATATCTCCATAATATTTTAAATATGAGATTTTGTCAATGATTTTTATTTTATCTCAACAAAAAAAACTACAGGTGAGGGGGTACCTGTAGTTTTAAATAATCTATATTAACTTTTATTAGGGTGGGGTCAAATTAAAAATCTTTTTTATCTCTTAGGATTTCTCCTGTCATTGCATCAATTAGGAATTCCCTATCCATAAATCCTTCTGCAATTTCTACATCATACACTAAAACACCATTTTTATGTTTTAATTCTATTTCTTTAAATTTACCATTTTTAGACTGGTTTAATGCGATCTCTTTAGCTCTATCATATGAAATCTTTGGCTCTTTCTTTGCTCTTTTTGGTGCTTTTTTTTCAGTTTTGAATCTTACAATTTCTCCTGTTTCAGCATCTATTTTGAATTCCTTTTTAACATTTCCATCCATAACTTCAACTTCATAGACTTGTCTTCCATTTTCTCTGTCCATTTCAAGTTCAGTTAATTGTCCATTAGGAACTTCTTTTCTTATTATTGTCATTATTTGCTCTTGGCTTAATGCAGCTAAAGTGCTTGTTGAAAAAACTAAACTTCCAATGATAATTGCTCCTATTAACAATAATCTTTTCATGGCTTCTCTCCTCTACTCTCTTTTATACTCATCCTATTATAGCTTATTTTTATGAATAAAAGATGAAACATCTACTTTTATTTTCTTATGCCTGATAAGAAAACTATATTTTTATTGTATAGATAGTATAATTCAATTTAATGAATATTAGGTGAATATATTTTTATTATATTAATTTTTTCAAAATTATATTTTTTTCTTTTTGAGCTAATTCTTCTAATTCTTCACTAAAGCCTGACTTTGAAAACAGAATAAAATATTCCTCTCTATTGTTATTATTCCATTTTATATTTTTAGCTTTTTCTTGTAATTGCTTCAAAATACTTAAACCTACTTGTTTTTTAGAATATTTACATTCTCCAAAAATAATTTTATTATTTTCTCCTAAAGCTACAATATCTACCTCTGTATTTTTATCCCACCATCTACCAACTTTTAATAATGGAAATGGAATATTCTCCCACATACTTTCTCTTGCTAGATCTTCATATATTTTTGAAACATATAGCTCAAACTCATTATTAATTTTATTTTTTATATAAGTTAAATTCTCAATTTCAAAATAACTTTGATAAGGATATATATAGGCAAACCAAAACTTCAAGTAATTATCTTTTATCTTATATAATACTTTTTTTGAGTTATCTATATTTTCAGTAATAGGTATTTCCTTTTCAATAATATCTAGTTCTATAAGTTTTGATATATAGGCAGATATTCCTCCTGCATTTATTTGTAAATATGAGGATATTGAAGACATTTTTGTATGTCCTATAGATATGGCATTCAATATAGAAAAATATCTTGATAGATCATTTACTTCCTCTTGAAGTAAAAATTTAGGTTCTGAATAGAGATAATTATTTTTATCAAATAGATTATTTTCTATATTATATAATGCTGATTGCTCTCTATCTATACCTAAAATATATTTAGGAATTCCTCCTGTTATAGAGTAAAGTTCTATTAAATCTTGTGTAGACTTATTTTTAAAAAATCTATCATAGTATTTAAATTTTATTGGTTGAAGTTTTATCTGTGCTGTTCTTCTTCCATATAGAGGACTATCATAGGCTAAGGTTTCTGAATACATCATAGATATTAGAGAGCCACATAAGATAATCATAATATTTTTATCTTTTAGTTTTTCATCATATATTCTTTGAAAAATAGAGGAAAAATTTTTATTAATTAAAGTTAAATATTGAAATTCATCTATTACCAGAACAAATTTTTCATTTGAAGTTTTCATTATTAAATATTCAAAAAGTGTATCCCAATCTTTTATTTCTATTTTCTTTAAAAATTCATCTTTAAAATTCTCTGCTATCTGATTTTTAAATCTTTCAATTTGCAAATTTTCATTTTGTTTATCAGCAAAAAAATAGAATGCTTTTTTTTCTTTTATAAATTCTTTTATTAAAGTAGTTTTTCCAACTCTTCTTCTTCCATATATTACAACAAAACTATTTTCCTTTTTATACTCTCTATCAAGAGTTTCCATTTCTTTTTCTCTATTGATAAATTTCATAGTATCACCTCAATAAAATTATATAATATAAATTATAATAATTCAAATTATAATATTTTATTTAAAAATAAAAATAGTGCTAGTTGTTACTAGCACCATTTTATAATCATAATTTTAAGCTATTTCTACTGTTGTTTCTTCATCAATTGAATTATACTTTTCTTCAACAACTTTTGTAATGTAATTTCTAAGGTCAGGACAAATTGGGTGAACAATGTCTTTATATTCTTCATTACGCATTTTTCTTGATGGCATTGCTACAAACAATCCTTGTTCTCCTTGCATTAATTTTAAACCATGGATAACCAAACTTTCATCTAAAGTTATATCTACATATGCTTTTAGTCTATCTAATTTGTCTCCATCCACTTTTTTTATTTTTACATTTGTAACAATCATTTTAATCCCCCTATACTAATTTATTGTCTTACTTATGATTATCTTTACATTATCAACAAAAGTTCTCAACCTAGTTTCAATTTGGGATCTTTCTATTTCTGTAACAAATGTGTAGTATGTACTCCCACTACCAGACATAAAGAATTTCTTTCCAGGCACTACTGAGTTTAATATTGCTTTAAACATCTTAATATCAGCATTTCTTTCTGAAATTCCTTGCTCTAGACCATTTTCTATATATTTTTCTAAATCTTTTCTATTGTCATTCCTTAAGCACTCAACGATTTTTTCAAAATTTGCATATCTAACTTCATCTAATTCATCAAAACTATTATAAGCATCTTTCGTTGACACACCAAAACCTAACGGTTTTACTAAAATTAGCGAATCTTTTAAATTATTTTCCACTAACTCAACTTTGTTACCTTTTCCTCCAACTCTTGCAGTCTTATTTTTAATAAAGAAAGGTACATCACTGCCTACTTTCATTGCCAACTCTTCCAATTCTTTTTCATTGTAAACATTTCCATAATGCTCATTCAAAAGTTTCAGAAAAAATCCAGCATCAGAACTTCCTCCTCCAAGACCAGCTTCAGAAGGGATATTCTTTGTTAAAGATATTTCTATTTTCTCCTTGTGTTTCTTACTGTTCTCAAAAAATATCTCATATGCCTTATATAAAATATTTCTTTCATCAGTGGGAATATTCTCATCAGAACAGCTAATTTTTAAATCTCCTATTTCTGAATAAAATGTTATGTCCATTTCATCGGATAAGTCAATAGGAGACATTACTGAATCAATTTCATGATAACCATCTCCTGCTTTTTGATAAACATTTAAACCTATATTAATTTTAGCATTCGGAAAAATCTTATACTTATTCAAAGAAATCCTCATCCTTATCTAAATTAATTTCAATGTCTAAACCTTTAGTATCTAATAATTTTACCAAATCACTTGTCTTGTCTTTAGAAACATTTCCTAAAGGAACTTGTAAAATTTCAAACTTAAAATATTTATTATAATATTCTATCTCTAAAGTTTGTCCGACTTTAACTTCAGCAGCTGCTTTTACAACTTTTCCATCTAGTTTAACTTTTCCTCCATCTACAACAAGTTTTGCAATGGGTCTCCTCTTAATAATTCTACTAACTTTTAAAAATTTGTCTAATCTCATAAAACATCCTTTTCTTTTATTTATACCTCTTTTTCCATATTATGTCAACTTTTTTATTTTAATTAATGTAATATTTTTATGCTTTTTTTCCTGATAAACTGATTTAAACCTTATAAATGCTTAGTATTTTATTAAAATAAAATTTATTCTAAAATTCATTTTAATTAAGAATATAAATCAAAAAACTTAAAAATATCTCCATCAAATCCTATAGTTCTAGTAAACTTAGAATACATTATTTTCTTATTAGCCAAGAGATAAATAATTTTATCAACATTTATTTTTTCTTCATTAAAATTAATTAAAAGTCTTTTTTCTTTATCTTCTTTTATACTTACAATTCCTAGCTCTCTAGCTCTTATTCTAATTTTTAAAAATTCAAAGAATCCCTTTGCTTCAGATTTTAATCTTCCAAATCTGTCTTCCAATTCCTTATGTAATTCTTCTAATTCTTCAAAAGTTTTTAAAGCTAAAGCTCTTTTGTAAATCTTTATTTTTTCATTTTTTTCTATATAATTATCAGGTAAAAATCTTGGGAAATTAAGTTCTATATTAACATCTTCTAATTCTTCTTCATTTTCACCTTTTAATTTTAATATTTCTTCATTTAACATCTTCATATATAGATTATAACCAAAGGTTTCAACAGCTCCATGTTGTTTTTCACCTAAGATTTCTCCAACTCCTCTAATTTTAGAGTCCTCCATTGAAAGATCTATACCTGTTAGATTGTCAAATTCTCTAATACTTTCTTCTCTTTTCTGTGCATTTCTAGTTTTATTTTCGTTCATAAGCATGTAACAATAACTTTTCTTATTGCTTCTACCTATTCTTCCTCTAAGTTGATAAACCTGTGATAGTCCTAACTTTTCAACTCCTTCAATTATCATAGTATTAGCATTTTCAATATCGATACCATTTTCTATAATTGTTGTTGCTATTAAAACATCTGTGTTTCCATTTTCAAAATTATGTATAGCTCTCTTTATATCTCTTGCTAACATCTGACCATGAATATAGTCTACTTTTATATAGTCAGGTAAAAGTTCTCTAAGTTCCTTTGACTTCATCTCGATTCTTTTTACTGAGTTAAAGATATAGAAAACCTGTCCTTCTCTAGAAACTTCAGTAAGTATAATATCTCTAATTAAATCTTTATTATTATCTATATACTCTGTTTGAATTTTTTGTCTTCCTTCTGGAGAAGTATCTATAACAGATAAGTCTCTAATTCCTAATAGTGATAAATTTAAAGTTCTAGGAATAGGAGTTGCCGTTAAAGTTAAAATATCTATATCACCTTTGAGCTTTTTTAATTTCTCTTTGGCTTTAACTCCAAACTTTTGCTCCTCATCTATTATAAGAAGCCCTATGTCTTTATATTTTATATCATCTGACAACAATCTATGAGTTCCTATTATTAAATCAGCTGAGGCATTTTCTATCTTTTTAAGACTTTCTTCCTGCTCTTTTTTTGTTTGAACTCTACTTAAAATCTCTATATTTATAGGATAATTTTTGAATCTTTCGCTAAATCTTTCATAATGTTGCTCAGCTAGAACAGTAGTAGGAACTAAAAGTATAACTTGCTTTCCATCCATTATAGCTTTAAAAGCTGCCCTTATTGCAACCTCTGTCTTACCATAACCAACATCTCCACAGACAAGTCTATCCATAACTTTGCCTGACTCCATATCTCTTTTAACATCTTCAATTGCCTTTAATTGACCTGGAGTTTCAGTAAATGGAAAAGCTTCTTCAAATTCCTCCTGCATAACAGTATCTTTTGAAAACTTAAATCCATTTGCTAAATTTCTTTTAGCCTGAATTTTTATTATTTCTTTAGCAAAGATTTCTATATCTTCGCTCAATCTAGCTTTCTTTCTTCTAAAACCTTTTCTTCCAAGTTTATATATTTCAGGTATAACATCAGAAATATTGATATACTTCTCTATCTTATTTATACCATCAAGAGGAACATACAACTTGTCTTCATCAGCATACTTTATTTTTAAATAATCCTGTCCATCAATATTTTCTAAACCTAAGAATATTCCTACACCAAAATTTTCATGTATTACATAGTCTTGTTCTGCTATTTCATCAACAGTCTTGTATCTTAATGCTTTTTTTTCAACTCTTTCTCTTTTTACTCTAATACCTTTTATTTCTCTATCTGTCAGTATTAGTTTATCTTCAGTTCTATATCCTTCAAAAAGTGGATACTTTTCAAATTTAACATCATAGCCCTTAAATATTTCTTTGTATCTTATGGCTTCCTCTGAATAAATTACTATATTTGTGTTTTCAGATAATTTTTTTATTCTGTCTATAACTTCAAACTGCTTTAATTCTTCTTCTGTAAATTTTTGTATTTCTGTCTGCTTTCCTATTTTAGAGAGTTCTGTTATTTTGTTTATTATATCATTTTCTCTATCTGAATTTTCACTTATGAGTCTTTTAACTTTTGCTTGTAAAATATCATTATTTTCATAGTAATATTCCACTTTATTTTTGCTTGTATACATAAGAGAGAAAAAATCTTTTTTATCTTTATTATTGTCTATGTACAATTCTATACTATTCAATTTTTCAATACTTAATTGAGAATCTAAGTCAAAATATGTTATTCTATCAACTTCATTTCCAAAAAATTCTATTCTCACAGGATTTTCTTGATTGATATTAAAAATATCTAAAATATCCCCTCTTATTGAATATTCTTTTCTTTGAGTAAGCATATATGTTTTTTCAAACTTAGCTTCAATCAATTTTTCTTCCAAGGCTTTTATATCTACTTTTTTTCCTTTTTCAATAAATATACTATTAGCCTTAGAATAATAATCTTCTAAAAAATATTCTAAAGAGATTAGAATTATAAATTTTTCATCTGATTTTAAAAGTTCTAATAAGTCATAATTATACTTTTTTAATTCTCCATTTTCATTTTCTTTTTTTATTCTGAGAATTCTTCCTTTATAGAAATCTTTTAGCACAAAAAAATAATCATCTATATTTCTATTAGATGAGCAGATATAGACTATGCTATTCTTTTTATTTTTTAGCCAAAATGGGATTTCTCCTCTAAATTTTTTTTCCATATTCTCTCCTAATCCGTACAGAGTAGATTATATCAATTATTACAATATATTTCCACTAAATTTTTTTTATTAAAAAAAGCAGGAGGTACCTGCCAGAGCATCTCCCACCTGAACCTCTCACGACTAACACCCTACGAGTGCTAGAGTCGCGAGGTTCTTAAGTACTATTTAGTTTCTTTTGAATATCTAGTATTCAAATACTAGCTAATTTCCTTAAGACTTTAATGGACAAGCTCTCCGTTGAGAACATTTGCGTCCTGTTGGCTCGGTTCAAAACCAGTTTTTATTTTAAAATCCCATACATTTTAATGTTTTTACATTTCCTTTTTTTATTCTTTCAATTTCTTCTTTATGCAATTTAACAAAATTTTTAAATTCTTTTTGTGCTTTTTCTATATTCACTTCTTCTAAATTTTCTTTTACATTCTTTATTAAAAATGCAGAATACAAATCTCTTTGTATTTTATTTCCTAATATTTCTACCCATCTTTTTGATAGACTTTTCTTTTCATATTCATTTGTACTATGATTTAGTTGACTAGCTTTTACTTTAAAAGTATCAATTTTTATTATATTTTTTCCAATATATTCTAATTTTCTATTTATTATTTCAATTAATAATGCAGGTGCTCTATTTGATAAAGATTTTCCAAATCTCTTTTTCTTTTTAAATTTTCCAGTTTTTTCAGATATTTCAGTTTTCTTGCTTCTTCTCTGTAAAGCTTTAAAATTCATATTTTCAACTTTTACTATTGTTCCAATTTCTAGTATACTATTCGCTAAAATATTATGAGATTGTTCCCTTTTCTCTGCGATTTTTCTCTGTAAATTTGAAAGTTTTAACTTTGTTTTTACATATGATTTGCTCTTTTTCCATTTTTCTTTATTTTCTATATTAATAGTACCATCAG
>ERZ773062.699-NODE-699-length-16316-cov-4.639875_pt1 | contig 16316 bp, 20 predicted proteins | sample MGYA00580626_ERZ773062 | MGnify/ENA primary metagenome ERZ773062 (study PRJEB29015, sample SAMEA2738003) | human oral metagenome | biome: human oral; feature: human-associated habitat; material: dental | place: China | collected 2058 ...
TGTTATTTTTTTCAATAATTTCCTTTGTTTTTTCCAAAATTATTTCTGAAGTTTGCGGATCAAGTGCCGCTGTATGTTCATCTAGCAGTAATATATCTGGACGGTTTAAAGTTGCCATTATTAATGACAAACATTGTCTTTGACCACCTGAAAGCAATCCTACCTGTGTATATAGCTGATTTTCCAGCCCAAGTCCTAAACTTTCCAATTGTTTTTTATAAAATTCTATATTTTTTACGTCTAGCCCAAATGTAAAATTGAATCGTTTTCCTTTGTTTTTAGCCATTGATAAATTTTCTAATACTGTCATTGAAGGAGCTGTTCCCATTGTTGGATTTTGATAAACTTGTGAAATCCATTTTGCTCTTTTATGCTGAACGACATTTGTTATATCCTTTCCATTTAAAATCACATTTCCACCATCTGGAATAACTTGTCCGTTCAATACATTCAAAAGTGTCGATTTTCCTGCACCATTACTTCCAATAATTGTTATAAAATCTCCATCATTTATTGTAAAGTTTAATCCTTTAAATACCTGCTTTTCTGTTCCCAATTCAGAGAAGAAAGTTTTATATAAATTTCTTAATTCTATCATTACGCTTCTCCCTTCTCAATTAATTTTACTTTTTTCTTACCTTTTTTAGATTTATTAATAAGTTCATTCCACAAAATCACCGCCAAAATTACTGCTGTTATCACTTTTACATCTGTCGGTTTAACTTCAAGTATTTTTATAACATCATCACTAAAGTGAAGACTTTCATAAATACTTCTTGTCCAGCTGTTTGACATTAATGCCAAGTTTATTATAAAATAATACATAAGCGATCCTATTGTAACAATTGAAACTTCATTTATTACACGGGATTTTTTCATTACTCCAAGTCCAAGAATTATAGCTGCAAGCCCAATAACAATTGTTCCAACTCCCGACTGCAAATCTGCAACTTTAATATTTTGTGCAAATAATGCTCCAGACAATGCCACAACTCCATTTGCAAGCATTAGTCCAAAAATTTTCAATCTTTTTTCATTTACCCCAAGACTTACCACGAGCTGCTCATTATTTCCCAATGCCCTTAGTGCAAATCCAAATTTAGAAGTCAGAATATAATCAATTATCATTTTTATAATAAATGCAATTAATACTGTAAGCATAAGTTTTACATCTTGTGTTTTTACCACATAAATTATTAATGCAATTGTAAAAATTATATAAACAGCAAGTGTTCTAATCATATATTTATTTTCTTTAATTTTATAATCATAAAGCCCCTTTAATACAAGTAAAATCACAAATATAATTACAAAAGGTATAAAATCCTTTTTATATGAAATTATTTCATAAATACTTCTATCTGGTGTAATAAATACATTTGGCATTCCAACAATTCTAGAATTTATACTATAAAGCCCCGTCATTACCAAAATTCCTGAAAGTAGTCCATTAATTTTTAAATAAACATGCAATGCTCCAGTTACATATCCTGCAACCATTCCACAAATAACAGCTAAAACCAATCCCATAACAGGACTTGTTATCCCCAAAAATCCATTTTTAGAAAGTGCAAATGCTGCAAATACAAATCCTCCCAATGGAAATGTCCCGTCCACCGACATATCAGGAAAATCTAATATTTTATAAGTCAAATACACTCCCATTACCATTATTGAATATATAAATCCTGTTTTAAAAGCCTCAGGAAGACTCTGTAAAAATACTAATAGTTCATTCATCTACCTTTTTCTCTCTTTCTTTAAAAATTATTAAATCTATTCAGTAACTTTTTTTATTTTTACTTTCCGATTTAAATAGTGTTTCATTATAAGCTCTTCAAAAACTCTTACTAAACAGTATTTATCTTATTTTCCTACAAACTCAGCTCCACTAAATGCAGGATTTTTCACATCTAATCCCAATGCTTGTGCTGTTTTGCTATTTACATAAAGTTTCATTTGTTTTGAAGTTTCAAAAGGAATTTGAGAAACAGGTTTTCCTTTAAGGATTTCAATTGCCATTTCTCCAGTACGTTTTCCCAATGCATAGTAATCTAATCCCATTGTAAACAATGCTCCCTCTTTTACTGAAGAATTTTCACTTACAACTACAGGTTTTTTAGCATTAACAGCCTCTGATGCAATCAAATTCATTCCAGACACTACAAGATTATCTGTCGGCAAATACAATGCATCAGTTGACCCCAATAGATTTTTAGTAGCTTGTGCCAATTCACCAAAGTTGTTTATACCTTGCAATACAACTTCTATATTTTTTTGTTTAGCAATTTTTTGAATTTCTTGAACTTGAACTGCTGAATTTTGTTCTGATGGATTATATAAAACTCCAATTTTTTTAACTCCAGGCTTTATTTTTAACAGCAAGTCAAGTTGAGCTGCAACGTTTTCCAATTTATCACTTGTCCCTGTAACATTTGAATTTAAAAGTTTTGCACTTGCAGGATCAGTTACAGCTGAAAATAGTACTGGAATGTCTGAAATATTATTTACTAACGCTTGTGCTGATGGCGTAGCAATACCAAATACAAGATCTTTTTTATCTGCCTTATAATTTGTAGCAATTAAATTTGCATTCGTTACTTCCCCATTTGCATTTTTTTCATCAAAATCTGCATTTATTCCAGCTTCTTTAAATGCAGCCTTAAATCCTTCCTTTGTCAAATTAAGTGATGGATGTTCCATAAATTGAGTTATTCCGATTTTATAAACTTGTTTATTTCCAGAGTCCTTTGAATCTTTTTTCCCATTAACAGTATCATTACTATTTCCACATGCCAACATTAATATACCTATCATCATTAACAGTATCTTTTTCATTCTATTTCCTTTCTCTCCGAATCACATTTCTTTGTTTATATTTTTATAAAATATGTTTAATAATCTTTTTTAACAAGGGGCGTGACTCCTTGCTATAATAATTTAAAAGCTATATAATTTCGAACAAATATATTAAACTTAGTATTATGACTTTTTTATTCTATTGAACCATTTTAGCTTTAGACTTCACATCTTCAGGTAACGAAATTCCAAGTGCTGCAAGTGTTTTTCCATTTACTACAATTTCACTAAGAGGCATTGTCTTAAATTTAATTTCGCTTGGTTTTTTACCATTTTTCAAAATTTCAATTGCCATTTTACCAGCTTCTTTCCCTATTTCATAATAACTTACACCTTGTGTAATCAATGCTCCGCCTTTAACGTGAGCCGCTTCTGCACCAAATACTATTTTTTTAGCTGCAGTTGCCTTATCTGTAATCAAACTCACAACTGAAGCCACAAGATTATCTGTCGGCAAATAAATAGCATCTGCCTCTCTCACTAAATTATCTACTGTTTGAGGTATCTCATTTGCCTGTACAACACTTTTTTCAACAATATTCAATCCCAGTTCCTTTGCAGCCTTTTTCAAATCTTCCACTTGGATTTTTGAATTTTGTTCTGAAGAATTATAAATTACACCAACATTTTTTATATTTGGACCTATTTTTTTCAATAATTCAAGCTGCTGCTTTACATCCATTCTATCACTTACACCAGTTACATTATTCTTCAAAATCCCTGCAGACTGTGGATCTGTAATTGCCGCAAACACCACAGGTATATCATTCGTAGCTTGTGAAACCGATTGAGCCGCATTTGTCGCAATCGCAAATATCAAATCTTCCTTCGAACTGACAAAATTATTAGCAATCAGATTTGAATTAGTTGTTTCTCCATTTGCATTCTTTTCATCAAATTCAGCATTAACTCCCGCTTCCTTAAATGCAGCCTTAAACCCTTCTCTCGCACTATCAAGTGCTGGATGTGATACAATCTGCGTAATCCCAATTCTATACTTCTTAGAGCCTGTCCCAGCATTCCCGCTACTCTTACTCTCACTTCCAGAATTCCCGCAACTCAAAACCATAAGCATCAAAACGCTTGCCAAAATCAACAATTTTTTCATAAATTTTTCCTCTCTTTCCTACTATCCTACAATTTTTTCACTATATTTGAACATTTAACAAAGAACTTTAGCCTCATTTTAATATTACCTGTTAACCACAGTAAAAACTGCTCCACTTGTAAAAATCAGATATTTCTTGCTAATATTCGTTAAAATAATATAGCGAATAATATTTCCTTCTGCAATAAAAATAATACCATTTTTTTTGCTTTAAATCAAATTATTATTTTCTTTTTTATTACTTTTTTGATTATTTTTTATTTCCTAAACCTTTTTGTACTAAACTAATTCTTATAAAAACCATACTTATTTATTTGGAAATAAGAGATTATACCCCCTTGTATAATAAATTTATTATTTGAATTTTATATATAACTAAAACTGTATTGTTGGTAAAATCATATTAAATTCGCCATTTTCAATTTTATATTTATAAGTTGCCAAATTAGCCAGTTCTAAACTATGAGTAACTATTATAATTGACTGATTTCTTTCTTTATTTATTTTCATAAACAATTCATTTATAAGATTACTTGTTTCTGTGTCTAAATTTCCAGTCGGTTCATCAGCCAGTATTATATCAGGATCATTAATCATCGCCCTTGCTATTGCCACCCGTTGCTTTTCTCCACCTGAAAGTTCCATTGGCTTATGTTTTGTCCGTTTTGCAAGTCCTACAAGTGCCAGCAGCTCCTTTGCTTTTTTTTTGATTCCATTTTTATTCATATTTTTATTAATAAGTGCAGGCATCATAACATTTTCAAGTGCTGTAAATTCATTTAACAAATAGTGAAATTGAAATACAAATCCTATTTTTTCATTTCTTATGGCTGTTTTAGCCTTCTCATCCCTATAATGAATTTTTTCTCCACCAATGTAAATTTCTCCATCAGTTGGCTCATCCAAAAGTCCCAATATATTTAAAAGTGAAGTTTTTCCGCTTCCTGATTTACCTTGAATTGAAATAAAATCACCTTTATTAAAGGCTAAATTTATATTTTTCAGGATATGAATATTTTCAACTTTCGTCTTATAAATTTTATTGACATTTTTTAATTCTATTATTTTATTCATATTTTAACGCCTCCACAGGTTTTAATCTTGCTGCTCTTGCTGCTGGAAAAATTGTTGATAAAAATACAACGACAAATGTTACACCATAAATAATCAAAAGTTCCTTTTGTGAAATATACAGTGGTAATTCTTCTAAATAATAAGTCCCACCTTTCATATATGCTTTAAATAATGCCTTCAAAGCTATCAGCACAAGTGGAGATAAACAACTCGCCAAAATCATTCCAAAAACTCCAATTATTAAGCCTTCTATTGTAAAAATTCTTCGTACATTTTTATTTGTATATCCAATTGATTTCAAAATTCCAATATCCTTTATTTTTTCCCGCACAATCATATTCAAAATTACCGATACAGCAAAACTTGCAATAATCAAAAGCAAGCTTAAAATAGCAATTAATACAAATTTTTCAAATTGTAACGCCTTTAATAAATTTTGATTTATTGTTTTCCAGCTTATCACACCGTATTCTTTGGGATCTACAGCATTTCTCACTTGATTTAACACCTCATCAACTCTTTCTGGATGTTCAATTTTAATTCCAATTTCTGTTGCCACTTTCCCTTGGTCTGACAAAATCTGCATTGTTTCCAAAGGTACAATCACAAGATTTGAATCATAATCTAAAAATCCCGTTTTAAAAATTCCTCTTACGATGAGTTTTATTTCTTTATTTTCAGCTGATACAATACTTATTTCCTTTCCAACTTTCAAATCCATTTCGTTAGCCAGCTGTTCACCAATCAAAACTGAATTAAGTTCTGAAATATTGTTATTTCCCTTCACTATTCTCAAATTAAGGTCATTTTTTACATTTTCTGGACTAATTCCATCAGCCAATACACCTTTTGCCAAACCTTCGTTTTTTAATATTGACTGGCTATTCATTTGAGGAATAACAGCCTTTACACCTTTAATTTTTTTTATATTTTCTACAGTTTCACCAAAATTTTCAAAAAAAGTTGTTTTTTTATTTTTTATTAAAATATGCGGACTCATTGTTAATAACGAATTTATCATATTTTTATTCAATCCATTTGAAATAGTCATTGAAACAATAAAAACTGTTACTGCAATAGCAACTCCTAGTATTGAAAATATGCTTTGAAATTTTCTTTCAACAATATGTCTAAATGCAATAAAAAATTCTACCATATTTTTATTTTGTTCCTTCCTTCTCATCTATTAAATTATGATTCAGTAACCTAATATCTTTCACTTCAACATAAAATTAAGACTTCCTTACTTCATAATTTTTATTTATTGAATTTTTAATCCATATAACTTTCAAATAATCCTATTATTTTACATCACTTGACATTTCATGTGAAATATTATAATTCTCCATAAGTGCCTCTTTTTGGACCTTAACTTCTGCCACATCTAGCACAATCTCATTACCTTCCTCATCTTCAAAAATAACAAATTCACTATTTGTATTTTTAACTTTTTTTACAAAATCATTAAAATCCTTATATTTTTCCCCATTAATTTTCGTAATAATTTTGTTTTCCAAATCTGAATATCCTAAATTTACATCAAATGGAAGGACTCTAACTAATATAACAAGTCCATCATAATCCTTAAATAACTCCTCCCTGTCATAAATTGCAGGCAAAGTGTCTGTAGGATGCTCTTGTGAAACTGATGTGATATAATTTGTTGTAAGCGGCTCAAAAATTAATCCACCATAAATATAATACGAAGGAGCTTCCTGCAGCTTTGTACTTTTTACAACACTATATTTTATATCTGTTTTCTTTAGCGTCACTTGACCCTTTTCAATTTTTTTATCTCTTATAATTTCATAACTTAAATTTTGTCCATATTTCTTTTCTTGATTTACAAAATTAAAATCTGTCTTTTCATTTTTACGAAATTCTACTGTCCCATCTGATTCAATATCTTTCCCGTCTAATTTTAACAATACATCACCTCTTTTTAAAACTCCATTAAATGGTGAATTTTGAAAAACCTTTTTTATAATAATACCCTTTGAGTCATTTTTCAATCCCAGCATTTTACGTTGTGACGTACTTTCCAATTTTGCCCATTGTATTCCCAATTTTGGAGGTCCATCGTAATTTCCATCTTTTATATCGTCTAAAAAGTTATTAAGTATATTAACAGGAATAAAATATCCAATATTATCAGCTTGTGTAAGTCCAGCAAAAGCAACTCCCACAACTCTTCCATTACTTAAAACTGGTCCTCCACTATTTCCACTATTAATTGCAGCATCAGTCTGTCCAATCAAAAATTTTTGATTTGTCAAAGTATATGTATTATGCTCCATTCTCGAAACAATCCCCCTAGTCGTACTAAGTTTATCCCCACCAAGCGGATATCCGTAAACCGTAAGATTATCTTCAATTTTTGGAAGTGCTCCCAATTTCAATGTAGTCGTTCCATTAAAAAATGCCTTATCTTCCACATCAATCATTGCCAAATCATATTCTTCCGAAATAAATTTAACATTTGCCTTATATTTCCTAGAATCTCCTTCTTTTCTAACTTGCAGAAATTTTTCATTTAGTACAGCATGAGCATTTGTAATAATTCTATTTCCATCTATAATAAATCCTGTCGCTGTTGAATTAAAATCCTGTCCATTTTGCCAAGGGGAAGCATAATTAAACATCTGATGTGCAGCATAAACTTTAACAAGTGCCTTTTTTACTGAACTATCATCAGCAAAAATAAATCCACACAAAAGCAAGTTTATTATAAAAACTATTTTTTTTATATCCATATCCCAAACCTTTCTCAAATACTTTGAATATCCATTTTTTCTCCAATTTGATTTTGTATTAATTTTAAAAATAATAATTCATTATTTATATTCAATCTAATCTGTATCTTTTTCTTATCTTCCGTTATTATTTCCAAGAATTTATCTACTTTACTTGAATTTACTCTCATTATTTTTACACTTGCACTTTCAATATTTTCCATACTAATGTGTATTTTTCTCAAAAATATTTCATTATTTTCAATTACAATCTTAAAATTAAACAAAAGAAATACAGCTACTATAACATATCCCAAAAGAATCACAATAAAAATAATTTTTATGAACGTAAGTCTTTCAGCTCCACTAATTCCTTTATAAAGTGAATGAATCGCTATAGCAGCAATTATTATAAAAAAAATAGATGACGAAATCATATATTTAAAGTTTGCTCTAAAAATATACTTACTTTTCTCATCTTTTATTTCATATTTATCAAGTTTATTTTTTAAATTTTCCATATTCATAAAATTGTTCATCATTACATGATTTATAAAAATAAAGTATAATAATTTTAAAAAATTGCTTAAAACAAATTATTCTGTAGTTTTATAAATTTCTTCTCCTTCTTTTTTTAAATTCAAATTATTTCTTGCATACTTTTCATTCTTTTCATCTTCATCTGAATTTTTTTTCTGAGCTAGTAATTTATTTTTTCTATTTTGGAGTTCTTTTATCTCATTATCTGTAGTAGTTAAACTAGCCAGCATAGCCTTTTTCCCCAAAAATACATTCACACTTTGTCCCATAAAATAAACTACTAAACTAAAAAATATAAAATTCCCAATAAATTGTAGTTTTTTCATTATCCCTCCTATTTTGATTTATTAATTTTTCTCATTTTTATTCTTATTTATTTTTTATCTTTTCTTATTTTTTCAATTTCTTTTATAAAACTATCCAAACTATCAAATTTTTTATAAACAGAAGCAAATCTTACATAAGCAATCTCATCTAAATTTATTAGATATGAAAGTATTTTTTCTCCCAATTCACTAGATTTTATCTCTCCTGAATATTCCGTCAATATCTCACGTTCAATCTTGTCAATCGTTTCTTCAATTTTTTCAATATCAATATTACGATTTTCAAATGCTCTGACAATCCCATTATAGACCTTCTCACGTGAATAAGGCTGCTTTATTCCACTTTTCTTTATTACAATTAATGACAATTCAGCAACTTTTTCATGAGTTGTAAATCTTTTTCCACATTTTTCACATTCACGTCGTCGCTTAATTGAGTTTCCTTCAAAATAGGCACGACTATCAATAACCTTCGTGTTTTCATAACCGCAAAATGGACATCTCATAATTTTTACCCTTATCTTTCTGAATCTCTTTATTTTCTTATTTTAATTAACGACATCTACTATTAACTGAAAAAAATTATAAATCTTTATTTTTACTATCCATTTATTTCTTCATCTCGAATAATTTCAATAATTTCTTTGTTTGATCCAGCCTTTAGTAAATTATCTATAAATCTATCTTTCCTTATCAATCTCGATATTCTTGCCAATACTTTCAAATATTCCTGTGTCTTATCTTCCGGACACAAAAACATGAAAAAGATATTTACATTTTCATTATCTAGTGATTCATAATCTATCCCATTTCTTGAAATTCCAAAAGTCGCTATCAATTCATCAACAGCTTTTGTCTTAGCATGTGGCAACGCAATTTTTCTTCCAATTCCAGTTGATCCCATTTCTTCTCTTGCAAAAATATCATTCAATCCTAATTCTTCATCTTTTATTAAATTTGTCTTTTTTAAATTATTATATAACTCTTTAATTATCGCACTTTTATTTTTTGATTCTAAATTTAGATTTATTGTATCCACTTTGATATAGTCAGCAATATTTTTAGTTTCCATAAAATTCCTCCATAATAAATTTCCTTATTTCTAATTCAGTCTGTAAATTTCTATTTATAAAATTTTCAAAAATTATAATCATTTTTTTTAAAAAACCTATATAATTTTCCATTTTTTCCTGAGTTTCATTCATATTCGCACTATTTCTTTGAATTTTCAAAAGTTCCCTATACTTCTGTATATTTTCCTCTTTATTTTTTCCGATCATAATACTAATTTCATTTATATCATAAATTCCATGTTCTATCATTATTCTCCTCAAAAATGATAACGTAACATAATATTTATATCCTTTTTTCACGTATGGAAGAGCATCAATAAAACTTAATATCTCTACTAATTTATCAAAAAAATCTCCATTTTCCTCAGTCATATAATAAATTTTATCTATACTATCCAGTATATACAATGATATTTCCAATTTCTCAATATTTTTCAAAATATTTTTAAAATTTTTTATAATTTCTACGTCTTTCACAACATAGTAGTTATTTCTTTGAAGAAGTGTAATTTCAACTTCATTTAGCGGATTTAAAGAAACAATATTTCTTTTTTTAGATTTTCGAATACCATAAGCTGTTGCCATAATCTTCCCATAATATTTACTAAAAAGTGTTACTAATAAATCCGCTTCTTTCATTTCCTTTTTTTTTAAAACAATACAATTTGTTTTTATTATTTTCATATTCTACATTTCACATTTTCTTATTTTTTTACTTTATAAAGTACTAATTATCTAAAATTTGATAATCTATAAATTATTTGTGAACTTCCATCTTTTACAGAAATCTTTGTTGGAAAATAATATCCATTTGAAGACTTGTAATCACTAAAGTTTACAGTATTTCCATTACTTCTTATTGCAGTTAGCCAATTATTTGAGAATGTAAACGTATCTCCGTTTCTAGTTTGCGTCTTTTTAGAAGTTATACCTCTCAATTTGTTAAACACAGATAATATACTTGCTTCACTTTTTTCAACTCTTTGAGTGACAGTCTGTTTTAATTTTGGATAGTAAATCGTTTTTTTACTTCCACTAAAAGTATAAACTTCTCCTTTATTTACACTTGGTGCTGTAATTGTCAACTTCATTGTTCCTGAATTATATGCCATTACATAGCTTTTACTTCTTTTTCTTCCGTTAATCGTCGCATCTTCAGTAACATTTACCGTGAAATTTCTTTTTTCCCAAAAATCCTTAGAAAATGAAAATACTGAAACCAATAAAAATAATAATATAACTTTTTTTGCTACCGTTAATTGTCTTAACATAACTAAACTCACCTCTTTTTTATTTTTAAAATAGTCTATACACTTATACTATTTTGTATATCTTAATACAACTTTCTTTAATTTATTTGTGAATTTTCTTTGTTTTGTTGTTCTTCTTCAGCTTTTACCTGATTTTGTATATGAGTATTAATTACATCATTAACACTCCACTTATAAACTAGCACACTTTGAATATCAAATACATTAAAGCTTGGCTTAAATCTTATTTCTTTCATTTTGTTAAAATCATTTAAATTTGTTACTTTTAAACTTCCTATTTTTAATCCTCTTGGTAAAATATCACTTACTCCTGAAGTTTCTACATCGAATACTGTATTTTTGTCAACTTTTCCTTCATTATAATTTAAGATAGAAAAAGTTCCATTTCCATTCCCACGCAAAATTTGCTGATCGGTTCCATTTAGTACGACACTTAATTTTGAAGTTTTACTTGTTAATAACGTTACTTCTGAATATTCATCACTTACTTTGGAAACTTTTCCAATAAGGTATCCATTAAACATTACTGGTAAATTTATTTTTATACCTTGAGCTGATCCTTTATTTATATACATTTTTTCTGACGAATTTCCACTTTCCACAAGTGCCACATCTGCCGCTATAAACTCAGATGGATTTTTTTGACGCATTTCCAACATTTGTCGTAATTTTTCATTTTCTCCCTTTAAATATGCAAACTCCATATTTTGAACTTTATTTTTTTGTAACTCAAAATCTCTGTTTTTATTATTTTCAACATATTCTTCTATATAACTAATATCATTAATTCTCGATTTTAATTTCAGAATTTGAGTATAAAGCATACTTTTAACCTTTACCAATCTGAAATTTACTGCCTGAGTTACTCCATCTAAAAACGTAAATGAACTTGTAATTCTATTTTTAAAAGCAAATAATATTATTACTACAATTATTATGATTAAAATTGTTCTACCTGTACCTTTTTTTTCAGAAAAATCCATTATTATTTAATCCTCTCATTTTTTTATTTCAAGGTCATCATTTAATGTCAATTCACAATAAAAATGCCCTAAAATTAAGCCATAAAAAACACATTTTTAAAAAAATTACTAAGAAATAGAAATTTAAAAATGATAAAAATTATGTGATTTCAGCTTTAAAGCGATATTATTATGATATCATATAACATACATTATATCAAGTGTTTTTATAATTTATTTTTTTATATGATAAAACCACTTAAATCTCAAAATATCTATTTTATACTTTTATACTAAACTCCATTTGAATAACAAATATATTATAAATCTTTTAGCAGATTGAACCTAATATTTATTTTCAAATAATTAAAATAAATATCCGCTTTTTAAACGAAGAATAGTATTATACTGTCTTGAAAAATTACTTTCACTAATAATTTTAGAAAATAAACTACTCCAACTTATAGAAATCCTACGACTTCCTGCCATCTTTTGTTAAATAAATTTTTTCTAAAAATAACAAAAAGGTACTCTTATATAAGTACCCTTTTTCAAAAATTTATTCTTGACCAACAACAGCTCTATAACGTCTTTCAAGTTTTTGACGTTTTTCAGGATTATTTCTTAAATAAAAATTTACCTTTTCGATTATATCTGGAGTTGCCTGTGTTCCTTCTTCCACAACTTCAACTGCAACATTTTCATCTTCAACAGCTGTTCCAGAAGTTCCAGTTATAGAATCTACATTAATTCTTTTTTTTATAATTTTTTCAGGCTTTGGTGCTGCCTCTCTTTTAAGAGCCTCTTTTCTGTATTCTTCAAGAATTTTTTTTGTATTTACATCAGCAGTTGCCAATATTGAAATAGCCGCAACTCCAATTAAAATAAACTTTTTCATCTCATTATCCTTTCTTGATTACTTATTTTATTATATTTTAATAATAATTCTAACTTTACTTGTATTATATCAATATTCTTCAAAAACTTCAAGAAAAAAATTTTTAGCTGCTCTTTAAATTCAGTAATTTTCTTAAAATTAATAATCTTACTTCACTTTAATTTTTCAAATTAATAAAAAATTAAGTTAAAAAAAATCTAAATTAAAGTAAACATTGTTATAATAAATGTACCAAAGTTCAAAGGTAGATTGGAGGTTATAATGAAAAAAATATTGATGCTAGCTGGAGCTTTAATTATATCTGCTGTATCATTTGCAGATTTAGAAAGCACAATCAAAAATCACTATAGTAACAAAACTATAGATTTAACGGTTGTATCAAGACCAAGACAAGAGGTGAAAAGTAGTGGAGCTGCTTCTACAGCTGTAAGAGATCAGATTATCTCATTTGCACAAACAAAATTAGGTTCACCATATGTTTGGGGAGCAACTGGTCCGAATACATTTGATTGTTCAGGCTTCGTTGGTTACGTATTCAAAAAAGCTGCTAATGTAAGCTTGCCTAGAGTTTCAAGTTCACAAGCAACATTTAAACCAAGAATTTCATCAATGAATATGACGAAAGGTGATTTGGTATTTTTTGAAACAACTGGAAAAGGTCGTATTTCTCACGTAGGTATCTATATGGGTAATAGACAGTTTATTCACGCTTCTTCTGGAAGTAGAAGAGTAACAGTTTCTAGTTTAGACAGTAATTTTTACAACAAGACATTTAGATGGGCAATTAATCCATTTAGTTAATTTATGAATTAATTTCTTATAAATAAATATATTCTTTACATAAATTCTTGTACACACAAGAACAAAAAAAAAATCATTAATCGATTTTAAAAAAAACTTTGGAATGAGGAGTTTTATCTCAACTGAGGAGATAATGCTCCTTTTTTTATAAAAAATCAAAAGAAATAAAATATAATCCTTATTTTTTAAATAAAATTTATTTAAGGAGCGAATAAAAGCATTATGAAAATTAACAGATTATTTGAAATTATATATTTATTACTTGAAAAAAGGACAATTACTGCAAAAGAGCTTGCTGCACATTTTGAAGTGTCCGTAAGAACAATTTATAGGGATATTGATATTCTCGCTTCCGCTAGTATTCCTATCTATTTTCAAAGAGGAAAACATGGCGGAATAAAATTAATGGATAACTACATAATGAATAAATCCCTACTTTCCCAAAAGGAACAAAACGAAATACTTTACGCCCTCCAAAGCCTAAATGCCACAAACTACTTCAACAACGATAAAACTCTCTCAAAATTAAGTGCCATTTTCAATCAAAAAGCAGACGACTGGATAAAAATAGATTTCTCAAGGTACAACAATGATGACGACAATACCCTATTTGAAAAATTAAAAGAAGCAATATTGACTAAACAAACTGTAAAATTTGACTATTTCAATACAAAAGGTAAGCATTCTGAAAGAACCGCAGATCCCCTGACTTTATGGTTTAAGGAAAAAGCCTGGTACTTATTTGCCTATTGCCACAAAAAAAATGATATTCGTCAATTTAAAATAACAAGAATTAAAAATCTAACTTTAACAAACGAATATTTTGAAAAAACAATCAAAAACTTTGAAATAAATAACAACAAAAGTACAGTAAAAAATGTAAAAATCATAGTTGAAATAGACAAATCACAAGCATACCGTGTCTATGATGAATTTTCTGAAGAGAATATAAACAAAATGGAAAATGGAAATTTTGAAATTATAATGGAATATCCTGAAAATGAATGGGTTTATGGCTATCTTCTATCTTTTGGAGAACATTTGAAGGTAAGGAAGCCAGAGAGAATAAAGAAAATTTTGTTTAAAAAAATTGCAAAAATGAAGGAAAATTATGTTTAAAAATAATAGTTATCCTTATCTTAATTTTTTAATAGGAGTAAAAAAATGATAAAATTTGGTGAAAAATATAAAAATGATGATATTTTACCGTATATCTTAAAGATATGTGATGGTACAAATAATATATTAAAAATAATAGTTACTCTTCCTCTTTTAGGAGAAAAGGGTTCTGAAGTAAGTAATACAGGAGATAAAGAACTTGATGAAATATTAAAGGAGTCTTATCCTGTTTTAATTAACTATAATGAAATTTATGAGATAGTATTTGAGAACTATATAATGTATCAAATTAGAAATGAATCCTTTGCAAATCCTGATGAAAATAGCAAAATTTCGGGAAAGTATTTCGTAATAACTAAAAATTCTTCGTATCTTAAAATGGTAAAAAATATTACTTTTTATAATGATATTTTTGATAATAAATACATGCACTATGGGATTTTTTCATGGAATCATGTAATTGACATTATTTCAGCAGAAGAACCTAAAATTGCAAAATTAGAGAACCATACTGAAGAATAAGTATTGTTTAAAATAAATAAATAATATTATTATAAATATGACATACTGATGTCATATTTTTTGTATTATAATAATTATAGAAAATTTTAAAGAGGAGGAATTTTTATGTTAAATAGTTTTTATCCTGTAATTTTAAGTGATAACATAGAGAAAACGGGAAATTTTATAAAAAAGTATTTTAATTTTAAAGAAACATTTGTCAGCGATTGGTATATCAGTTTGAAACATGAGAATAACTTTGAGATAGCAATTATAGATAAAAATCATGAAACAATTCCAGAAAGATTTAGGCAACAATCCAAAGGAATTATATTAAATTTTGAAGTTGAAGATGTTGATAAAATATATGAAAGGATTTCAGAAGATAAAAATATGAACATATTGCTAGAAATACAAAATGAGGAATGGGGACAGAGGCATTTTATTTTTGAAGGTCCTGATAATCTTCTGATAGATGTTATACAGATTATAGAACCAACTGAAGAATTTTTAAAACAATACAAATAAATTGGATAAAGGTGGTATAATTATGAAATATGAAATAGTAGAAATTAAAGAAAAAACTCTTGTTGGATTTAAAACAAGAGTAAAAGATGATGAAACAATGTCTGAAAAAATTTCAAATTTATGGAAAAAACTGTATTCTGAAAAAGGTGTCAAAAATATAAAGGAGAGAACAAATGACAATGCTATTGGAGTCTATTATAACTACAGTAATGAAAATGGTTTTGAATACGACTGTCTTACAGGCTGTGAAGTGAAAAATAAAATTGATGAAATTCCTGAAGATATGACAAGGCTAGAAATTCCAAAAGGAAAATATGCAAAATTTGTGATTTTTGGTGACCCTGTAAAGGCTGTTAGAGAATTTTGGTATAAATTTTTGGAAGAATTTGGAAAAGAACAATCAGATATGAGAAAGTATACTTATGATTTTGAAGAATATATAGCAGGTAATGATTATGAAAATACAGAAATTCACATTTATATCAGTATAAAATAATAACTAGGAGATGATAATTATGGTATTT
>ERZ773062.704-NODE-704-length-16256-cov-12.598296_pt1 | contig 16256 bp, 14 predicted proteins | sample MGYA00580626_ERZ773062 | MGnify/ENA primary metagenome ERZ773062 (study PRJEB29015, sample SAMEA2738003) | human oral metagenome | biome: human oral; feature: human-associated habitat; material: dental | place: China | collected 2058 ...
GGCGCCAGAATGATCACGCCAGTAAACGACGCAAAGCTCAGTTGCCAGCCCAAATCGCCCCAGCCAAATTGCGGATTGATCATCAACGTAATCGCCGCCGAAACTGGTAGCAGCACTAGCGGATGAATCGTCCGTCCGTAATACCACGCTGCCAGACTTAGGCCCGCCACCAACCCAGCCCGCGACATGCTCGGACTCAAACCCGTTACCGCCATGAATCCAAGGATCATCGTTACTGCGCTGAGCATCGCCAGATATTTTGACCGCTTGGCAAATAACCGCCGCGCCAAACGCACTAAAATTGTCAGATTGTAGCCGCTCGCCACCACGATATGCGTCAAGCCGGCAATTTTCAAATTATCGCTCAACTCCGTTGGCATAGCTCGCCGCAGCCCCAGCAAAAACCCTAACCCCAGCGCCGATTCTGATTCTGGAATATGCTTGCGCACCCGCTCAGCAAACCAGTCGCGCACCCCAACCGCCACGTCACCAGGAACTGGACGCTCGATGCTGCCAATTTTTGCCCGATACATGCTCGCCGAAAAAACACCAAAACCCACTGTCAATTTTCCCCGAGCCTGAACGATGTCGCTGCGTTTAATGTGACGCTTATCAGCCGTCACCACCCATAGTTGTCCTGCCAATTTCTCGCCATTGATCCGTAAATCACTCAATCGCAACACCGTTTGCCCTTTCTTATCAATGTCGGGGTCTTCCAAAACACGACCTTGAATAGCGGCAGTTTTACCAATCAGCGAATCGTACACCTCCAAACCGGCTCGACCCAGCTCACCACACCACAGCCCCGCCAAACCACCAGAAATAATCGCCACAATCACCAACACTCGCCACCGCCAGACCATCACCACAGCCATCAACCCCAGCCCAACCACCAAAGCCCACGCCTCAAATATCACCGACCGCGGCAAATAATGAACAGCAATGACACCAACCGTCAATCCCAAGCACCACGCCGCCGCCAACCAAGAAATATGAATTTTCTCAAATAGGCGACTATCCATATTTAAAGTATAGCCAGAATATAGATAAGAAAAAAGACTCCAAAAAGGAGTCGATTTCAAAATTGGAGGGTCCACCGGGGCTTGAACCCGGGACACCCTGCTTAAAAGGCAGGTGCTCTAACCAACTGAGCTATGGACCCATCGGAATATCCGCTTTTTTCATCCTATCACAAATCAATTAAAGGGTCAATGCTTGCCAGGCTTATGTCCGCCAGTATGCAACATGAATAGGTCAATTACGCCACACACCAACCCCAGCGTAGCAACATAACACCAGTTATTAGCAAATATTTTATACAAATCTAGAGCCTGCCCGTCCAGCGATACATATTTTCCCAGCGGTACAACAAGCAGCGAGGCGGTTAAAAAGGCAATTGCCACCGCAGAAATAATCTTTTCGTGTTTACGTTGATATCTCGGTCCGCCCAGCAGTAGCGCAAATAGTGGAATCAGCGTCAAAGTCAATGCCGCAATCACACCATTTGGCAGCCAATTAACCGCCAACTTTAATCCGTCCAGCAACCCAGTCAGCAAGCTTGCCCACCACTCCGATAACAAAAATCCTGCCGCTAGCGATAAAGCCAACGGACCGAATCGACGAGACGACACAAACGCAATCGTAAAAACTATCGCTAAAATTGCCCCGAATAAAATTATTATGCTCATTTATTATCCTCCAAATCAAATTTTACTACCGAGCCTACTGTAGCGCTCGCTCTCTTAGCAACACCAGCCTTCACCTCTAAGACGTATTTTGCAGGGACTGGTGGTTTATATTTTTCATACGGCTCAGCATCCGGCTTAACGTTATGCTGCACATGGACAATACGTTTTTTCTCATTAATCCAAATGATATCTACCGAAAATTTCATATCTTTCATCCACATTTGATGGCGGTCAACACTATCAAATACAAACAGCATCGCATAATTATCCTCTATTCCTAACCTATCAGCCAAGCCCTTTCGACGCGAATCTTCATTGTCAGCAATCTCCGCACGAAGCATTGTCTTATTTAAATAAACAATCTCCGTTTTTGGCGCTACTGATTGAAATACACAAAAAACCGCGCCACCAATAACAGCCAGCATGCCACAAATAAAAAACCATTTGATGGCAGTCTGAATTGCCGTCGGATGACGATATTCGTCCATAAACTTATTATAACAAGTTTATGCTTAAGCGCCGATTTTATCTTTTTTGTTGCCGCGCTTAGCGTTACGCTCAATATAATCAATTATTTTACCGGAAACATTACGCCGCGTTATCTTCTCGATACCAAAGCCTGGGCTAGCATTCACTTCCAGCACCAAGGCGCCACGACTTGATCGCATAAAGTCGACACCAGCAACCGTTAGGCCCATCGCCTTAGCCGCCTTTACGCACATCTTCCGTTCAGCATCGGTCAATTTTATACTATTTCCCTCACCGCCCTTGTGAAGATTACTACGAAAATCATCATCCAGACTCTGTCGTTTCATACTCGCTACCACTTGACTACCAACCACAAAAGCACGAATATCAGTTCCAGCTGACTCTTTAATAAACTCCTGCAACAACACGTTAGTGCCGTCAGAGTTTGTCAAATAAAATGCCTGAAGAACCGACTTGGCAGCCTTCTTTGTCTCAGCTAAGACGACACCGTTACCATGAGTGCCTCGCGCCAATTTGATAATTGCTGGCATACCACCAATCTCTTCAATAAGCGAATCGATATCCGTCGCATTCCTCGAGAAAACCGTCTTTGGAATTGACACACCCGCTTTAACTAATAGCTGCGTTGAGCGTAATTTGTCGCGCGCCCTTGTAATTGCGATCGACCGATTCATAAAAAATGCCCTTGGATGCATCATCTCTAATTGTCGCAAAACTGCCGTACCATATTTTGTCATGTGACTAGCAATTCGCGGAATCACCACATCAAACTCATCAATTTCTTTGCCTTTATAAATAACCGTCGGATGTTTTTCGTCAATTGAAACGTAGCAATTTTTATATTTAATAACTTTAACTTGATGTCCACGCTTTTCAGCCTCCTCTTTCAGGCGAAGCGTCGAATAATTAATATTGCCGTTAGATAAGATTGCAATTCGCATTATTTTCCTTCACCTTTCTGATGATATTTTTTATAAAATTCGTATGGATTCAATTTCACTTCTTCATTAAGAATAGCAGTTACGGACGGTTTTTTTCTGCGAACATTTTTTCTTGAGACATCCACTAGGAATTTTCCAGAAATCGACCTCCTGCCAATTAACACTGGAAATTCATTTTTTGATCGATCAGACAAATTCATCAGCATTTTAATTTTACGACCGCCAATCTTGACCCAAAAATGCGTACGATAACGAATTTGTTCATGGCCCATAGCAGACCGCACACTAGCCACGGAATAATCAGTTCTCTTAAATATTTTACCGTTATAATATGGCGAACCTTCACCAAAAAGAGAGAATTTCAACACACCATCTTTATCGATACGAATATTGCTCGCCCATACTGCGCTTGAATCAGCCCCAGTATCAATCTTAGCTGGGACTCTTTGCGCTCGTTTGCCAAAATCCACAAGCTCAGTCGACCCAATAATGGCTTTTTCTTTCATACGTCAATATTATGGCATAAAAACTATCTTTTTGCAATATCTTGTCTTTTGCTTCTTTGGGCTCTCGCTACCACAATTATCACCGCTACAATGATAGATATACCAGCCAAAATAGCTAATACATAAGTGTATCCCGACAATAGATATATCAAAGCTAATATCACACATACGGCACCCCAGGTCGTAATCAGTCGTTTGTTAAGCACCAGCCCCACGACGACCATCAATGAATGCTCTATTAGGAATAATATTTCCATAACGCTGTCTCCCGCGAACGCCAGGATGAGAGTTGACAGACTAAACACAGAGAGAGTCAGTACTAGATGTACTGTCGTAGACTTATGAATATACCCCAACCAACGCCACGACATCACCGCCCCCGAAATAATTGCCGCTGACCACAAATATGGTATTGTGATAGCGTGAACGGGTAAGGCTAGGTTTTTAATAGTAAATAAAACGCCGCACAAAATCAGGATCACACCTGAATCAAAATATAAAATGTTCTTTTTAGGAACACCTTCGAACATCAAGGCTATACCATTAATTATCCACACCAGCGCTGCCAGAATCACTGACGCCGCCGTAGCGCTAACCGATGTAGCAATAGACAATAAGACTACCGACCAGCCGATGGCGCTATAGAACGAAGAGTAATACCAGCGACTCGACATCTTTCTGATTCGCGCAGCAATAGCCAGACCGTAAAATACCGCAAAAACAATCAGGGCAACGACTGACATGAATTCGAGTGGAATAGTAAACCATTGAGCTATAAGGCAAAGTAACAACACTAGACTCGGGTGTGCAGCTATTGTCATTATTCGCCAATCTCGTTTAGCAAGTACCGCCATATAAAGAGCTACCGTAGCTGCTAGCCACCCCAATATCTTGAACGACAGATCATATATCGCCAGTAGATTAATTATTGGAAGCACTATCGCTGGAACTGTAGCAGCACACAGCGTCATGTCGCTAATAATTGATGATTGCCTATTCATTCGCAACAGCCAGTACAAAGACCCAAAACCAACGAGATTCACCCATGTAGTAATTGTGAGATTATCATTAAACGGTATATTCAACCAATGCAGAGATAATAAAACAAAGATGATTGTCGTAAGATATGCCCCGCCCAAATAAACCTCTCTACGACATCGGTAAAATGCATAGTATAGCGACACCACTAGCGGCAACCAAACTATCGGATGAATTGACGACAATACAATAAGCACAGCCACACCAATGATAGAATGCAACAATAACTCATGGTTTTTGATAACCGTGTTGCTATGACGATGATAAAGCCATTCTACTATTAATAGCGACAATACATTTATCCACGCCATTAAAATAGAGACGTTTTCACTAGACACCGAAAAACCTAAAGCTAGCAAAAATACTGACAACATTAAAGAGGTATGTATTCCAACTACAAACTCGTAAACTTTTTCGCGCCATACAATCACACTCATAATGCCAGCGCCGATAGCTATCGCGCCCGATAGGCACATCAGGGCTTCCTCTGTCGCATAAGTGGCTATCATCGCTGAAGTAAACATTGCCATTAATAGCCAAGTTGACGCGGCGCCATATACTAAAGCAGCCTGACTTTTACTAATATTCGGACGCTTCAAAATTAGCAATCGGCAAATAACTGGCAGTGGCGTCATGAATAGAAAAATTAGATACTGTACGCGTGGTGCTATAGCTATAGCTATATCAATATTGAATAGTGTTATACCAATCGGCACCAATAGAATCCCAGATATCACAACCATAACACCGAAGCGGACACGACGTAATAAAAAAAGGATTGTAAGACTAATCGCTGAAATAACACCAATAAAGGTAAAAGCAACCATCATTCGTAGCGAATCTCCAGAACCGATCACGCCAAACAGAGCACTTAATGACACAGCAAAACTAACCCACAATACTATTTCATGATGTCTATCGTACTGTTTCTGAATGTACATTGATGTAGCAGACCAGATTATATTTCCAAGTGCCACTAACCCTAGAATCACGCTTACAACCAACTGATTATCGTCAGATAAATACATTGCGAAACTAGTAGCCATCACCATTAACAATAAGCGAGCTGTTGTCAATTCATAAGTACGCATCTTTTTAGACTTCTCAACAAGAGCAACCGTAAAGTAATATGCAACGCTAGCAAATAACAGTACACTAATATCTAATGTGCCCATATATGCCGACGAACTAAGCGCGATAAACATCGTCATCGGCACGATAAACGGATTTACAACGTTTAACGGTTCGACAAACTGACGAGGAAGGCGACTAGAAAAATATGTAGCCACAGTCATCAAACATCCAAATAGCAACATTACAACGTAATACCAGACCAGCTGCGCATGCACAACAGCCGGCAAACTAGTCGTCATTGTAAACATCGATAGTAGCGATACATAAGCAAGAGGTCTACTATTCAATCTCACTGTAGCATCAACACACAAAACAGCACCAATTACAGAGGTAATAAGCCAGCACCATGCGAGGTCGATACCTAAAAGCAAGTTCATAGTCCAGCCGCCAATTGGTACGGCCGCCAAGGCTGTGCCAATAAGCGCCGTCGACGTAGATTTCAATATTGGCAAGCGAGCATACAATATCTGACCAATAATATAATAAATAAAAATAAACAGCCACACCAATCCAAACCTAAGTTGGATAGATAGATTAATTGCCTGAGCCAGAAGCAATATTCCCGCAGTCAGAAGTAGTGATGCTGTATATAGCGCTATATTAATTGTAGTCTTACGACCCCTCTCCTTTTCCTTGTCATCAATATGTGGCGCTCGTTCAATATTATTCTCAATAGGCACAGCAACCGTATCCACCCTCTCTTCAGCTGTGGAAATACTAGTAGGAATTATATTATCTAGATTCTCATTCTTACTGATAGTTAACGGCGTATTCGCAAGCCGCGAAGCGGCGTTTTGATTCTCAGTAACAAGTCTTATTTGACCGTTGTCATCCTCAATTTTTGCGCATCCATTTTGTGCATCACGCACACCATCCCAATATCCCTGCCGATAATCTTCGGAATAATTAGACGACCGGCTATTGTCTCTCTGTAATAATTTTATTAGCTTAATTACTACAATAATAACTATTATCAGAAAAATTAATCCCATGCCTTCAATCCCTCTTATGTTAGCTTCAGTATAACACAGGATTTTTTCTCGACAAATATATTAGGAAAACAGTCCTCGTTTTTTCGCGCCCCTAAACTGTTCCAAAAGCTCTTTCTGCTTTTTCGTCAATTTAGTTGGAGTGTCAACAATAATACCCACAATGTGCGGACCGCGTGACTCACTGCGCAAATTTGGTACGCCATGGCCTGATAGCTTAAAGTCAGTACCACTTTGAGTGCCAGCTGGAATTTTCATAGTTATAACGCCGTCTACAGTTTCCACGTCAATTTCTGTGCCTAGCGCAGCGTCAACCATGGAAATATGCTCTTCACTAAGAATAATATTGCCTTCACGAGTAAACTTTTTATGCGCTTTAACGCGGATATGAACATACAAATCGCCTCGACTTCCGCCAGGTACAGCCTCACCACGATCACGTAATCTAATCGTTGCCCCGTCGTCAATACCAGCAGGAATTTTAATAGTTATGTCTTTATTCTGACGAGTCGTGCCTTTTCCTCGACAAACTGAGCATTCTTTTTCGGGAACTTTGCCTTTGCCACAACAAGTTTCGCAAGTAACCGCCTGCTGAATTTGACCAAATAGCGAGTTCATTACTCGCGTTTGCTGTCCCGCACCCTTACACGTTGGGCATGTTTTTACACCAAACCCCGGCTCAGCACCATCACCATGACAATGCTCGCACTCGTCCTCTAACGACAAGCTAATTTTCTTTTCCGTGCCGAATATTGCATCCTCAAAACTGAGAGTTACGCTAGTTTCAATATCACGCCCGCGCTGACGACCACCGCCTGAAGCACCAGGCGCGCCACCAAAAAACTGGCTAAATATATCACCCAGGCCACCGTCGCCAAAATCAAAATGAACATTCTGCCCACCAAATCCACCAAAACCTTCAAACGGATTACCAGAAAAACCACCACCTGAAGCGCCGCCGACACCGGCATGACCAAATTGATCATAGCGCTGGCGCTTTTGCTTGTCCTTCAAAACCTCGTAAGCTTCATTTATCTCCTTAAACTTAGCTTCATCACCGCCCTCTTTGTCAGGATGATACTTGACTGCAGCCTTGCGAAAGGCCTTCTTAATCTCATCTTCTGAGGCCGATTTTGACACGCCTAAAACTTCATAATAATCGCGTTTGCTCATATATTCTATGATAACAAATTAGCACTCACGACGCAAGAGTGCTAATTGGACTGACCTATAAAAATACTGCAGCCTGCGGATTGCTGCAGTATTTTACATATTTACGGGTGACGATTACTTATCGTCAACCACCTCGCCTTCGACTGGTTCGTCCTTGTCGGATTTTTTATCGTCCTTAGACTCGTCAGCTTTTTTATCATCGGTAGCTTGCTGGTACATCTTGGCGCCAATTGGCATGATGGCATCCTGTAAGGCTTTGGCTGCTGCTTCTAGCTCATCTTTGTCGTCAGCGTCTTTGTGCTTTTCCGCTTCCTTGACTGCTTCGTCAATTGCCTTTTTGTCGTCGTTAGAAATCTTATCCTTGAACTCATCTGGCATTTTCTTTGCCTGGTAGATGGCGTTTTCTAACTGGTTTTTAGCGTCAACGGTTTCACGTTTTTTCTTGTCCTCGTCAGCATGCAGTTCGGCTTCTTTCTGGGCTTTTTCGATATCTTCCTTGCTCATGTTGCCAGAGTTTTGGATGGTAATTGATTGTTCCTTACCGGTGCCTTTATCTTTGGCAGTAACATTGAGGATACCGTTGGCATCGATATTGAAGGTCACTTCAATCTGTGGCACACCACGTGGTGCTGGTGCGATACCATCAAGCACAAAGCGGCCCAAGCTCTTGTTGTCATTGGCGAATTCGCGCTCACCCTGCAAGACGTGGATCTCCACTTGCGGCTGATTGTCGGCAGCGGTTGAGAACACTTCGCTCTTGCTGGTTGGCACAGTGGTGTTACGCTCGATCAGCTTGGTCGACACGCCGCCCATCGTCTCGATACCAAGGCTCAGCGGCGTCACGTCCAGCAGCAGCACGTCTTTGACGTCGCCGGCTAGCACGCCGCCCTGGATGGCTGCACCAACCGCCACCACTTCGTCCGGGTTGACACCTTGCATTGGGTCTTTACCGAACAACTTCTTCACCCGCTCGACCACTGCTGGCATACGGGTCATACCGCCAACCATAACGATTTCATTGACATCAGATTTGGATAATTTAGCATCTTTGAGCGCTTTTTCAACTGGGCCGTCGAGGCGCGCTAGCAGATCTTTCACCAAATCTTCCAGTTTAGCCCGTGTCAGGCTCAACTCAAAATGCTTTGGCCCGTCAGCGTCAGCGGTGATAAACGGAATATTGACTTCGTATTCAGTGACTGTCGATAGTTCCTTCTTGGCCTTTTCCGCCTCGTCCTTTAGTCGCTGCATAGCCGCATTGTCTTTGCGTAGGTCGATGCCTTCTTTAGACTTAAAGTCATCCAAGAAGTAGTTAACGATGACATTGTCAAAGTCCTCACCACCTAGGTGAGTGTCACCATTTGTAGCTTTCACCTCAAACACGCCGTCGCCGAGCTCCAGGATGGAAACGTCGAAGGTACCACCACCGAGGTCAAACACCACAATGGTCTCGTCATTTTTGCCTTTTTCCAGGCCGTACGCCAGAGCTGCCGCCGTTGGCTCATTGATGATGCGCTTAACTTCCAGACCGGCAATTTTACCAGCGTCCTTGGTAGCTTGGCGCTGCGAATCGTCAAAGTAGGCTGGCACGGTGATAACCGCTTCGGTGACTTTTTCACCCAGGAACGCCTCAGCATCAGCTTTGATTTTACTAAGGATCATAGCTGAAACTTCTTCTGGCGTGTATTCTTTGTCGCCCATTTCTACGGCTACGCCGGTGCCCTTTTTGACAATCTGGTACGGCATGATGTCCAGGTCTTTTTGAACCTCTTTGTCACTAAACTTACGGCCGATCAAACGCTTCACACCGTAAATGGTGTTCTTTGGATTGGTCACCCGCTGACGCTGAGCCACTTGCCCGACCAAGCGCTCACCCTTTTTATTAATCGCCACCACTGATGGCGTGGTACGGTTACCCTCAGCATTAGCGATAACTTCCGGCTTGCCTGCCAGCATATACGCAAAGGCGCTGTTGGTCGTACCGAGGTCAATTCCGATAATTTTACCCATATGATTCCCCTTTCTTGTTTCGATCACATCTGGTTTTTGCTTATATCCATTTTAGCACTCTTTTATGTCGAGTGCCAACTATTTCAGTATAAATAATTAGCACTCCCATGTCAAGAGTGCTAATATATTAGGTTTCTAAAGATATTTATTGGCGCGTAACTTTAACCATCGAATCACGAATAGCGGAGCCATTAAGCATATAGCCGGCACGTAACTCCTCGGCGACAACTTCTTTATCGCCGTCTGCTTCTTCATCAAATTGCACTGCCTGATGCAGTTCAGGGTTAAACAATGTTCCTGGCTTGGCATCAATTTTCTCCAGACCAATTTCTTTGAGTTGCTTGTCGAGCTGTTTGCCCAAACCAGCCACGCCTTTTGCCCAGGCGTTATCTGCTAGTTCTTCCGGTACATTAGCAATCGCTCGCTCAATTGTGTCAATCACTGGTAATAATTTCATCACCGACTTAGCCTGACCCATGCTGTGCGCTGACTGTTTTTCCGCCTCGACACGCTTGCGATAGTTCTCAAAATCCGCCCGCGTCCGCTGTAAGTCCAGGGTCAGCTCGCCCAATTGCTGCTCCAAATCTTCAGCTTTTTTAGCCTTACTCTTCGTCATTTTTTCCTCCTTCTAAACGGCCAAAACGGCTTCTCGCCATACGTACAGGGAAAAAGCACTACCATAGCCATGAAAATAATAATCAAAATAATCACTACTAGCCACGTTGGCAAGCCGCTCAGTAGTCCGCCAATCCATTCAGCCATTACAATGCCTCCTCTAACATCGCACCCGTTCGCCTCACCAGCTCCATCGTTCGACGGTAATTCTGCCGAGTTGGACCGATCACACCGATGTAACTGCGATCACTAAACGATGAACGAAACTTACTGATGATCAGGGTCGCGCCGCTGGCTTTACCGATTGGGTTCTCGCTACCAATGAACACGTTGAGCGGTTCATTGGGCGCAGCTTCAACCAGCCAGGGCTCAATATTATCAATCAGTCTGGCGATGGCCTGAACGTGATTGCCTTCAATAAACTCTGGCTGAGAAAACAGCTGTGTCATGCCATTCATGTACAGGTGATCACCAAACGAGGCAAAGCCGAAATTGCCCGTCAGCTCAACCAGACTATCAACCGCGCTGCGGATGGCTCTGTCAGATTTATCAACGTGCGAATTAACATGCGCTTCGATCGCTCTCGCACTGCGATCGATGCCGCTTGGTAATTCTGTCATCTGAGCGTCAGTGATACCATTGACATACACGCGGTATCCTTTATCCGTGGGAATCCGGCCAGCGCTGGTGTGTGGCGCTTCGATGAGACCCATCTCCTCCAGCTTGGCCATTTCGCTGCGAATAGTAGCGCTGGACACGCCGAATAATTTGGCTAACGTGACGCTACCAACTGGTACGGCAATTTCCGCATATTGCTCAATAATCGCGACAAGAATCGCCTGTTGACGTTCAGTCATGATCTGATTATAACTCATACTTGGCACTCATACAAGTAGAGTGCTAGAGCTTTAGCCCTATCGTCGCTCCGTAAAATAGCGCGCCGCATCTGAGGAAAACAGCATCATAATCATGATGTGTACGCCGATTGAAGTTAACAACAATACAGCTGAAGCATTAATCCTTCCGGTCGTCACCGACAATGATTCAGTAATAATAGCAAGCATTGCCACCGCCAATAGCGAGATGCGCGCTCGATTACTACCCCGAAGCAGTAGCCCAACCAAGATAAACTCCACGATCACCAGCAGCACGTTCAAGACAGCCATGATTGACAGCGCCGTGTTGGCCAGATTGATGTCGATCTGTTCAATATTCGTAACCACCGCCAAGGTTTCCGTCCAGCTAGAAATATCAACCAAGGTTTGACCGACAGCAAACAGCGACGCCAATATCATCAACACACTGCCAATCAAAATCTGCGGCGGCCGACGACTCCACAGCTCTTCCAGTAGCGTTTCATGGTTGCGAGGACAGCGGTCATGAATTGTACCGTCCATAATAATCCCAAAACGCTTCAAGGTGGCAATGGGTTTATCAATCCTAATACGACCAACCTCCAGGATAGGCAAATCACCGTCAGTACGAATCAAGTCACCACTCCCGTTGCGCGAATAATAGCCTGTCGAAAAATCTTTCAAAACTGTTACCCGAATATACTTTTCGCTTTTTTTAACAGATTCGATAATGTAGTCTCTTTCAATATCGATATCTTCGTCAATTTTATGCGTCAACTGAAAGGTAAACAACGACAATCCGACACTTTTGTCGTAAGAGCCAGCCGCTAACCAATCCACCCGATGACCACCTGGCAGCAGCCAACCATCCGGACAACGCCAGAATCGCACATGATGACGACGCCTTGGATTGCCATCAACTTCTTGTTGGTAAGCAAAATCTTGTCGCCGCCCAAACAAAAAAGCTGGCGAGACTGGTGCATTGGGATAGCTACGCCCGCTCAATACAGTAAGGACCATCTTCCAAGCAGATCGCGGAGTAATGTCATCGGCCAGCACCCAGCCAGCCGCAGTCATAGCCTTATGCAACTTCTCTTCAGACCCACGCACGCTCAGGTTAATAGGATCACTTAATATACCGTCAGCAGTTCGGGTCCTGCCAATAAAATAATTTGGCACGTACATATTGCTCAATATTCTATGTAGACGTGGCAGCGCTAGATAAGAAACAATTGCCCAAACCACAAAAAATAGACCGACCAGCCACCAGCCGCCCGTCGCCAAGCCCTCCCTAAACACCAGCCAGGCTAGCCAAAACGACGCCAAGCCAGCAAAAATAAAAAATGACTGGTCCAGTAGCATGGTGATGGTTTTTGATGACTGAGAGCCAATAGCTGCTATTTTCTTTGGGGTTTTTATTGAACTCATATCTTAATTATATCATTGAGAAGACCCCGGGCCGCCAAACGAGCTTCGTCGTCCTGGCGCTTAAAAATATCACCCCGTAAAATAATTTCTTCGGTCACACGAACAGCCCGATCCAAATCGTCATTGATAATCACGTGGTAATACGGCACTTCTAGCGCATGAGCCAGCTCGCTAATCGCTGACTGACGACGCTTTGGCCACTCAGTCCGAAAATCCTCTTCTGTACCGTAGCGTTTTTTGAGCCGCTCAATCCAAGTTTGATAATCTGGCGGCACAATAAAAATTGCGATACTCTCTGGAGCTAATCGCTCATATTCTTCCACACCCTGCACGTCAACATCAGTAATTGCCACACGATTCTGGTCATGCGCTAATTTTAATTCAGCCACCGACGTGCCATAAACTGTGCCGTGCACAAACTTAGCTTCAATAAATTCATTATTTTGTAGCATTTCCTCGGCTATTTTTTGATTAATAAAATGATAGTCGACGCCATCCTGCTCGATAGACCCATTATTAATCCGTGGCGGGCGCGTGGTATGAGAAACAATATCACGGAACTCCGGCAACTTTAATAATCGTTTTTTTATCGTGTCCTTGCCAGCTCCAGAAATCCCCGCCAGTAGCGCAATCTTTGTATTCCGCACTAGTTGGACGGTTGATTCGGTTGGCTGATAATTAGTAATTAAATTTTCGATCTCAGACATAATATTTATTTATGATAACTCATCCAGCACCGATTGCCAATCAGGAAGTTAACTACCACAAAATCAATTTCTATATAGGGACTAATCCCTCTTCAACATCACCGTAAACGCTTCTGACGGAATGTCAACCTTGCCAAATCGCTTCATGCGCTTTTTACCGCGGGCTTGCTTGGCGAGGAGCTTCTTTTTACGGCTAACGTCGCCACCGTACAGATAGCCGGTAACATCTTTGCGATAAGCTCCAATATTTTCGCGGGCAATGAATCTGCCCCCAATCGCCGCCTGGAGCGCCACCTCAAAGCTCTGACGCGGCACCACTTCTTTGAGTTTTTTGACGATCTCACAACCCAAGCCTGGCGCCTCAGAGCGGTGACACATCACACTGAGCGCATCGACCATCTCGCCCGCCACATAAAAATCTACACGCACCAAATCTTCCGCCTGATAGCCCGCCAACTCATAATTGAACGAACCGTAGCCGCTGGTGACAGATTTCAATTGATCATAAAAATCCGTCAGCAGATTTGCCAGCGGTGCGATAAACGAAATCAGTGCCCGCTCATCGATGTAGCTGAGGTTTTTCTGCCGACCGCGCTTGGTGACAATCAGCTGAATTACCGCACCGATGTAGCCCTGCGGCACCACAATCTCACCGTTAATCCACGGTTCGCGGACCTCGGTAATTTGTACTGGGTCGGGTAGCTCGCTGGCTGATTTGATATCCAACTCCTCGCCGTTGGTCAGACTGACTTGATAATCAGTGCTCGGATTGGTGACAATGAGGTCCAGATTATACTCGCGCTCCAGCCGCTCGCGAATGATATCCATGTGTAATAAACCGAGGAAACCAATCCGCACGCCATAGCCCAGCACCGGCGAATTCTCCGGCTCAAACTGCAGCGCCGAATCGCTCAGACTCAGCTTTTCAATGGCTTCTTTCAGGTCATTGTAATCTTCGTTGGACACCGGGAAAAAGCCCGCGTAGACAAAGGGCTTGACTTCTTTGTAGCCGGGGAGGGGCTGGACGGTGATTTTTTCAGTCATAACTATTTGTTATTATATCAGCTCAGCGTTTTTTATATAAACGCACAGCAAATCGCTCCTTGCGCACCTATTTATTATCAGCAAATTATTCCTTGTGCATACTGCGGCCTAATTTATAACTTCTCAAAAATCTTATGAGCTTGATTCTTGCCGATAGTCTGAATCAATTCAGCGTAGCCCATCCACCGACCGCGTTTAGTTTTGTCGCGACGATAATCCTTCTCATCAGTGATATCGCCCTTAACTATCGCATCAACATTACGCCAAGCAATCCAAGGCGTGTCATCACTCATAAAACTATAATCTAAATGAACATGACTTTCATTGATTAGTTTATAATCTGACGATGAAAATCCGCGTGCGTACAACTCACGGAGGATGGCATCCGCTAGCTCAGCAAAACTGTTAGCAGTGACATACAAAAAGTCATCATATTCTTCACCGAGTTCATATAATCTTCCATTTATAAACACACTATACGAATCATCGTCGATAACTTTTTCATCCAGCCACACGCGGCGATCGCGTGTTATCGGAATTACGCGGCATCTGACTTTCTCTGTAAAGTTTTTGAAATTACTCATAATTGCTAACAACAAATATATCAATATCCATTTCGTACATTTTGTTACATCTGCAACTCTTAATAACAGTATATATTATTTATACTGCCGTGTGCTATTTATCTTGTGTTTTTCAAAGTAAACTTCCGCCAAGTTGACGTCAAGCCAATTTGCCAATTCCATCAAATAATTCAGCACATTAATTGCAGTATTCTAACTAACAATGTCAAGTGTCATCTGGGATATGAAAGGTGTAATCGCTTAACTACACCCCTTTTATTATTATCAATCTTTTGTAAAATATTTCTTCAGCGTCACCGTATCACCCACCCGGGCTTCACGGGTGGTCTTCAAGTTGGTGACGATGTAGCCAATTTCACCGGTGTCCAGCGATGGGTCGGGAATCATGCCGGGGCTGAGATGACCAACTTCCAGAGCTAGTCCATTTGCACCAGTTGCCATCATGTGAATCGATTCACCTTTTTTGATCTGGCCGTCAACCACTCGCACGTACAAAATCACCCCACGATAATCGTCATAATAACTATCAAAAATTAGCGCTCGCGTCGGGTCGTCCGGCTGGCCTTTTGGCGCTGGGATTCGCTCAACAATTGCTTTCAAAACCTGATCAACATTCTGCCCAGTTTTAGCAGAAATATGAATGATTTCGCTTTCATCACAGCCCAGCAAATTGATCACCTGCTTGGACACTCGTGGAACATCAGCGGCTGGTAAATCAACCTTGTTCAGCACCGGAATAATCGTCAAATCCTGCTCCATCACCAAGTACACATTCGCCAGCGTCTGTGCCTGAATGCCTTGACTAGCGTCAACCACCAACACTGCACCTTCGCAGGCCTGCAAGCTACGCGACACCTCATAGCTAAAATCAACGTGACCGGGCGTATCGATGAGATTGAGATCGACGTCTTTATATTTCATCCGCACCGGCGCCAGCTTAATGGTGATGCCCTTTTCACGCTCCAAATCCATACTATCCAGCAACTGCGATTTCATCTCGCGCTTCTCCACCGTCCCCGTCATCTCCATCATCCGGTCAGCCAGCGTCGATTTGCCGTG
>ERZ773062.716-NODE-716-length-15975-cov-2.551319_pt1 | contig 15975 bp, 19 predicted proteins | sample MGYA00580626_ERZ773062 | MGnify/ENA primary metagenome ERZ773062 (study PRJEB29015, sample SAMEA2738003) | human oral metagenome | biome: human oral; feature: human-associated habitat; material: dental | place: China | collected 2058 ...
TCTTTAAAGATCGGTTCCAGCATAGTCCGCACATCATATGTACCTCCCTGTACGGAACGGTACCGCCAGGGCATATCATCGGCAACAAGATGGAACGCTTCGGTCGTGTCGATCGTTTCGCCTTCAAGCACGATAATATCCGCCTTCATTTTTCCCGTCGTTTTATCGTAAAGGCGCAGTACGTTCTTGCGGCCGGGGTTGGAAATTTTTTCCGCATTATCGCTCAGCTTGATTTTCGGTACAAATTCACCGCCCTCATACTGTCCGACCAGCTTAAATACGCCGCCCAAAGAAGGACTGTCCTTGGAGGTGATCAAATGCGTGCCGACGCCCCATGAATTGATGGCGCTTCCCTGCAGTTTTAAGCCGCTGATCAGATTTTCATCCAAATCATTCGACGCCGCAATAATCGCATCGTCAAAGCCGGCCGCCGTAAACATTTTATGAGCTTCCTTCGACAAGTATGCCAAATCGCCGCTGTCGAGACGGATACCGTAATGAGGCGGCAGCCTGCGGGCGGCTTTTAATTCCTTAAAGACGGTAATCGCATCGGGTACGCCCTGCTTCAACGTATTATACGTGTCCGCCAGGAGGATGAGATTGTCGTCATACTGATGGCAGTAGGCGCGGAAGGCTTCAAGTTCCGTCGGGAAACTCATGATCCAGCTGTGCGCCATTGTCCCGAATACGGGGATACCGAAGCGGGCGCCTGCATATACATTGCTCGTGCCGTTAAAGCCGCCGATAACGGCCGCTCTCGCGCCATAGACGCCGGCGGACTTGCCCTGGGCGCGGCGCAGGCCGAATTCCATGAGCGTATCGTCGCCCGCGGCGGTACGGACACGGCGCGCCTTAGTAGCGATAAGGCTTTCATGATTCATGATCATGGACATGCACGTTTCCAAAACAAGGGCTTCCGCCTTTTTCGTTTCCACCCGCAAAAGCACTTCCTGCGGAAAGGCGATCGTCCCTTCAGGCATGGCGTAAATATCGCCGGTAAAACGCAATGTGCGCAAGTATGCTAAAAATTCGGGCCTGAACATGCCCGTGCTCCGCAAATAGTCGATATCCCCGTCATTAAAATGCAGATTACCCACGTAATCGATCAAATGGTCGAGACCCGCTACAATCGTATACCCGCCGTTAAAAGGATTATTGCGGTAATACCGGTCAAAGATACATCGCTGCTCGTGTTTGCCTTCGTAATACAGACCTTGAATCATCGTAAGCTGGTACAAGTCCGTCAAAAGGGCATTTGTGTACACTCTATCGCCTCCCATGTTATATTTTATCTATTATAACTCAATCGCATAATTAGAGGAAATGTATTTTTACCGTGCATTTTATATTTTTTCCTCATTATATTTCCATCATATATGTTTATAAGTAATCACAACGTTGATTTGCCGAGGATACGTGCTATAATGATAAGATTATCACAGCATTATTCAGTTTTGTTTCCGGAGGGTTTCTATGCGTGAACGCATACTGCTGTTAATAGCCGCTTTTGTCTGGGGCTGCGCTTTCGTCGCGCAACGGGTCAGTACGGACATCATCGGCCCCTTTGCCTTTAACGGGCTTCGTTTCTGGTTGGGCGCGCTGTCCATTTTGCCGGCTGCATATTTTTTATCGCGAAAAACCAGGAGCCTGCCTAAGCGGAGCGCCGCCCCCGTTTCCCTGTTTACCGCGACCTGCATACTCGGTTTTCTTCTCTTTACGGGAGCGGCATTACAGCAGATCGGGCTCATCTACACGACTGCCGGAAAATCCGGGTTCATTACGGCCTTATATATTGTTCTCGTACCGATAATCAGCCTTATTTTCGGCAACGCGCTGCGCCTTTCCCATATCATCGGCTGCATCACTGCCGTTACGGGCGTTTATTTCCTCTCCTTCACGGGCTCGTATGACGCCGTTAATGCGGGCGACGTCCTCACCTTGGCGGGGGCCCTGTTCTGGACACTTCATATCGTCACGGTCTCAAGGTTCGTCCGCTATCATGACGGGTTAAAGCTTTCTATCGGTCAATTCTTTATCTGCGGCTTTCTGAATTTCGCAGCCATGATCCTCGTCGGCGAACCGCTGACACCGGCCATTATCACGGCTGCCGCCTGGCCTATTATCTACTGCGCCGTATTTTCCACAGGTATCGGCTTTACCTTCCAAATACTCGGTCAGAAAGGCGTGCCGCCCACGGAAGCATCTCTTATCTGCAGTCTGGAAATGGTATTCAGCCTTCTGTCCGGTTACATTATCTTAAATGAACGGCTGACATTATGGGAAATTGCGGGCGTTATTCTCATGTCCATAGGAATCGTAGCGGCACAGCTGCCGAGCCGCACCGTTTACGGACGCCGGGAGATACCGGAAAAATCATAAAAGCAAAGCTCCCTTATCCGTCAGGGAGCTTTTATTATACCCGCATGCGGGGTACCGTTTTCCGTCCGTGACCGGTAATACCGATCTTCCCGTTCGTTACGTCCACCAAAGCCTGTCTGAACTTCTCCGTTTCTTCTGTCGGTATTGCGACATGAAGAATAACCTTATCCGTAAACGCCCGCTCCGTAATGACGGCGCCGCACTCGGACGCCGCCCGCTCTACGGAGGCGACGGAAGAATATTCCGTTTCCAGCGTCACGCTGTCACAAAGGAGATAATCATCGATTCGCGCCGCTTCCAGGCCGAGCGTCGCGGCTGTTCCGTATGCGCGGACAAGCCCGCCGGCGCCGAGTTTTATACCGCCGAAATAGCGTGTGACCACGATGAGCGTATCCGTCAGTTCCCATGCTTTCAACACTTCCAAAACGGGCTTTCCGGCCGTGCCTGAAGGCTCGCCGTCATCACTCGCCTTCTGTAAAGAAAATACGGGGCCCAGCCGATATGCATAGCAATTGTGCCGCGCATCCCAATACTTTTTTTTCATTTCGGCAACGCGCCGCTGCGCTTCTTCTTCCGTCGTAACATGAAAGAGATTGGAAATAAAGCGCGACTTTTTAATCACATATTCGGCTGTAGCCGTTTCATGAACGGACGACATGTACGGTTTCGTCATGGCTGCCTCCGCATATACAAAAAATCCATCGTATGAACGATGGATTTATATTATGGTGGTCGGTAATGGATTCGAACCATCGACCCCCTCGATGTCAACGAGATACTCTAACCAACTGAGCTAACCGACCGTATGAATACTCGTTTAGTATACAGGAAAAAACGGAGCCGTGTCAAGAAAAAAGGAGTCCCCCTGTCTTACACGGGGCTACCCCTTTCTTCCTTCTCTTTTTCCTAACGGCAATCTCATCGGGCCTTTTTCAAGGGATAAATTCCCTTAAACCACGGTAACCCGCTCCGTAACCCGGGTACGCAAGCCGGGTTTATGCCGGCAGTTCACCGGTGACGGAAAGATAAAAAATAATTACGGCATGATGACTGCCAATACGTCTCCCGTTTTCACGCTGTCGCCTACCGCCACGCGAACCTCCGTAAGCGTGCCGTCCTGAGGAGCCGTAATATCATTCTGCATTTTCATGGCTTCCAATACGACAATAACAGCGCCGTGTTCTACGGCACCGCGCTCCTGTTTAACCGCCGAAATTTTGCCGGGCATAGGGGCCTTGACAACTACCGCATTATCGGGAATCGGCCCTTTCGGTGCGGCAGAAACGGCCTCGGCCGCCGGCTCCGGAGCTGCCGCTTTCACCGGTTCAGGTGCCGCCGCAGGTACCGGAGCCGCTGCAGGCGCCGCCGGCGCACTGCCCATTTCTTCCACTTCCACTTCATATGTCTTGCCGTTTACGGTAACTTTAAATTTTTTCATTCTGTCCTCCACGCTCTTTTACTGTTCTTTATCGCATGCCTGCCAAACGTCCTGCCAGCAGCCAGCGTTTGTTTTGCCGTTTCCTTTGCCGTACGGGCCTGATCGCCGTAGGCATATACCCGCAAGCCGTTACGGCCGCCATAACGGCCGCCACGACCTCGGGCTCCACACCGTCCGCGGCAACGGCAGCTGACGGTGCCGGCACTACTGCAGGCTTGCGTTCGCCTAACGGCGCAAGTTCGGCCCGCTTTACCGGTTCTTTCCCCTTGCCTTCAGGCAAAGCGGCGATTTTCCCGGGTTCTTTCATTTCAGAAGCGTCATACCGGCTCTTTAGAGCCGCCAGTTCGGAATGCAGTCCGTTAAGTCTCCTGATCAGGGTGAGTACCGTCACGGCAAAGGCGAAGACCGCGACGGCGAGGACAGCCAACACTATTTCAACGTACATAAACGTCGTTTCGTCCATTCCTTCCCCTCCTTTTACAACGGCATGTTACCGTGCTTTTTAGCCGGGCGATCTTCACGCTTGCTGTATAACATAGCCAGTGCGTTGATAATGCGCGGGCGCGTTTCCTTCGGTTCGATAATGCAGTCCACATAACCGTGTTCCGCAGCCTTGTAAGGCGTCGCAAATTCTTCGACATACGCTTTTTTTCTGGCTTCTTTATCTTCATCACGTTTGAAGATAATATTTGCCGCCCCGTCAGGCCCCATGACGGCAATTTCGGCGGAAGGCCAGGCAAATACCATATCGGCGCCGAGCTGGCGGCAGCACATGGCGATGTACGCGCCGCCGTAAGCTTTACGTACAACTACCGTTACCTTCGGTACCGTCGCTTCGCAATACGCGTAAAGCATCTTTGCGCCGTGCCGGATAATGCCGCCGAATTCCTGTGTCGTGCCCGGCAGGAAACCGGGTACGTCGACAAAGGTCACCAGGGGGATATTGAAGCTGTCACACATACGGATAAAACGCGCCGCTTTATCGGAGGCGTTAATATCGAGGCAGCCGGCAAGAAACTTCGGCTGGTTTGCGATAATGCCCACGGCCTGCCCGTCATAACGGGCAAAGCAGGTAATGATGTTTCGCGCGTAATCCGCCAGGACCTCATACACTTCCCCGCCATCGACCGTCCTTTTAACGACGTCGAGCATATCATAGGGCATATTGCTGTTATCGGGAATTACAGCATTCAATCCTTCATCCGTACGCTCGGGATCATCATCCGTTTCCGCAAGCGGAGCCTCTTCCATATTATTGCTCGGCAAATACGAAAGAAGACGTCTGATCTGTGCAAGGCAGTCGTCCTCGTTCTCGCAGGCGAAATGGGCTACTCCCGAAACAGTATTATGCGTCACGGCGCCACCCAGCTCTTCCGCCGTTACTTCTTCGGCCGTAACCGATTTAATGACTGCCGGCCCCGTGATAAACATGTTACTCGTATTCTTAACCATGAAAATAAAGTCCGTCAAGGCGGGACTGTAAACGGCCCCGCCGGCGCAAGGCCCCATAATAACGGAAATTTGGGGAATAACTCCGGATGCGGCCGTATTGTTCATAAAAATACGGCCGAAACCGGCGAGCGCATCGACACCTTCCTGGATACGCGCCCCACCCGAATCATTAATGCCGACGCAGGGAGCGCCCATTTTCAGGGCCATTTCCTGGACCTGGCAAATCTTATGGGCATGCATTTCCCCTAGAGATCCTCCTTCAACGGTAAAATCTTCGGCATACGCATAGACAAGCCGGCCGTCGACCGTGCCGTAGCCCGTGACGACGCCGTCACCGGGAAGCTCCTTTTCCTGCATATTAAAATTCGTACACCGATGCTGTATGAATTGGCTGATTTCCGTAAAACTGCCGGCGTCGAAGAGTCGTTCCAACCGTTCACGAGCCGTATATTTCCCTTTTTCGTGCTGCTTATCGATTTTGGCCTGCCCGCCGCCCATCTCGATTTTCGCGAGCTTTTGATGAAACCGTTCAATCTTTTCCTGGACTGTAGCCATCAGTTACCTCCGTTACACTTCAATGACAAGTAAATCCTTTCGTTGCTGTCCTTTATTATATTACATTTCGTCCTATTGAAAAAGGGGTTACGCTTTTCCGAAAAAGTCGTAACCCCGTATCCGGCTTATGCTTCATCCATGTCGTCAGGAATATCCCCGTTGTGGTAAACATCCTGCACATCGTCGAGATCATCAAACGCGTCAATCATATTTTCAAGTTTCTGCGCATCGTCTTTGCCGAGAGCGATGAAATTATCCGGCACCATCGTAATCTGCGCATGTTCTACAGGGATCCGGTTGTCCGCCAATGCTTTTTCCACATCATCATAGGCTTCGGGAACGGTAATGATTTCATACTCGTCGCCGTCCGTCCTGATATCGTCGGCTCCGGCTTCCAACGCAATTTCCATCAGTCTGTCTTCGTCCGCCGCCTCCCTGGCTACGATAAAAACGCCCCGGTTCTTAAACATCCAGGCGACGCAACCCGTTTCACCCATGTTACCGCCGTATTTAGAGAAAATATGGCGTACTTCGGCTGCCGCACGGTTGCGATTGTCCGTGAGGACGCTGAGCGTGAGGGCAACTCCTGCCGGGCCATATCCTTCATACACGATTTCCTCATAGCTCTGTCCTTCAAGCGTACCCGCCCCTTTCTGGACGGCACGATTAATATTTTCCTTGGGGATATTGTTTTCTTTGGCTTTCTGCAGCGCCAGTTTCAAGCGCATATTGCCTGTCGGATCGGCCCCGCCCATACGCACGGCAATCGTGATCTCACGGCTGATTTTAGTCGTAATTTTACCGCGGACGGCATCATTTTTTCCTTTCTTACGTTTAATGTTGGCCCACTTTGAATGTCCCGACATCGGTTATTGCCTCCTCTGCTGCCACCACGCTTCGCCGGCCAGCCTGTCCAAAATAACAGCGACGGCCGAGCGGACGGAAAGGTGGTTGTATTCGCCTGTGCCGTGAATCGGCTCCAGGATAAAATCAAATTGTTCCATCATATCCCGGGTCATGCCATACCCGGTGCCGAAAAGAAGAAGTACGGGCCTGTTCCCGCATTCTCTCTTCAGCCGCAATTCCTTGTAGGAAACGGTATTGGCATAGGTCCGCGCATCGGTCGTTACTACATACGGGCGCACCCCCTCCGTCTCCGTTATCTTTTCAATAACGCGTTCCACAGAAGGCTGCGTTTCCACGATATCAAACGCTTCCGTCCGATACGCGTTGTAGTTGCGGCCGACCTTGCTGCGCCAGAACGATAAAATTTTATGAATCATATCCAACTGGCCGGCAACATGATGTATAAGAAAATATTTCCTGACGCCGAAGGTCTTCGACGTTCTGGAAATATCGTGCAAATCATAGTTCGTTACGGCCGTCGCAACGATATTGAAGTTCTTATCATATATAGGATAATGTACCAGCCCTACATATAACGGTGCGCTCATTCCCTCATCTCCCGTTCAAGAGAGTCCAGCAGTTCCTTGTCCCCGTCGGACAACCGGGCCGTCCTCAACAAATCGGGACGGACGGCAAGGGTCCGCCGTAAAGAAGCCCGTTTACGCCATGCCGCGATTTTCATATGGTCACCGTTACGCAATACGTCCGGCACGGCGCTATGGCGAAAAACGGCGGGTTTCGTGTACTGCGGATATTCCAGCAGCGACATTGCGAACGAATCTTCCGCCGCACCGGCGGTCGCGCCCAGCACGCCCGGAATCATCCGCGCTACCGCATCCGTCACGGTCATGGCCGGAAGTTCACCGCCGGTGAGAACATAATCGCCGACAGAAACGGTTTCATCGGCTAATTCCGACTCGACGCGGTAATCAACACCCTCATAATGGCCGCAAATGAGAATAATCTGATCATAAGCAGCCAGCTCCGCGGCCTTTGCCTGCGTAAAGGTTTCTCCCGCAGGCCCCAGAAACACAACGCGGCGTTTCGGCACGGCCCGCCGCACGGTTTCAACGGCCGCAAATAACGGACCGGCCTTCATGAGCATGCCGCAGCCGCCGCCGTAAACCGTATCGTCCACCATGCGGTGCCGATCATACGTGAAGGCGCGAGGATTCGTCACATCCAGCTCCAACAGCCCGGCGGCCCGTGCGCGGCCGATAATGCTGTGCCCGTAAAAAGCTTCTATAAATTCGGGGAAAAGAGAAATTATATCTATTCGCATCAGTCTATATCCATTCCGGCGGATCGGCAATAATTTTTTTTGCCCCCACGTCGACGGACAGGATGACATCGGGAATAACCGCCAGGAGCACTTCATTCCCGTCCTCGCCCGTAACGACATAGACGTCATTACTGCCCGTTTTGAGAACATCCGTTACCTCGCCGAGAAGGTTGCCGCTTTTGTCGAAGACGGAACAGCCGATAATATCAAAAATATAGTACTGCCCTTCTGCCAGGGGCATAAGCTCCGTGCGGGGAATCTGAATTTCCTTTTTTACCAGAGCTGCCGCGCCGTTTCTGTCATCAATGCCGTCAAATTTTACCAGGACGACCCGTTTATGAAAACGCGCGTCTTTCACTGCATATTTCACACCGTCTATATAGGCGTACTTCATTTCCAAAAATCGTTCGGGAAAATCTGTATCGGGGTAAATACGAACATCACCCCGCACACCGTGCGGGGCAACTATATGTCCTATTGTGAAAAATTCCGTATCAGCCATGGTGTTATTGTCGGAACGTGATAATTTTGCCGTCTTCCAGGAGAATTTCCATCCCCATCAGCTTATTAAGGTCGTCACCGACTTTAACGGTGACAGTCTGTTCCAACTGGCCCTGAGAAATTTCGGAACCGATTTCCAATTGTTCCGCCTGAGCGTGATCGCTCGTCGCCTTTTCTTTGGCATTGGCAAGGCGCTGTTTTTGTTCTTCGACCTGAGCGCGCAGGGAAATCAATCCCTGTGCATCCAATTTAGCCTGTTCGGCCATCATGCGTTTCGCCTGAAATTCGAGGTTTTGCATCTCCCGATCAATATCGGTCAAGATCTGAGCCGTTTCATTCAGGATTTTGTCTTTCAACTCCTGCGTAACTTTGGATTTGACAGTTACAGGAATACGAAGCGTAATCTGATCCATGGATCCTCCCTACACGATGTCTACAGCGACCTTCACGTCGGCCCGCACGGCCGCGGCTTTGACAACAAGGCGTATTGCCCGAGCAATTTTGCCTTGTTTGCCGATAACTTTGCCCATATCCTCGGGAGCTACGTGAAGCCGGTAGACCTCAATATCTGCTTTTTGAATCTTTGTAACCGTGACTGCCTCGGGGTGGTTGACCAACGCCCTGGCAATACATATAATCAATTCTTCCATCGTATCCGACCCCACTTACTTCCTGGACGCTTCAAACTGAGCCATGATGCCGGCTCTCTTAAAGAGAGAACGAATTGTATCGGTCGGCTGAGCACCCTTGCCGAGCCATTCCAGCGCTGCCTCCGTATCAACCGTCAAAGCTTCCGACAAGCTTTTCGCGGGATCATACTGGCCGATGGTCGCAACGGGACGCCCGTTGTTGCGGGCATTGCGAACGTCCGCTACGACAACGCGGTAGATCGGTTTCTTTTTGGCGCCTAAACGGGCCAAACGGATTTTAATCATTATATCTCACCTCCTCCATAGAATTTCCCTGCTAGAGGGCCTTGCGTTAAAACGGAAGTTTAGGCATAAACTTGCGCCCTTTCTTCTGTGATTTCTGCGCCTGCTTCATCATTTTCTGGAATTCCGTGAATTGTTTCAAGAGGCGGTTTACGTCCTGTACACGCGTGCCGCTGCCTGCCGCAATACGCCGTTTCCGGCTGTCTTTGATGAGCATTTTCGGATTACTGCTGGTTCTTTCCTGTATCGTCATGGATGTGATAATCGCTTCAATCTGTTTGAATTCCTTCCCGTCCGCGTCCACCTTGTCCAATTCCTTTTTATATTTGCCGATACCCGGGATAAGGCTCAGGATACCGCCCAAATTCCCCATTTTTTTAATCATCTGCAGCTGCTTGAAAAAATCGTCAAAGGTGAAGGAATTACTCTTCATGGCCTTTTGCATATCGGCTACGGACTCTGCGTCAAAAGCCTGCTGGGCCTTTTCGATAATCGTTTCGACATCCCCCAGGTCAAGGATACGCGACGCATATCGATCCGGATGAAATTCTTCAAGGCCGTCCATTTTTTCACTGACACCGATAAACTTAATCGGTTTTCCCGTTACGGCCTTAATGGAGAGAGCCGCACCGCCGCGGGCATCGCCGTCGAGCTTGGTCATAATCAGCCCGTCGATGCCGAGGGCCTTGTCAAAAGCCGTAGCCGCCGTCACCGCATCCTGACCGGTCATGGCATCGACGACAAGAAGTATTTCATGAGGGTGAACCTTATTTTTAATGCGAACGAGTTCATCCATCAGCGCTTCGTCTATGTGGAGACGGCCGGCCGTATCGATGATAACGACATCACAAAGATGGCTAGTCGCATAAGGAACGGAATTTTCCGCGATGGCAACGGCATCCTTGCCGCCTTCTTCCGCATAGACGGGAACATTCAGTTCGCGTCCCAACACTTGCAGCTGTTCAACGGCGGCGGGCCTGTACACGTCACAGGCCGCGAGCAGGGGACGCTTGCCCCGGCGGACGAACGCCTTCGCCAGCTTGGCGGCGGTCGTCGTCTTGCCGGCGCCCTGCAAACCTGCGAGCATGACTATCGTCGGCGGCCGCGAAGAAACGCTTATGCGGCTCTGTGTACCGCCCAACAGCTCGGTCAGCTCGTCGCGGACAATTTTGATAACCGTCTGCGACGCGTTCAGGCTGCTGAATACTTCTTCACCGACAGCCTTTTCTCCGACCTTCTTTATAAAATCTTTCGTTACGGCAAAATTAACATCCGCTTCCAAAAGAGCCCGACGCATCTCTTTCAGCGCCTCGCTTACGTCCTCTTCCGTCAGCTTGCCCTTGCCGCGAAGCTTCCTGAATGCCGCCTGAAATCGTTCGGAAAGACTTTCGAATGGCATGTAAAGCTCCTCCTTTGACTGCTTATATATCCAACCCTGTCAGTACGCGTTTCGCTTCTTTTATGTCTTCTGCGCCGCCCTTGTCCAGGCACAGCAGGGCATGCTCCACTTCCGCCCGTATCCGTTCAGACCGTTCGGCTATATGGAGCTTCGCTTCATAATGCTCCAATCCCTGTGAAGCGCGCTGCAAAAGGTCGTGCACGCCCTGACGGGAAATATGAAGCTCCGCGCCTATTTCGGCGAGGGACAGGTCATCGTAAAAATATAACGCCATGCACCGCTGCTGGTGCGGTGTCAAAAGCGGGCCGTATGTATCGAGCAGGCGTCCCGTTCGAACAACATCTTCAACCATAGGTTCACCGCCTTCATTTCACACTTCGTCAGTATACAGCAAGGAACTGCCGTGTGTCAAGTATTTCTCCTTGTCAGGATTCCCCCCTGAAATCCTAATGATGAAAGAGGCGGACGCCCGTCATGGCCATGGCGATATTATATTTATCACAGGTTGCGATAACATGATCATCACGGATAGAGCCGCCCGACTGCGCAATATAGGCCACGCCGCTGCGATGAGCCCGTTCAATATTGTCGCCGAAAGGGAAAAACGCATCGCTGCCGAGAGCCACACCGCACAGCTCTTTAAGCCACGCCTTTTTCTCGTCCCGCGTGAGCGGTTCGGGACGGTCCGTAAATACGGACTGCCACATACCGTCGGCAAGAACGTCTTCATAATCATCGGAAATATATACATCAATCGTATTGTCGCGCTCCGGACGGCGGACATCGTCTTTAAAGGGAAGGGACAGCACTTTCGGATGCTGACGCAGCCACCAGATATCGGCCTTGTTTCCGGCCAGGCGCGTACAGTGGACGCGCGACTGCTGGCCAGCGCCGACGCCGACGGTCATGCCGTCTTTTACATAGCAGACCGAGTTGGACTGCGTGTATTTGAGAGTAATCAGGGCGATGAGCAAATCACGCTGTGCCGCCGCGGGAATATCCCTGTTCCGCGTCGGCCGTTTTGTAAATAAATCGGTCGTAATTTTTATGTTGTTCCGGTTCTGTTCGAACATGACGCCGAACACTTCTTTATGTTCCGTCTCTGCAGGCACATAGGACGCGTCGATTTTTAATACGCAGTACGTCCCCTTTCTCTTTTCCTTTAAAATGCGCAAGGCTTCGTCCGTATAGGCGGGAGCAATAACGCCGTCCGACACTTCCCGCTTGAGAAGCGCCGCCGTTTCCGCATCGCATACGTCGGACAAGGCCGCGAAGTCGCCGTACGAACTCATGCGGTCCGCACCGCGGGCGCAGGCATAGGCCGCCGCCTGGGGCGACAGAGGGAGATCGTCTACATAATATATTTTCTTCAACGTATCGCTCATCTGCACGGCAACGGCCGCGCCGGCAGGGCTGACGTGCTTAAAGGAGGCCGCCGCGGCCAGGCCGGTCGCTTCCTTCAATTCTTTTACGAGCTGCCAGCTGTTAAAGGCGTCAAGAAGATTAATATACCCGGGGCGGCCGTTCATTACCTCAAGGGGCAACTCACCGCCGTCGCGCATACAAATCCGAGCCGCAGCCTGGTTGGGGTTGCAGCCGTATTTCAAAGCCAATTCCTTCATATATACCTCCCGCAAAAGCGCAAATAAAAAAACCGACACTTCCGGACGCAACTGCCCAGACGGTCGGCTGTCATACGTCATGCTCCCCGTGGGTATCCCCACTTTCCGCCAGTTACATGACTCTTTTTGTATTATACAGAAAGGGCAGAGCCGCTGTCAACGGCAGTCCCTTGCCTGCGTAACAAAAGCCCCTACTCCGCGACGACATCTTTGATCGTTACCTGCAACACGTCAATACCCATTCCCGTCGTAAAAGCCACTTCCTTTTCTACGGCACGACGCAGCTCGGCCGTTAATTTTTTCAGGTTCTCCCCGTAGCGCACGGTAACGGTCAGATCGATACGCAGCCCGTTTACGCGGGAATCGCGGTTTTTCCGGATACGTATTTTATTGATTTTCACCACGCCCTGCAAGGCACTCGTCGTATGCCGCACAAGCGAAAGCAGGACGGCATCGGAAAAGACGAGCTTGCCGTAATAACTGAATACGGGCCGGACGACGGAGTGTTCGAACTCGGATGACTCCTTACCGCCGCTTCTGTTAAAAAGAGAACGCACTGAATCGAGAAGATACCCGTGGAAATGTGATTTAAGTTCCATTGTCGGCACGGGAATGATGTGACGCCCTTCCTTTACGCGTTGTTCCCGCCATATCTTCCGGCGTCGATACTTCTTCGATGGTAATAAAACGGGCCGGCGGCGGCAGCTGCAAGACCGCGACAATACGTTCAATCATGTGCTTTGACGTGCCGAGAATGAGGAGCCTGTCCGTCTTGATACGGCGCAACGCCCCGCGCATGGCGGCGGCATCTTCCTTATTTGAGAAAATGGCCGTTTTCACGGCCTTCATATAATTGGTCTCGTCCTTTGCCGAATGACCGGCAACGATACGGTTGCGATAAATCAAAAGACCGTCATCTATAATCGCTTCAATTTTTTCGTCGTAGGCAACGACGAGGGCATGGTGGCTTTTTCCCGTACCGCTGGGCCCGACAAACCCGATTATCTTCATTTACTCTTCGCCTTTCCTTAGATCCAATATAGCTCGGACATCCCTGCCGTCGACAGTATATACGCCGACTTGTTCGGGATATCTTCCCGCTGTGCCGTGAAAGTCGGAGCCGCCGCTGACAAGACGCCCCCGCCTGTGCGCCTCGGCAAGAAACTCGTCATATCTGCCGCGGTTGCGCGGATGATATACTTCTACCCCGTCAAAAGGCTTGCCGAGAACTTCGGCAAGTCCCGACTTCACCAATGACGGATGAGCCAGGACGGCGATACCGCCGGCTCCGTGAATAAGGTCGATGCACTCTTCAATACTGCACCGTTTATAGGGGACATACGCCGGGCCGCCGCGATAAAGGAGCGCATTGAATACGGTCTTCACATCGGGGAAATAGCCGCGGCTGATAAGCATGCGCGCAATATGAGGACGTCCTACGGTGCCGCCCTTGTCCAGGATACGTTCGATTTCCCGCCGCTCCAAGGTATAGCCGAGAGCCGTACAACGGGCGATCATTTCCCAGGCCCTGTCCATGCGCCGCCTTTTAAAATCGCGGCAGTAGCCGCTCATGTCCGGATCTGCGGGGTCAATATAATAACCGAGGACATGGACATCACCGCCGTCGTATTCGCTGCTCATCTCAATTCCCGTAATAACGCGCAGCCCGTCGGGAAAACGGCAGGTTCCGTCATAAGCGGCAAGAGTATCATGATCGGTTACGGCAATCGTATCCAGGCCCGCCCCAAACGCTTTTTCAGCCAGGGCCTCCGGCGCCAAGACACCGTCGGAACAGTTCGTGTGCATGTGTAAGTCGACCTTCACTGTGTATCGCCTTTCAACAATTCGAGGATTGTTTTAATGCCGACACCGGTCGCGCCGTAATAGCCGTTCTCGTCCTTCTTGTCGCAAAAGGCCGTACCGGCAATATCCAAATGAATCCACGAGGTTTGTTCCTTAATGAAATGTTTGATAAAAAGTCCCGCCGTGATAGCGCCCGCATCGGGGCCGCCGACATTTTTGATATCGGCGATTTCACTTTGCAACTGCTTTTCATACTCTTCGTCGGCCGGCAGCTGCCATACTTTTTCATGCACCCGCGCGGCGGCTGAAAAAAGCCGGTTCATCCATTCCTGGTCATTGCCCAGCATACCGCTTCTGACCGTCCCCAGGGCGGTGACGCAGGCGCCGGTAAGAGTCGCCAAGTCAATGACCTTCCTGGCGCCCTTGGACTGTGCGTAAGCGACGGCGTCGGCCAGGACGAGGCGGCCCTCCGCATCGGTATTCTTTACTTCTACGGTTGCTCCGTTGAACATGGTAATGACGTCGTCCACATGATAGGACATGCCGGACGGGACATTTTCAGCCAGGGGCATTACCGCCAGGACATTTACAGGGTATTTGAGGAGCATAAGGGCCCGAATAACGCCGAGCGCCGTTGCCGCGCCGGCCATATCCGATTTCATATGTTCCATGCCGGCGCGGCTTTTCAGGGACAGGCCGCCCGAATCGTACGTAATGCCCTTACCCACGACAGCCAGGACATCACGGCTTTCCGGATCGCCCGTATAGGCGACGGAAAGGAGCTGCGGCGGGTTCATGCTGCCTTTGCCGACGGAAACAATACCGCCCATGTTGCGCTTTTCCAGATTCCACTTATTCAGCACTTCTATGAAAATAGCGTCTCCCTTGCAAAGAGCCGTAGCCGTATCAACGAACTTCCGCGGCGTCAATTCATTAGGCGGCATGTTGACGAGATCGCGGACAAAATAAATACATTCGTAAATGGAAGAGTAGATATAGCAAAGGGTGTTGAAATCTTTGCTCTTTAAACCGGAGGTTATGAGATTAATGTTTTTAATGACCTTGGACCCGTCCTCCGTCTTATACCGATTGAACTCGTAGTTACCGTACAGAAGACCGTCAATGAGTGTTTCCGCCTCCATATCGAGGGTGTCGATATAAACGGCCAGCTCACTTACGCCTTCACGCATGGCGGCAGCCATGATCCGTTTGGCTCTCTCGAATTCACGGAATGTTCCCCGTTCCGTGGAACTGTCCTCAATGCCTGCAAGAAAATAGGTTTTCACCGTATCGTCGACAACGGAACGCAGAACATTGACACTGCCCGCTCTAAGGGCGGCAGGGCGGCGATCCGTGTAGGCGCGGATGAGCGCGCTCTCTTCTTCCGATACGTGCGCCAGGGCACGCAGACGATGATCAACGCGTAAAACGATTGCATCGGGATTACCGCTTCCGTTACAAGTAATCATGCTATCCTCCTCCATGTTACGAAATAAAAACCATACTTTGTATTATACTGGTAAGACCCTTTGTAAATCAAGATTTATGCGCCTTTCGCCTTTTGTTTCTTCATGTGCGGCACAGTGCGGTAATCCCCGTAATCCTGCAAAAACGCCCCGTTCCGCACTTGATTTTTATTAGTGAATAGTGTAATATATTGCCTGTGCCGAAAGTCGGCTCATATATACGGACCATTAGCTCAGCTG
>ERZ773062.726-NODE-726-length-15871-cov-3.278832_pt1 | contig 15871 bp, 15 predicted proteins | sample MGYA00580626_ERZ773062 | MGnify/ENA primary metagenome ERZ773062 (study PRJEB29015, sample SAMEA2738003) | human oral metagenome | biome: human oral; feature: human-associated habitat; material: dental | place: China | collected 2058 ...
TATGTCCACCTTTTCCACCAAGATTTGCATAACCAAATGTTCCACTTGAATCTTTTACTTCTGGTAACATTGATTTAGGAATATTTAAAGTTTTTAGTATTTTTTCATCCCATTGTAATTCTTTTATATTATAAAGCATAGTCCTTGAAGCATTAGTATAATCTGTTGCATGTACTTTTCCATTAGTTAATTGCCAAATTAACCAAGTATCAACGGTTCCAAATAATAATTCTCCTTTTTCTGCTTTTTCTCTTGCACCTTCTACATTATCTAAAATCCATTTTATTTTTGTTCCAGAGAAATAAGCATCAACTAAAAGTCCTGTATTATCTTTTACATAATCACTAAATCCATCTATCTTTTTCAATTCATCACAAATTTTGGCAGTTCTTCTACATTGCCAAACTATCGCATTATATACTGGTTTTCCTGTTTTCTTATCCCAAACTATTGTAGTTTCTCTTTGGTTTGTAATTCCTAATGCTATAATATCATGTTGACTTATTCCAGCTCTGGCAATAACTTCACTTAAAACTCCACTTTGGCTAGCCCATATTTCCATAGGGTCATGTTCTACCCAACCTTCATTTGGATATATTTGTGTAAATTCTTTTTGAGCTACTCCAATTATATTTTGAGATTCATCAAATAAAATTGCTCTTGAACTTGTTGTACCTTGATCTAATGCTACAATATATTTCATATGGTTTTCCTCCTAAATATTATAAAACAGCTGATAAAAATGCATCAAATATAACAGCACCTAAAATTCCACCTATAATTGGTCCTACAACGGGTACCCAAGAATATTTCCAATTTGAACCACCTTTCCCTTTTATAGGAAGTATAGCATGTGCTATTCTTGGTCCTAAATCTCTTGCGGGATTGATTGCATATCCAGTTGCTCCCCCTGTTGCCATACCTATTATAACAACTAAAAGACCAACAAAAAATGCTCCATTTCCTACTTGTATTCCTACTTCTCCATATCCAAAAGCTAATATTCCTAAAACTAAAATAAATGTTCCAATAATTTCTGTAACAACATTCCATATTGGTGCATCAATAGAAGGTCCTGTTGAGAAAACTCCAAGTTTCACTGCTGGTTCTGGTTCTGCATCCATTTGAGCTTTGTAAGTTAAATAAGCCAAAGTTGCCCCCAAAATTCCACCTAACATTTGAGCAATAATATAACCAAAGACTAAATCCCATGGAAATCTACCTGTTATAGCAAGTGCTATTGTTAAAGCAGGATTTAAATGTGCTCCAGATACCCAACCACTCACATAGGCAGCTGTCATAACAGCAAATCCCCAACCAAAAGTAGTTACTATCCAACCTCCACCTTTTCCATAGCTGTGTTTTAGGCTACAAGTCATATTAACACCATTTCCTAATAATAGTAAAAGTGTTGTTCCAACAAATTCTCCCATGTACAAACTCATATTACTCATAAAAGCCTCCTTTTATATAAAAAATATATTGATTGCACTTTCTATATATAGGTATATTATATCATATTTTTATATATAATAAAGAGTATTAATCAAAAAAATTGTAATTATATAAGACTACTCTATCTTAATTGACACTATACCTATAACAAAGTATCAATATAGTTAATTATTTTTATAAAAAATAATTATTATAAAAAATTAACTGGATTAAATAAAAAGCTATTTATGTTTGGAATTATAATAAATTTAATTATGCTATTCGTTTCCTTTGGAATAAATACACCACTTGCAGCATGGTTTTATAGTATTATTCCTATTTTAGGTCAATCACATCTTCCTATAAGATATATGATAGTAACATTACCTTTTTTATATATTTCATTAGGAATTATGTTAGAAAACACAGAATATGATTTAAAGTTAATAAAAATTATTAATTTTATTGTAATAGCACTAATATTTATATTATTATTGCTATCACCAATTATACAAAATAAATTATTTTATAAAGAAGTTTTAATACTTGAACTAATATTGCTTGTAATAGTTCTTAGTATATCCATTATACAAAATAGAATTTCAACAATGGCAATTGTACTAACATGCTTTATGGTATCAATATTTTCTATAAATAACTTTTATAGCTTTTTTAATGTTTATTGGTCTAAGGATGAGGTTAAGAAATATAGTATTGTATGGGATAAAGAGTCTTTTGACATTATAGATAATTTTATTAAAAGTAACATGGATACTAATAGAAAGAAAATATATAGGTTTATTAATATAGACAAAGAATTTGAGGTACCGACATATATACCTTCTAATTTAGGTTGGTTTGAAAAGGGAGAATATAAAATAAGTAACTATTTCGGTTATCCTATTCATGTTGCAGTACCATATACTTATAGAAAGATGTTCCCTTGGTTTACTTCATTTAATGAAAGATATATATCCGATACTAGAGTAGATTTTGCTATTGTTAATATACAAGCCTTAAGTACAAATCATAATTTATTAGAAAATATTATAGACTATTCAGTACCACTGAAAAGTATTAATTCCAATTATGTTATATACAAGTTAAAACAGTTCATTCCAAGTAAATATAATAATGCTATTGGAATAGAAGACAGGAAAGAAGTACTGGATAATGGATATTTTTATTGTGCAGAATTAGATAATAGTGATATACAAAAATTTATCACAGATGATGCTTCAAAATATAAAATAGAAATTAATTCACCTAAAGAAACAGAATTAGAGTTTATGTTATATCCTAATAGATATTATAAATATAGAGTTAATGGAAATATTATTAAGCCTGAAATTAACGAATATATAGCATATATAAAATTAAATGCAGGTTTAAGTACTGTTGAAATATATTATGACAATATATTGGAAAATATTTTTTTATATATGAGCAACAGCTATATAATTGTAATAATAATTTCTGCTTTTCTAAGAGGATTATATTCTATAAAAAATAGTAAAAACAAAAGTACAAATCCTGTAAATTAGGAGATAAGACCACAATAAACATGTGTTATGGCATAAAATAATAAAGGGTATATAATGGAATTTTATGATAGGATAATACTTGGTGCTGGAATGTATGGACTTTATGCGGCTGGAAAATCAATAAAAATGGGTTATAAAACTCTTATGGTAGATGTAAAGGCTGCATAATGGATACTGGTGCTATGTCAAGATTTAGTACAAATTAAAATAAGGGGTTCTGCCGGCTAAGATGCCGGCAGAATGTGCACCTTATTATATATTTTTTCAAACTCGTCTGGAGACATATAATCACAATGACTATGAATCCTGACAGTATTATAAAAGGCTTCAATGTATTCAAAAACAAGCCTATAAGCATGGCTATAGTCTTAGATATTGAACCTGTTTAGCCACTCTCTTTTGATTAATGAATGGAATGATTCAATGCAAGCATTGTCATATGGATAACCAATGTCAGAATAGCTACGCTTCATAAATTTGGTAGCTTCACGCCATGCATTTTAAACATATTGGCTGTTACGATCTGAATGTATTATTAAAGGTAATTCGGTGTTACGATAAGCCTTGGCTTTATTGATTGTTTCAACAACAGTTGATACTTCCATAGTATCTGAAAGAGTCCATGCTATGATTTTTTTTGCAAATAAGTCCATGACACAATTAAGATAAAAAAAGCCGTTTTGTGTCCTTATATAGGTAATATCTGTACACCATACAGCATTAGGATGCTCCGGGTTAAATTGTTCATCAAGGATATTTTGAAGTTCAGTACTAAAATCAGAGTCTCTTGTGGTAGTAGTCCAAGGCTTGATCCACTGTGCTTTAATACCTATTTCACGCATGTATTTACCTACTGTATCGTCAGATCCGTAGTTACCTGAACCGCGAACAGGGATATTACCGTTATTATTACGAAATTGACTTTCCCATTTAGCAAGTGTACTAACACCGATGCCAAGATTCTTAGCACATTCGGTTTGTGTAAGATTGGGATGTTCATTTCTATAGTTGATAGCATCCAACTTAAATTGTTTTGAGTGATGATTTCTTTTACTAGACATAATTGAATTCCTCCTAATATTGATTATATAACAAATAAGGAAATATCTCATTTTATTTTGTACTAATTATATGTTAACATCAGACTATTTTTTTTCCAGAAAATGATAATCTAGAACACGTAATAAGAAACTTTTGCAATGTAGTAAAGAATAGAAAAAGCTATCATTATAAAGAACAGAACATAATGATAGCTCATATATTAGATTTATTCAATACAATATATAGTTAATTAAATATATTATAAAAAATATCATTATATATATTAAATATCTGAATTTTACTCGGAATGACAGGACTTGAACCTGCGACCCCTTGACCCCCAGTCAAGTGCGCTACCAATCTGCGCTACATCCCGTAACTTTAAACAATCATTATGATACCTTATTTTTATAATTTTTTCAAGTACAATTTTTATTAAAAATATTGTTTCTTAGAGATTTCAGTAGATTTATTGACTATTACTTTCTTTTATGATATTTTAGTGATGGTTTTAAGCTACATCGGTATATATAGATTTAAATTTAAGAAGGATTGCATATTTTTATGCGAATTAGATTATGATTATTTTACAAACACCATTTATAATGCCTTCCTTAGATAGAGAGGAAGATTGTAAAGTTTTTTTCAAAAGATATGGAGGAATAATCGCGTTTCGGGTAGGGGAAGTGCTATGAAGACGATTTCCATACTGGTACCTACTTACAATGAAGAGGAAAACATACTTTTGATATATAAGAGGATAAAGACTATTTTTGAAACAAGCCTCATTAACTATAATTTTGAACTTATATATATTGACAATTATTCCTTAGATAAATCTAGAGAGATAATTGAAGGACTTGTTAAAGAAGACGAGAGAGTAAAGGCAATATTTAACGCAAAAAATTTTGGATTTAGCAGATCTTGTTTTTATGGACTTTTACAAGGAACAGGAGATTGTACTGTTTTAATATTTGCTGATATGCAGGATCCACCAGAAGTGATAGCCGATTTTGTTAAAGAGTGGGAAAAAGGGAAACAGATAGTAATTGGAATTAAAAATAAGAGTCGTGAGAATCCGATTATGTATTTTATAAGAGGAATATACTACAGAACCATAAAAAAAATTGCAGATATAGATCATATTGAGCATTTTACAGGATTTGGGCTATATGATAGAAAATTTATAGATGTAATGAAGCAGCTTAAGGACTCGAACCCATACTTGAGAGGTATTGTAGCAGAATTGGGACCCGAAAGAGCAGAGGTTTTTTATGAACAAAAACAAAGGGAAAAAGGGAAATCATCATTTAACTTTTTTAAGCTATACGATGTAGCAATGCTTGGAATCACTTCTTATTCAAAGGTGGTTATGAGACTTGCAACTATACTGGGCTTTTTGATGTCAGGAATATGTTTTATTTTGGCTGTTATTACAATTATAATGAAAATAATTAATTGGAACAGCTTTCAGCTTGGTATTGCGGGGTTATTGGTGGGAATGTTCTTTATGGGATCTGTATTATTATTTTTTATAGGTTTCCTTGGGGAGTATATACTCAATATAAATACTAGAGTTATGGAGAGACCGCTTGTTATTGAACAGAAGAGGCTAGGCTTTGATAAGGAGGATAAGGAGTAAAGGTGAAGACAGTAATAGTAAGCGGAGCAAATGGGTTTATTGGCTCGGCATTGTGTAAGGCATTTTCAGAAAAAAATGTAAGGGTTCTTGCATTAGTAAATGAGAACAGCAATAGAATTGACGGATTAAAAGATATAAAGATATTCAAAAATAATTTTGGAGGATTTGAAAATTTAGATAAGGTTATAGGCAATGAAAAAGTAGATGAGTTTTACCACCTTGCTTGGGTAGGAGTATCAAATTCTTTAAATGCAGATTATAATGTGCAAATATCAAATATAAAATCTACATGTGAAGCTATCAATGCTTGCCATAGGATAGGATGTCAAAGGTTTATATTTGCATCAAGTATTATGATCTACGAAATTGCGGCGTTAATGGAGCATGAAATAACTCCAAATAAAAATACATTGTATAAGTCAGCTAAGTTAGCAGCCGATTATATGGCAAGAACACTTGCAGGTAGTCTGAGAATTGATTATATAAGGGCAATTGTGTCAAATGTATATGGCCCAGGAGAATATAGCCCGAGGCTTATAAATACTACTATAAGAAAAATTATAAGAGGAGAGCACTGTGCATTTTCTTCTGGTACACAAAAGTATGATTTTATATATATAGATGATGCAATAAATGCATTTATAAAAATTGGAGAGCTTGGGAAAAATAACAAGACTTATTATATTGGCAGTCTGAATCCAAAGCCTTTAAAGAAATTTTTATTAGAACTTAGAGATGTAGTTGATAAAAATGCTGAGATGGGATTTGGAGAGATGGAATTCAATGGAGTTTCTTTGACCTATAATGAATTTAATATCAATGCAATTAAAGACGACACAGGCTTAATTCCATTGATTGAATTTAAGGATGGAATAAAAAGAACAGCAGATTGGATTAGGGAGAATGGTTAGCTACAAGTTTAATTTACATAGTAATTGTTTATAAAGCGAGGAAATAATATGAAAGCTGTATTATTAGCAGGTGGACTTGGAACAAGGATTTCTGAGGAAAGTCATTTAAAGCCAAAGCCAATGATTGAAATTGGAAGTCAGCCTATTTTATGGCATATTATGAAATACTATTCAACATTTGGTATTGATGAATTTGTCATTTTAGCAGGATACAAGCAGAATAAGATAAAAGAATATTTTGCAAATTATTTTGTGTACAACTCTGATGTGACTTTTGATATGAAGAATAATAAGATGGAAGTTCATCAAAGAAACGCAGAGGACTGGAAAGTAACAGTTCTTGATACAGGTCTGAATACAATGACTGGTGGAAGAATACTTAGAGCAAAAGAGCATCTGAAAGATGCACCATTTATGCTTACTTATGGTGATGGAGTTGCTGATGTGGATATAAAGGCACTTCTTGACTTTCATAAGCATCATGGAAAAATTGCGACAGTAACAACAGTAAGCCTTGCACAACAAAAGGGAGTCCTTCAAAAAGATGCTTCAGGTCTTATTACATCCTTTAGAGAAAAAAGCGAGGACGATTCTGCAATAATAAATGGTGGATTTATGGTGCTAAATCCAAGTATTTTTGATTATATAACTGAGGGAGATGCTACTGTATTTGAGCAAGAACCTATGCTAAATCTTGCAAAGAATCGTGAACTGATGGGATTTGAACATGATGGATTCTGGCAGTGTATGGACACCCAAAGAGAAAAAGAAAAATTAGAGAATCTTTGGGCAGAGGGAAGAGCTCCATGGAAGAGGTGGATTGACTAAATGAATTTTGAAGAATTAAAGAAACTTTATAGTGGAAAGAGAGTACTTTTAACCGGTCATACTGGTTTTAAGGGTTCATGGATGTCTAAGATACTTATAATGTGTGGTGCGAAACTTACAGGATATGCTCTAAATCCTCCTACATATACAAATTTGTTTGATATTTTGGACCTCAAAGGAGAAATAAACTCTGTTATTGGAGATATCAGAGATTTGGAACATTTAAAGAAAGTGTTTAGCGAAGTGCAGCCTGAATATGTGATCCATATGGCAGCACAGCCTTTAGTAAGAGATTCTTATGATAGACCTGTATATACCTATGAAACTAATGTAATGGGTACCGTGAATATACTTGAATGCCTGAGACTTTCAGATAGTGTCAAGAGTTTCTTGAATGTTACAACAGATAAGGTGTATGAGAATAAAGAGCAGGAAGAGGGATATGTGGAGGAAGATTATCTGGATGGATATGATCCTTATTCCAACTCAAAATCATGTTCTGAACTTGTTACACATAGTTATAAAAAGAGCTTTCTTGAAAACCTCCCTATATCAACAGCAAGAGCCGGTAATGTAATAGGTGGAGGAGATTTTGCAAAAGACAGGATAGTACCGGACTGTGTAAGAGCAGCAGTCGAAAAAAAAATGGTTATAATAAGAAACCCAAACTCTATAAGACCATTTCAGCATGTGCTTGAACCACTTTTTATTTATCTTAAAATAATAACGAAACAGGTGGAAAATAGAGAAAAGTATGAGGGATATTTTAATATTGGTCCTGATGACAGTGATTGTATAAATACCAAGACTCTGGTGGAAGGCTTTAAAAGAGCTTGGGGTGAAAATTTTGATTTTGACATTAGACCAGATGGAGGTCCGCATGAAGCAGGATTTTTGAAATTAAATTGTAATAAGTTAAAGTCAGTCTATGCTTGGAAACCTAAAATTGATGTAAATAGTGCAATTGATCTGAGCGTTGAATGGTACAAAGCTTGGAGCAACGGAGAAGATATGATAGACATTACAGCAAAACAAATAGAGTTATATATGGATAAATAAGAATTTAGAAATATATAAATTGGAGGAAAAATGTTCGAAGATAAGACACAAGATGAAGCTCGTAAAGAAATTTTGGAGATAGTAAAGGGCTATCACGATGCCTTCCATAATAAAAAAAAAGAATTTAAAGAGGGAGACAGAATAGCTTATGCATCAAGAGTTTATGACTCAGAAGAAATGGCTAATTTGGTAGATTCATCATTGGAGTTTTGGCTTACAGCCGGAAGATATTTTGATAAATTTGAGAAGGACTTTGGAAAGCAGTTTGGTACAAAATATGTTTCGCTTGTCAATTCAGGTTCGAGTGCGAATTTAGTTGCATTTATGACTCTTACATCGCCACTTTTAGGAGAGAAAAGAATTAAAGCCGGAGATGAAGTTATAACTGTTGCTTGTGGGTTCCCTACAACAGTGACACCTATTATAAATTATGGTACTATTCCGGTATTTGTGGATATTACAATACCTGAATACAATATTGATGTAACAAAGTTAGAAGAGGCATTGTCAGATAAGACTAAGGCTGTGATGATTGCACATACTCTTGGAAATCCATTTGACCTTGAGAGTGTAGTGGCTTTTTGTAAAAAATATAATTTATGGCTTATAGAGGATAATTGTGATGCGCTTGGAAGCACTTATATTATTGATGGAGAAAAGAGATTTACTGGTACCATTGGAGATATAGGAACTTCAAGCTTTTATCCTCCTCATCACATGACTATGGGAGAGGGAGGAGCAGTGTATACCTCCAACCCTAAATTAAATAAGGTTATAAGGTCGGTAAGAGACTGGGGCAGGGACTGCTACTGTGATTCAGGCAAAGATAACACCTGTCGACATAGATTTGATGCGAAATACGGTGACCTGCCCTTAGGTTATGACCATAAATATGTATACTCACATTTCGGCTATAATCTTAAAGTAAGTGATATGCAGGCGGCTATAGGCTGTGCCCAGCTTAAAAAATTTCCGGAATTTGTAAAGAAGAGAAAATATAATCATGCAAGACTGAAAGCGGCACTTAAAGAAGTGGATGACCGCATTATCCTTCCTGAGCCCTGCAAAAATTCAGACCCCAGCTGGTTCGGCTTTCTTATTACCTGCAATGAGGGCATAGACAGGCAGGTACTGGTAAAAGGACTCGAAGCAAGAGGGATACAGACGAGAATGCTCTTTGCGGGCAATCTTATAAAGCACCCCTGCTTTAATTCTATGCGTGCTTCAGGAGAAGGCTACAGAGTAGTGGGACGGCTTGAAAATACTGACAGGATAATGCGCGATACCTTCTGGGTAGGGGTGTATCCAGGTATGAGCGAGCAGATGATAGACTATATGGCACAGAGTATTATTAAGATAGTAAAAAGTATGTAGCAGCTGGAGCCGGTCACTTTTCAGATAAATATAACGGCAGCCAGATTAATAATATATTGACGAGGTATATAATGGATAACGGATATGGGCTTTTAAAAGTCCAGCAGGCAAACCTTAAGATATTAAAAGAGATAGACAGACTTTGTAAAAAATATGATATATCATATACCCTTGATGCCGGAACTCTTTTAGGTGCGATAAGGCATAATGGCTTTATTCCTTGGGATGATGATGCCGATATAGCAATGACGAGAGCAAATTGGCAGCTTTTTAAAAGAGTTGCCCTGCGTGAGTTGCCGGAAGGAATCAGACTCATACTGCCGGAGGATTTAAAAGAGGGAAAGGCTTTTTATGATTTTACGCCGAGAGTGATCTATGAGAAAAGCAAAAGGCATGAGTCTGAAAGAGAAGATGCTTTTTATGAAGGTAAGCTCAATAAGCTTTGGGTGGACATATTTATTCTGGATGTACTGCCGGAAAATAAAGCCCTGGCTTTTTTGACAAAGGCTTTGCAAAAGATAATATATTTGTTTTCCATGGGGCATAGATATAAGCTGAATTATAAAAAGTATTCTCTACCGGAAAAATTTATCGTATTTATAATGTCGAAAATAGGGCATGTTTTACCAATGAGAAGCTTATTTAAAATGCAGAATTGGCTTTCAAAGCTTTTTGAAAATGTTAAAGGTAATAGCCTGTATTATAGTAATTATCAGCCGGATTATCTTTATGTTACCTTAAACAGAGAATGGATTAAAAGCACCTTTTACATTAAATTTGAGGACACCCTGCTGCCTGTAGCGGAAAACTATGAAGCTATATTGGGGATGGTTTACGGCGATTATATGAAGCTCCCTGCAAAGAGTGAAAGGAAACCTTCACATAAAAGTTTGGAGATTGAAGTATATGAGTAAAAATTTAGTTAAAAAGCTTTCTCTTATTGTATCTGTATATAATGAAGAGGAGGCACTTGAAAGCTTTTATAATGAGGCTCTGCGGTATTTAAAAAAGCTGGGCAGGGGGTATGAGATTCTATTTGTAAATGACGGCAGTATTGACGGAAGCAGGGAAATTCTTGACAGCATGGCAGCAGCAGACAAAAATGTAAAGATTATACATTTTTCCAGAAATTTCGGTCATGAAGCTGCCATGACAGCCGGCATAGACTATGCACAGGGAGATGCACTTATATGTATGGATGCCGACCTTCAGCACCCGGTTGCCTGTATTCCGCAGATGCTTGAAAAATTTGACCAGGGCTTTGATGTTGTAAATATGATAAGGACAGTAAATAAATCTGCCGGCAAAATAAAAAATATAGCTTCAAGCGGGTTTTATACTGTAATAAATCTGCTGAGTGATACTAAAATAGAGAAAAACGCTTCTGATTTTTTCGGAATTTCCAAAAGAGCTGCAGAGGTTTTGAGGAAATCTTATCGGGAAAAAATCAGATTTTTGCGGGGCTTTGTGCAAAATCTGGGCTTTAATAGGGTAAATCTTCAATATGAGGCAAATCAAAGAGTGGCAGGGCAGAGCAAGTATTCGATAAAAAAGCTTTTTAAATTTTCAATAAATGCAATACTCTGTTTCTCGGACCTTCCATTAAAGCTTGGGATATATGCGGGAATATCAGCAATATTTTTAGGCTTTATTGTAATGCTCTATACTATATATTCATGGGCGGCAGTCGGTACTCCGAACGGCTATGCGACTATTATAGTCCTTCTGTGCTTTATGTTTGCGGTGCTGTTTATAATAGTCGGGATTATAGGTCAGTACATAGGCATTATATTCAGTGAATTAAAGGACAGACCGATTTATATTATAGAAGAAGGCAAAAATATTAAAGTATAAAACACAGATGGTATTTAGAATGCGGCTTTTCTCCTGAAAGGAGAGGGAGATGAAAATCTATGAAGCAATATCCTCAAGAATAATGAATTTATGCTATAAAAGGGATATAACCTTGTATGAGCTTTCTAAAATATCAGGGATTCCGAAAACTACTTTAAAAGATATAGTTTCAATGAAATCCCAAAATACGAGAATAGAAAATGTCGAAAAAATCGCCGCTGCCTTTAACCTAAGCATACGTGATTTTTTCGACAATGATGTATTTGAATCAATGTAGTCAAGCAGCAAAGCGGACTGCAAATCTCTGCTTTATCTAAAAATTATAATAATCTACTGATTTTCCGGATAGTCTTTGCTCCTTGCCAAGTATTCGGAAGCGTCTTTAAAAAATCCGGCAATTATAAGTACAATAATTATACCTACGGGAAAAGCCGCAATTATTGAAACTGTCTGTAAATTTTCCATTGATTTTCCGGAAAAAATGAGTGTTATGGGGAAGAGTATTAATAATACAGCCCAAAACAGCTTGACTCTTTTATCAGGTGTTTCATCTGAGGTAAGATCATTATAGGAATATGAAGCTGCCACTATAGTAAGTGAATCAAAGGTTGTAGCATAAAAGGCTATCATTGCAAGTACAAGCAGTACCAATACAATATTTGGGAAGGGCAGCTTGTCAAATATAAAAAGTATGGTTTGATAAATATCGGCAGTCTTTTCATAAAAGCCTGTGATATTTACTTTATCTAGGATTTCCAGCCCAAGTCCATAATTTCCTAAAATTATAAAGGAGGTGAAGGTGCCGGAAAGCCCAAAAACATCCCCTCCAATTACAGTCTGCTTCAGAGTACGCCCACGGCTGATGCTGCCTATAAAAAATGGAGTGGCAACACACCATACTATCCAGTAAGCCCAGTAAAATACAGTCCAGTCCTGTACAAAGCCGTTTTCTCTGGCAGAATCGGTGTAGGTGGAAAGCACGAAAAAGTTATTGACAAGATTGCCTATTGAAGAAATTCCGGTTTCTATAATGTATCGGGCTTTGCCTCCTCCTATCAGTACATATAAGAGCAGGGCAAAAAATATATAGGTACAGGATGAAGCGAGCAGCTCTACTCCTTTTAATCCGAAATAGGCACATACAGTATAAATAATACAGATTATCACAAGCAGCGTTATAGTGAGCAGGTTGGTCTGGGCTATGCCGAAAACCTTGCTTATAGCGCTGGAAAGCAAAGGAGTAGCCAGTGAAAAGGTGGTCGCAGTCCCGGCTATAAGAGCAAAAACCGCAGTAATGTCTATGAGCTTTCCGGGAAGCCGGTCGGCAAACTTTCCCAGTACAGGTCGGCACGCCTCTGAATAACGCTGTCTTTTGCATTTTTTTACATGGAGCATAAAGCCGAAAGCAGAGGCGAGTATGAGGTAGAAGCTCCAAGGAATCGGTCCCCAGTGAAAAAGAGGGTAGGTAGAAGCCCAAGTCTGCATATTGCCAAGCTCTGAAATATGCTTCTCTTTCGCATAAAGAATCCACTCACAAAGAGAATAAAAAAGAATATCAGCTGCCAAGCCTGCGGTGAACATCATGCTGCCCCAAGCAAAGAAAGAAAACTGAGGCTTTTTATCATTTCCGAGCTTTATCTTTCCATACTTTGAAAAAGCTATGTAAATTGATACAAGAAAAGCTCCAAGCCCTATCAGCAGATAAAAGGCTGAGAAAGTATCACTTAAAAAGCTTCGCAGGGCTTGAAGCACCGTGCTGGAAGCTTCGGGAAATTTTATAAAGATAACACATAAAGCTACTATGCTTATAAACGGGATAAAGGTAAGAGGGAAATCAAGACGTTTTATCAGCTGCTTTTTGTCATTGCCTGAGGTAGATGCATTCATAAGTCTTTGTTAATAATCCTTTCTATAAAAAATAGGGCTTGAAACTTTGTTCAAAATATGATTAAATTTAATTAATATTGAACATAATAACACAGATAGAAGATTAATGCAAGCATAATTTGGAAAATACCTGCCTCTATAAAATAATTGTCCTGACTGTACGGACTGATTTATTTTAGTAGATACTATTAAGATTTTCTGAAAATTATAAAAAATACTGTAAAAATTATTTGTTTTTGTATATAATATACTCTGTTGCAAAAGACGGGCTATAACTTATATTAAAATTTATCCACGCAGAAATATTAAAGCAAAAATCTTATATAGACTAAAAAGCTTATCTGGATTATAATATATGATTAATACTTTTAAGTATTAATATATGATTAATGCTTTTAAGTATTAATATATGATTAATGCTTTTAAGTATTAATATATGATTAATACTTTTAAGTATTAATATATGATTAATGTAGAAAGGGAGCAGTACGGTATCGTGTAAAATATCGGCGGTATCTGTACTCTTGTAGGCAGACAAAGATTGTGCTTATGAGTTTAGGAGTAGAACTTATGAAAAAATTTAAAAAAGCGGCACTTATATTTACACTCGCTGCAGGTGTGACTTGTTTTATTACGGGTTGTACTGAAAAGGAGATAGTAAAAGCACAAAGTTCGGCTTTAGAACCTGATTTCAAAATTAAGGATAATATTGTAATTGACTGGGAGCAGGCAAAAGAGGAATGTCAGGATGCACTTTCCAAAGAGAATTATCCCCAGGGAGATTATATTGATGTTGACATAAGGAGAGCGGAGAGCCAAAAGATTATAAGACTGATTTGGGTGCTTTCAGATGATGCCAATCAGCTTGAAGCACTTCAGTACGGACCGGCTTTTATTAAAGCTTTTAATGATGCTGTGGCAGTGCAGGATTTTTCAATTCAAAGCTCAAATGAGAATTATTACGGCGGGCTGTGGGACAGATATGCACTGGAGCTTGAAATATTCAGGGCTTCTGATATTATGGAGCCTGATAATTATTATGTAAATCAGGCTATGGATGCAGGCTCCAATGACCCGGTAATACCTATTATAAGAGGCCAGAATTCCGGTAATACAAGCAGTGAAGAAAGCAGCAAATCAAATTAGTATAATATTTGTATTAAACCGCTTTTGCAGTAAAAGTAATGACGTTGAGTAATATGGGTAATAAATGATAAAAGAAGGGAAACATTATATAAAAGTTATGAATATATTTAAGAAAATAGTTGCATTAAGCCTATGTCTGATAATATCATTTTTTACATTTATTAATATACGTGCAGACTCTCATGTAGTTTACACCGCCTCGGATTCAAAAGTTAATTACGGTCCGGGCAGTCAGCTGCTTGGCGGAGCGGAGATAATGCTGGTCAATGGTCAGACTACGAGTCAGATGATGAGTTATGTAATTACTGCAAAAACCGGAGAGGTGATAGTAGTTGACGGCGGTCTGCCTGAGGATGCGGACCATTTAAGAGAGATAATTAAAAAAAAGGGCAATAGAGTGAGCGCCTGGTTTATAACTCATCCGCACAGTGACCATGTAGGTGCTATCACCAAGATAATCAATGACGGCCTGGGTGATATGATAATAGACGGGGTGTATTACAATTTTTTAGAGGATGACTGGTATATAAGAAACGAAGCCTATCGTTCTCAGATGGTGCTTGACTGCAAAGCGGCTTTTGAAAAGCTTAATCCCGATACCAGACATTCCCAGGTAAAGCGAGGAGATGTTATAAGCATAGGGGATATCAAGGTAAATGTTTTAAACGGTCCTTACTTATTTGGTGTCAATTCAATAAATAATTCATCAATAGCTTACAGATTTGATATAGCAGGCACCAGAGTGCTGTTTTTAGGCGATATGGGACCCGAAGCGGGGGAACAGCTTAAAAATGATGTGCCGGCCTTTGAACTTAAAAGTGATATAGTTCAGATGGCTCATCATGGTCAGTACGGTGTCAATGAGGATGTTTATAAAATTATAAATCCCATTGTCTGCATGTGGAATGCTCCCGAATGGCTGTGGGATAATAATAATGGCAGTGGAAAAGGAAGCGGCACCTACCTGACTTTACAGGTGAGGGAGTGGATGGATAAAATCGGCGTTAAAAAGCATTATGTAATGAAGGACGGGGATCAGATTATAAAGTAAATTAAAAAAGGAGGCAAAACTCCTCCTTTTTTGCACTGATACGACAGACAGGTTCTAACAAGACCGCATCAATTCACAACCCCAATAGCCCCAGCTGTCT
>ERZ773062.730-NODE-730-length-15846-cov-8.203787_pt1 | contig 15846 bp, 15 predicted proteins | sample MGYA00580626_ERZ773062 | MGnify/ENA primary metagenome ERZ773062 (study PRJEB29015, sample SAMEA2738003) | human oral metagenome | biome: human oral; feature: human-associated habitat; material: dental | place: China | collected 2058 ...
TCCAACTAAGATCCAGTTTAGTATCTACGCTCCTGATGGTGAACTGATTCAGGATAGCATCCGTTACAATATCGGTGAGGAGATTAACCCCATCGCTCACAAAGAAAGGCTTGGAACACGAGAAATGAGAGAGTACCCAGAATTGATGAAGATAGATGGGGCCATATTCACTCCGTATCATCTGGAGAGATTGGCGAGTGAGTTAGATATTTCTCAGTTCAGTTACGCTTTAGAAGATACTCTTTACGCAGATCAACTTCTATCCCAACTCCCATTTGGAGATTTGGAAAATAGTCCAATTGGATTTACAGATAGTAGTCATGATGCTCGTCTTGGATTTATCTCTTTTGATGGAATGGATAGTGTTGAGGTCGAAAATCTATCTGCTTGGTTTGATAAGTTGGGAGTCAAGGACTCACCTATGGATCAAGTAGCTCTTGTAGAAAAATGGCAAAAAGAAATCAAAAGTTTATCAGAAAAAGTTGAACAAACGATCGCCATAGTTCGAGAAGAATTTGAGAAATCACAAGAGGAAGAAATCAAACTAGAAGAACAAGGCTACAACAAGCAGGAGTTGGAACGTGATGCGGATGCTGACGGTGTTTCTGATGAGGAGGAGTTGCTTCAGGGAACGAATCCGTATGATTTTAGATCGAAGCCAGGTTCTAAACCAGAGGGCGAGGAGAGTCTAAAAGCGGATGAAGTTGTTTTAGCTACTGGTAGTCTTGCAGTCGCAGATTTTATTCAGAATAAAGATATGGCAGGATTAAGTCGTCATCTTAAAGAAGGAATTAAGGAGTTTCTGGATTCAGATAAGTACAAAGACTATCTAACGAAAATGAGTCAACTAAATAATTATTCTAATCGCAACTTGCGCTTAATTCTTGCACAAAATCCTGAAGCAAGACAAGTAGCTTCTTTCAAACAGTGGAAAGAAAACTTTGGCCGCTATGTAAAAAAAGGTGAGAAGGCTTTACGTATTTTTAAACCTATGACGAAAATCAAAAAGGATGAAAATAACCAACCAATACTGGATAAAAATGGGAAACCAGAAACAGTTACATTCTTTGGTTTAGTGCCAGTCTTTGATGTTAGTCAGACAGAAGGAAAAGAGATGCCAAAAGCAGCAGAAGTTAAAGAACAGCTGACTGATTTAGACTATGCAAATCTTTACCGTGCCCTGATGGCTATTGCAAAAGAAAATGATGTATCGGTTCGATTTGAAGAGATGGAAAATAATAAACATGGATATTATTCTGTCCCAGAGAATCAAATTGTTTTACGTAGTAATGAGATGAATAAGGCTCAAATTATTAAAACTTTCTTACATGAAATGGCTCATGCAGAGTTGCATCATGCAGACAATCCTCAGAAGGAAAATCTGACTAGAAGCACAGCTGAACTCCAGGCTGAAAGTGTCGCTTATGTTGTTTCTTCATACTACGGTATTGATACGTCAGAGTATTCCTTTAACTATCTATCTCGGTGGTCTGCTGATAAGGAGACACTTGCTGATTTAGAAGCACAGTTGGATATTGTCCAACAAGAAGCTAAAAGTTTAATGGTTCGGATGGATCAAGCATTGGAACAATTAAGATTGAGTCAGGAGAAACAAACGAAGCGCAGTTTTGAACAAAAACTGGAGAAGTTTAAAGATCAGGGCAAGCAAGCTGTCGAAGAACACAAGCAGGAGTTGAAAGCAGATGCACAATCAAAAAAAGAGAAGGGTTTCTCGAAATGACCGAACGGGACACCCCAAATAAACCCAAGGTCAAATTAAAAACAAACCATCATCAAGGAGGACAACACTCATGACCAATGAACAAGAAGAACAACTGATCATCATCCTTTCAGACTTTATTCCAGTCATGGATGGAGACAGAGTTATAGGAGTATCGCCAAACGCTAGAGACTTGACTCGCCAAAAAGTTCTAGAGCAACTAGAGGAAGAACAGTCTCAACTACCTGAAGGAGATCCTGCTCTTTTGGAGTGGGAAGAAGAAAATATTGAGCTACTCAAGATGATTACAGATGAAGAATTTCAAGCTGTACTCACAGAAAAAATCTTACTGACTGAAGTACAAATTGGGCAGTCTATTTTCCAGCCTCTAACTGCTCAACAGCTTTCTGTCTTAGCTGAAAAATTACCAGGTCAGGAAGAAAGAGAATTAGAAAGTAGTGATAAACAATCATCTATTTTCAAAAATATCTTTAGTTGGTTACGATAAAATGTTAGAAGCTGTACTCCAAAAGATATAGAAAAGGGGCTTGGGGGTTTCCCCAAAACTGAGAAAATCAAGAAGGAAAACTACAAGGTTCTCCTTCTCTGATTTTTTTAAATTTCGCAAATGGATATCCATTTGCTACGCTTGCCACAAGGAAGTCAGGGGTTGATGCCTGCCCAGAAAATACCAGAAATTATGAGAGAAAGAGGAGAAAGAATAATGCAGAAACGAGAAAATAGGAAACGCTATATACAAAAATTGATACGACTAACACCAGAAGAAGATCGTCAAATTAAAACGGTGATGGCCCAAATGGGAGTTCCATCTTTTCAATACTATGCGAAGAATCAATTGGTGCAAGGAAAGGTGGTGCAAATTGATTTTTCTGAATTGAAAGACCTTCGAGTCGCCATCAATCGAGTGGGAACGAACATCAACCAAATTGCCAAGCATGCTAACGAAAACCAAGGGGTTACGCCAGAGGAAGTGGCGCAAGTCATTGGCTATCTATCTGAGTTGAAAGAGATGGTAGCGGTCAAACTTTCTAGTGCGGAGAAGAAAAGTTTACAGGAACGAAAAGTGAAAACTATAAGGACGTATGACGAATGGTAGTAATCAAAACACCCAAACAAATTAAAACTCCTTCCAATTTAAAAATAGCTGTACGCTATATTCTGAATGAGGCGAAAACTCTTGTATCAGGAACTGCAGAAAGTGATCTTGATTTTCCTCTTGTCTATCATGATGGTGAACTTCAAATGAAGCTAGTATCTGGCAATGGGATCTCTGATTTTAGCGTAACGGATGAAGAAATGGTCATGACAAAATTGGCTGCAGCCTTTAAAAAAGGAGATGATGACTTGAAAGAATTATCTTCAGGAAAACAAGTATTGGCTCATCACATTATCCAGTCTTTTTCTCCAGATGATAACTTGACCCCTGAGCAAGTTCATGAAATTGGCCGTCAAACGATGTTAGAATTGACGGGAGGGAATTATGAGTTTGTGATCGCAACACACACGGATAAAGATCATCTTCATAATCATATCATACTCAATACAACCAATACCTCAACGCTTAAAAAATTTCGTTGGGAAAAGAAAACTTTGAAAAATTTGAGGGCAATATCGGACAAGCATGCGGCACGTTATGGAGCTAAAATTATTGAGCCTACTATGAAAAATTCTTATACAAAGTATTCTGCTTGGCGGAGACAAAATAATTATCGGTTTGAAATTAAGGAGCGTCTGGATTTTCTTCTGAAGCACTCTTTGTCGTTAGAAGATTTCAAACAAAAGGCAGCTACGCTTGATCTTCAGATCGATTTCTCTGGTAAATTTGTGAAGTATAAATTGCTTGATCAGCCCCAACAAAGAAATGTCCGAGATGATACATTATCAAAGAAAGGACTTTATTCTCTTGAAAAAATAAAAGAGAGAATTTCTAAGAATCAGTTAGTTTTTGATGTGGACGAATTGAAAGAACAATATCAAGAATCAAAAGAAAAGACGGCAAATGATTTTGAATTGAAATTGGAAGTGGAATCCTGGCAAGTCGAACAAGAAAGCAAGCAAGGCATTTACGTACAGATGGATATGGGAGCTTTAAATAGTGGTACCATTTTAATACCTTCTCATAAAGTTGATAAAAATGAGGATGGAAATTACACGATCTATATCAAAGAGAAAGACTATTTTTATTTTCTCAATCCAGATCAATCACAAAAAAATCGGTACATGATGGGCTTGACTGTCGCAAGACAATTAGCCAAACAAAATGGCGAAACACTCGTAACTAAAAACGCTCAAATTTCCTCTATGCGTGAACTGATTAAGGAATATAATTTCTTAGTCGAGCACGGCGTGACAGATGGAGCACAATTTCAACATTTGGAGGAGCGCTTTAATGAAAAGATAGAGGCTACTCAGGAGGAATTAAGACAGCTAGATGATCGACTTGGACGTTACCATAAAATTGAAGGAGCACTTTTAGCCATCCAGCAATCTCCAGAAAATAGTCTTGCGGCGGTACAACTATTGGATGATTTAGGAGTTCCAAAAGATATGGGACTGGAAGATGTCAGTCAACTGATCAAACAATTCCAAATTGAAAAAGGAGCCTTACAAGAGTTCTTTGATGATACTCTAAAACATTACACAGATTATAGAGATATTAAGGAGCATGTGCGTAGTCGTGAAGAGAAAGTTGACCGACATTTTGAAGATGAAAAAACCTTGTAAAAGTTTCTGATGTTTTCAATCTAGTCATGATTTCAGTACAATAGAGAGTATGTTTAGATTTGATGAAAAAGAATTTGTCGCAGAACTAGATCGCAAACGTGAGCAGCAATTCCTGAAGCGAGTAAGAGATTATGACGAGCAGATAGCTCCCTCCATGAGACTGAAAGGGTATAAACGAATAGACAGTACCGAGAGGACAGTTGTCTTCACATTTGGAGAGATGACCTTTTCTAGGAATCGCTGGCGAAAGGGAAAGAAAAGCTGTTATCCTGTAGATGAGTGGCTAGGTTTAGAAAAGTATATGCGTTATTCTCCAGAGTTGATTTTTCACATGGCAAAACACGCTTCTGTTTTATCCTATCGTGAAGTTTGTCGAACAGTTAAGATGGCTTATCGCCTGGAGATAACAAAGGACGCTGTTTTGAAGTCTGTAAAAATGGCAGGTAGACTCTTTTCAGAGAGGGAACGCTATCGGCTTTTTAGAGGTGATGAGCAACCGAAAAAAATCCAGGCAGATAAAATCTACCTGGAGGGAGATGGTGTGCTCGTCAAGACAACATCAAGCAATGATGAACGACACAATACAGACTTAGCCCATTTTCTGATTCATACGGGAACGAAGAAGATTGGAAAAAATCGGTATGTACTCGAGAATAAGCATGAAATTATCCATACAAGCCATGAACAAGCAAAGGAAGAATTGATAGACTATCTCTACAATCATTTTGAAATCACTGATCGAACTCTTCTTATCACTAACTCGGACAATGGTATAGGATATACTCGAAGAGTATTTCAAGAAATCAAGAAAGCTCTACGGATTAAACGTCATGAGCATTTCTGGGATGCTTATCATGTCAATGAAGAATTAAAAAGATTCCTGAAGCCGTACCCATCTACACTGCTTGATCTGGCTTTTAAGGCTATCCAGACACATCAGAGAAGCCTTCTTCAGACCGTACTAGATACAGTAGAGTCTCTTATAGAAAGTCAGGAGGCTCTTGATAGCTTTTACAATTTCCGTAAAAAATTATTGAGAAATTTTGGGGATACCAGACCACCTAAACATCGAGGGTTGTCCTCTCATGGTATTGGGGTAATGGAGAGTCAACACAGAAAGGTCACCTACCGTATGAAACATCGAGGGATGTATTGGTCTATTGAAGGAGCTTGTACTATGGCTAGGATGATACTCCTTGAACGAATAGATCAGCTATACGAATTGTTTTTCGGGGATTGGCGGAATGAGTATGAGGAGTATAGGGCGAGCCGTTTAGGAGCAGGATTTCTTGTTGACCACCGTCCCCATGGAGCCGTCATACGAAAACGAGGGCGTAAGCGAAAGTAAGGAAAAGGTAAAGAAAATCCTCTAAAAAATGCAATTTTAGAGGTCTTTTTGCCATGTTTTTTAGACAAAACAGTTGCTTTTTTGCCTAATATGTGTTACAATAATAGAGTAAATAAAAACGAAAAAGGTGTAGAAGCAGCAACTCCTACACCACCGATTAAGACAAACACACACTTTGCTTAATCAGTCAAACAATATTGTAGCATAAATAGTGCAATATAGTCAAGGGCTGGGGTAAAGTGAGAAACTTTTTCCAGTTTTTTTGTCTGAAAAATCTCGCTTTCTTATTGAGTTATAAGGATATTTGATTATTCCCAAAAATTTAGACACAAAGTTTTTATCTAAGTGTCTAGAGTTTTGGGAAAGTGAAAAATTAAATATCATATAACCTGAGAGAGCGAGAAAATCGCTCTCTTTTTTCGTTGCAAAAATTAAAGAAAGGAGAAAAAATGTCAGATAATATTGAAATTGTTATGGATATTGATTCGTTAGAAATTTTCGATGTAATAGATCTTGATAAGAATGAAAATATGGTTGATTGTATCCCTGAAGGAAATTCTGATGAAAAAGTATCTGTATACGATGATCTCAATAGAGTTTGGCTTGGGGACGGCTATTACTATAGACCTTCTAGTCTTCTCTGGAGAGTTATGAAAGATGATGTTATTCATGAATTATGTCCTAGAATTGAGCTTGGCACTTATCCTTACTCCAGAAGAGCTAGAGATGGAACTTGGGGACAAACTAGCCAATTGACTCAGGATGAAGCCTTGTGGTTGACTCTGGAGTTTAATCCAGAATTGATGGGGTATGTGTGAAAGGAAATAAGGAATGTTTGGCAAGAAAGTATTGGTGGCATGCTATATTTATAGCTTTGATTATTCAAAAGAATCACTAGAACTTAATGAACTGATGTTTAGGAGTGTCCCAGTAAAAAAACGATGGGGAAAGTATTTTTTACTTGGTCTTGGCGATCGTGAAGATTTCGGTTTATCTGTATCGAAAAATGATTTTGAAAAAGTCTTGAATAAAGGTTGTTATTATGTCGTATTTTTTGAAAATCATTCTAGACAAAACCCATTTAAAGCTTGGAGGTTATTCAATAAATACTACAGAATGAGGAATCCGGATGTCTAATAGACTTAAAAAACTAAGAAAAGAAAAAGGACTGACTCAAGCTGACTTGGCAAAAGTTTTGAATACTAACCAGTCTCAGTACGGAAAATACGAAAATGGGAAAACGAATCTCACTGTAGAAAATGCTAAGATTCTCGCAAACTATTTTGGAGTAACACTCCCATACTTACTAGGACTAGATGATAATTCTGGTACTGACGGAAGCAAAAAGATGACCCCATTCCAGTCACTTGTTAGAGATAGGGGGATGTCCCTGAAGGAGATAAGTGAGGCAACTGGAATAGGTTACTCTACTGTTGGAAATTATAATCAGGGAAGTCGAATTCCTAATGCCAGAAATGCGCAACTACTATCAGAATATTTCGGAGTATCTATCCCATATCTCCTCGGTTATGAAGAGAACTCTATGGCTAATAAACCAAACGCAACAATATTGATAGAGTTAGTTAAAGAACTTTCTTTTATCAGTGAAAAAAAGTCAAAACTCCTACAGGAATACATAGAACTTGATAAAAAGGAAAGAGATATTATCAAACAGATAAAGGAAATAGTTCGATAATTTATTGATTGTCCCTTTAAAATAGAATTTCTCATTATACATTATGATATAGCTGTGAATTAACACTAGTTTGTGACAAGAAAGGATTACCTATGAAACAACACCAAACAAAGGTCTCAAGGTTGACTAGAGACGTAATGATTTTAGATTTGATGAATACAATGGGATGGACTAAAAGCCGTGCTATTGCAGCTATTGAAGAGTTAGAACAAACTCATCTTGTCTATTTTCCTGAAGCTGGTGGCTTGAGATTACAAGTTGTAGGAGGCTACTAATGGCAGATATCACGATTGACCAACTAGCCACTCTAACTTTTTATCAAATTCCAGAAATCTTTTTCACCCGTATTCAACACAATGAGAACGGCTATGTCAAATTGACTAGTTCTTACACGGGTCTTTCATCTGATGCTAAGTTAGCTTATGGCGCTCTTTATAATCGCTGTAAATTAAGTATCAGTTCATTCCAGAAGGGAAATAGAGATTACGTTGATGAAAATGGAGCTGTCTTTCTAATTTTTACAGTTTCTGACCTGATGCTGCTATTGGATAAGGGAAAGATGAAGGTTACTAAGATCAAGAAAGAACTACAAGAACATGGTCTCTTACGAGAAGTTAGGCAGGGACTCAATAAGCCGAATAGACTTTATCTTCAGCTAGTCGATGCTAATTTAGAAATAGTGGAGCACTATTCAGCTGATGGTGAGTTACTGAAGAGGGTTAATGCCTTTGGTAAAGTTCTATATGAAAAAGTACCCCAAAGCATTGGTAATAGCGAAAGTATCAAAAACGGACGTCCGCAAAATGGACTTCAAAACGTCCACAAATCGGACGGAATAAATACAGAGAAGAGTAAGATTGATACTCTTTACGATACTAATCGATACAAGAGCGAATCATCTCTTTCTGATTTATCAATCTCTGAAGCATTTAAAATGGGGCAACATGGTTTTCTTTATCCTCAACTAGTTCAGAAACTCAGTTTGTTTGGGAAAGATGCGAAAATTCTTGAAAATAAAATCTATCAAGCAAAACGCCAAATTGAGAAGGATTACAACAACCTCTTAGCTGATCAGGAAATTTATGGAGAGGTTTGGTTGCAAGATCTTGAACGTGAGCTTGATAAATTGATTTTCAAAATTAAAACTGGAGAGGCTGAAGGAAAATCAATCCAGAATGTCCCAGCCTACTTCTACAAAATGATGATTCGCTTCTGGAAAATGGCACTGCTTATCGAAAAAGAACATGGTTTCCTGGAGCTATCAGGACAAAGTGAGCACGCTAGAAAATTCCCTGATGAGTGCCCTAGTCTGATTGCATACTATTATCCAGATAAACTGTCGGAGACGAAACTCAATAGCTATTTATCAGAATTATCTAAGGGAGTTGAAACATGTTAAAAGATGAATTTAGACCAATTGATGGTAAAGTGCTAACGATAGGTCGTAGCCCGAAGGAGAAAATCTACATGGTTCCTAAAGCTGTTTTTGATTTACCGAAAAAAGAAAGTGCTGAGAAACTCAGCCAAATTTTCTCATCATGGCAACAGAAAGAGGATTGATTTCATGGGATTGTTTAATAATCAAGAGAGAATGAACAGATTACAAGCTGTGAAGGCTACACCTTCTCAACCAGTTCAAGAGATTGAAATGATTGTAGAGTATTTTGATAAAACGGTAGACAGTATTTCCGTCACTTCCAACTTAGAGGAACTAGAAAAATTGGTATCAAGTTCATTTGGAACAGGAGCGAGTATGAATTTTCCATCAGCGACTCCGCCGTTTTCTATCAATCCTCGATGGGTGAAGAAGATAACTTATCGGACAAAATAAGGAACAATATCAGGAGAATAGTAATGTTTAAGCTAGGGTTAATGATTATATTTGTTATCGGTTTATTATTGCTCTTTTGTTGTACTATTGGCAAAGTTATAAAGGAAGTGGATAATGCTTCTTTGCTGGATGATGAAATACTATCAAGTCCAAATGAAGAAGGAGACAAGTAGATGTGAGGAAACAAACACAAAATCGTATTAAAGAATTACGAAAGCAGTCTAGACTGTCTCAGCAAGCCTTGGCTGATCAGATAGGAGTATTTCGTAACACCATATCGAACTGGGAAACAGGATATAGTCAGATAAGTCTTGAAAATGCTAAAAAAGTAGCAGAATACTTTGGGGTAACTATTGACTACCTGTTAGGATCAGAATCGGACCAAACCTAGTACAGATAAATCTATATTGACCGAGAAGTCATTAAACTACAGACCTTTGAAAACTGAATACAAGGCTTGCCCTGATACAGCGTGGCTATGGATAAAAAAGAAACGGGGGCGAGTAGCAAACTAGAAAAGGATATCTAGTCCAGCCATTGAACGAAAAAGCATGATAATGATCATAAGCTGAAGGAGTAAGGGTTCCTAGACTATAAACCCAGCGCATGAAATACCGATGTAAAAATACGTTTTTACACAGCACGGCGTTATTTCGCCTTTCAACTTCAAGGAGAAATCTATGACAGATGAAATAACCGTCCGCCTAAAGGACTTAAAAAACTTAGGAAAACAAGGAGGTGCGACAGCTCGCTTAGAGGACGGCACAGACCTTATCCTGAAGCCAGACTATGCAGTCAAACAGGCTAGAGGATATGTAGACGGCCTTTTAAGGGATGTTGAATTTCATTTGCCTTATAAAAAGGTTTATGATCAAATTCGCACTATTAAGAGAGATGCTCAAGTTATAGCTCGAAAAGTTAAGACACCAGCAGGCATGGAGCTTCGTTTAACTGGAAAAGGCTATAACCCGAAAAATAAATAAAGAAAAGGAAAAATCAAAATGAACAAGAAACAAGTATTAGCTACACTAGCACTTTCAACTATCGCACTTGCACAAGCTGGATTTGTATCAGCTGATGAAGTAACACCAATTGATTCTTCTGCCCCAACAACGGAAGTGGTTACACCAACAGCGCCAAGCGCTTCAACAGAAACAGAGGCTCCAGCAGTTCAGCCAACAGAGCCTTCAGTTACTCCAGTAGATCCAACAGCACCAAGTACTCCACAGGACAAGGATAACGCAGGAAGTCTTGACGGAGTGCCAGCTGATAAACCAGCGCCTTCAGATAAGCCACAGGACAAGGATAACGCAGGAAGCCTAGATGGTGTTCCAGATGAGCAACCAAAAACTACTGATCAAGCGAACCAGCAAGGGAAGTCACAAATTGGAACAACATCTACATCAACAGGTCAGACAGTGCATGATATTACGAAAGCACCTGTTCAAACCAGCACAGGGGATTCTGTTGTCAGCACTCAAAATGGGAATCTTGTCCTTTCAGATGGTTCTGTAGTTGCTCCTGAAGCACTTGGAGCTGTTACAAATGAAGACAAGACAATCAGTGTTTCAACTGCAGATGGTAAAATGGTAACTTTGCCAAACACAGGAACAGCACAAAGTTTCCTAGCTGCAATCGGCGGCATGTTGTTGACAGCGGTTGGCTACTTCTACAAGAAGAAAATGTTTTAAGGTGAAATGGAAAGGGAAAACATTAAATGGCAGAAAAAACACAAGGACACGGATATTTCCGTAAGAAAAAATGGGCTAAAGGTTTAGCGTCAGGTATTGCAATCGCAGGTATTGTAGCCTTCTCTGCAGGTTCAGCATTTGCGGATGAGGCAGTCCAACCTGAAAGCAAGAATGACAATAACATGTATGCTACACAAGCTGGTAAAGCAACAGGAAGCCAGTCTGTAGCGATTGATAATGGAGCAGTCACAAAGGCTGCTTCAACAGCTAAGCAAGCAGGAGTAGTTGTATCTGAGACATCAAGCGTTGATAAGGGTACAAATACTACCTCATCAAGTCTTGAAAAGTCAAAGTCTGATATTAAACAAGACCAGGCCAAGCAGGTTAAGGCACTTGAAGACACGACTGCAAAACAAGTCGAAAACAATACAGCCTTCAAGGAAGCGCAAGAAGCTATCCAAGCTAACAATCAATTTGTAGCTGATGAAAAAGGCAAGCATGAAGGGTCAACAACAGTAACCGTCACGAATGACGGTTCGACTGCCACAGATGGAACTGCTGACAAAAACAAGCAAGCTACTAAAACAGCTAAACAGGTTTTGTCAGAAAATAAGAAAGCAGTAACTATCTATCAAGATGAAAAATCTAAGTATGATGCTACTGTTGAACAAGCTACTGCTCTAAACAAAGCGGTAGAAAGCGCATCTGAACAGCTGAAGAAAGAAAAGGTTGACGTTAAAGTCGTTACACGTACGGTCTCTTCAGTCGCAGAAGTAGAAGCATTGAAGAAACAAAATGACCAGGCTATTGCGACTGCAAAAGGCAAAGTGGAGCTTAACAAAGCCCTCATGGCTGCCTACACAGAGAAGAAGAATGCTAGTGATCAAGTCAATCAAGATGCTGATCGTAAATCAACAGATTTGAAAAACTCTGGTGTACTTTTAACCTCTAAAACTCAAGAAGTTTCTTCAGCTGATGAAGCGAAGCAAATTGGGAAACAAAACCAACAAGCTTATAACCAGGCTAAGAAAGCACAAGCAGACTGGCAGAAGAAATACAATGAACTTCAGTCTAAGACCAACACTGAAGGGTACACAAAAGAAGTAGTCTTGCAAGCTCTGAGCCTTTCTACAGCTAATCCAAATGCTAACGTAAAATCTAGTGCTTCTGGCGCTAAAGAATTGACTACAAGCTATATCGGTTCTTCAAGTGGAAATTCTGGATATGGTCGTATCCTTGACTCGACTAAAGTCTTGAAATACAAGGATGTTGGAACTGGCTGGAAAACAGAAGTTGACTACACTAATTTGAAAGGTTTGACTGTTTCAACTGCAGATGGTAAAAAGCAGGATATTTCTCGCATCCATCGAAAATTTGAAATCCTTAATCAAGGAAAAACTGGATTGAATGATGTTTACGTCTTGAATGATCCAACAGAAGGATTCGTAGTAGCTCGTAATGATGGAGCTGGTTGGGCAGCGGACTACATGAATTTCTTAGTTACGGATACCTACTACTACAAGGTGGATGGGAAAGAAGTAGCGTTCAAAGCAAGTGAAAAAACTCCTATCAGCCTGACCTATTCCTCACTCAATCACAACCGTGTTGGTTGGGAAGGTGCAAAAGCCATCAATGGTACCCACGTTGAAATCAATGGCTCAACTGTAACCTATAACAAGGATTATGGTTATGTTTACGCTGAAGGATATAACCGTGAGGAAGAGGTAGGTCATCTTTGGGATACATCTGACTCACCTTACCAATATAAGGGAGCTGCACTTGGTGTCTTTAAAGAAGGGACAGCCTTTACATCTGAATTCATTCAATGGGAAGGCTCTGCAGAGTCAAATGGCCAAACTTACTGGTTCGCTTTGAATACGAAGGTTGTAGCGCCAGTTGTTGAGGTTCCAGCTACTGCAACCATTACTAAAACAACTGTGAAGCCAGTTAAGCCTGAACCTGTATCAGCAGAGTTGGTCAAAGCGAAGAATCCAGTTAAGCCAACCTTGGCGCTTAAAACTCTTTCTGAAACCAAAAATCAGAAATTATCTGCAAGCTACCACGGCTATAAATTGCAGTATAAGCCAGTTGTCCGCAAATCTGTAGCAGATACAGATAAGACCAATACAAACGGTCAAACAGTAGCTAAAAATGCTACTCAGCTTTATACATTGCATCATGATAACATCTATGCTAACCTTAAAAAAGGTGACAAGATTACCATCATTGACCCACTCGAAGCTGGAGCAGTTCCTGATGTTGCTGTTACAAAGGCAGCTGCAGAGAAAGCAGGATGGGGCGTTGCCTATGATGCAGGAAAGAATACGTATACCTTTACTGCAACCTACGAAGGGAAGCGTCTAGCAGCTCCTGTGATTACCTGGAAGCCAATCTATGATAAAGGTTTCTATGACAACACTTATAAAGTGTTAGTGAATAAATACGAAGTGTACTCAAACACTGTTACCACCAAAACACCAAAACCACCAAAACCAGTCAAAGCTGTTCTGGATCGTTCTGGTAAGGATATCAACGGTGCAACAACATTTGACCGCAACGTGACCTTCCGCTTGATGACTGATTATAGCCCGTACACAAAAACTCTTGCTTCAGCACAAGCACTTGGTAAGAAGTTTGGAATACTGGATGATGTTCAAGATGGTGCATTCTCAGTTTATCAAGGCAATATCAAAATGACTGCTGCAGGTCAAGACGTGAAAAAACTCTTTGATATGTATCACGTGCTTTCAGACAAAGGACGTACAGATGCAATCAAGAATATCCTGAAGGAATTGAACTTGAATCCTAAAGGTGAGTTCTATCTCTGGGTAGCCAAGGATTCTAAGAGTTTCTACCAAAACTACGTGAAACAAAATAAAAACGTGACGATTGATCTTCCAGCTAAACTCTTGATTAAAGCAGGGGAGAAAGTCGAGAATGACTTTAAACAAATTGACTTTGGTAATAGTTATCAGTCAAATCTTGTAACAGTTGAAGTTCCAAATGTTAAGCCAGAAAAACATGTACTTGATAGAACTGGCAAGAAAGTCCTTGATGGCAAAGAAGTTCAGCTAGGTGATTTTGTTCAGTACCTTCTTGATGGAGTAACTGTTCCAGAAAAACATGATACATTGTACCAATATGACGGTTTGGATAAGCTTGATACTAAGCATGACCGATATACTGGTAATTGGAAGGGTATCATCAAGGGTACAGAATACACAGCAGAAAAAGAGCTTGTGTTACCTTATGACGTGACATTGAAAAATGGTAAGGTTATCAAAGCAGGAGATAAGATTGCCAAAGGTAGCACTTATGCCTTTACATTTGAGTTTAACCAAGGTACTAATTCAGAGTTTATCAAGAAACTTGTGACAGTTAAGTGGGATGCCAAAGGTGGCCAATGGTCTTACGTTATCAATAAAGACTTCCTTAACTCTCTAGGTGTTAAAGGAACATTTGATGCAGACTTCTACATCGAAGTTGAGCGTATTGAAACTGGTAATAAGATTGAAAATACTTTCATCAATATTGTCAATAAACAAGAAATGACTGCCAAGGTTATTACTCGTACACCAGAACCACCAAAACCAACGCACTCAAAAAAACATGCACTTGATAGAACTGGCAAGAAAGTTCTTGATGGCAAAGAAGTCCAGCTAGGTGAATTGATTCAGTACCTTCTTGATGGTGCAACTATTCCAGAAAGACACCATACGTTGTACCAATATGACGGTGTGGACAAGCTTGATACTAAGCATGACCGATATACTGGTAATTGGAAGGGTATCGTTAAGGGAACAGAATATACTGCTGAAAAAGATCTAACGTTGCCTTACGATGTTATCCTTAAGGATGGTAAAGTGATTAAGGCAGGAGATAAGATTTCCAAAGGTAGCTCTTATGCCTTTACATTTGAGTTCAACCAAGATACTAATTCAGAGTTCATCAAGAAACTTGTGGCTGTTAAGTGGGATGCCAAAGGTGGGCAATGGTCTTACGTTATCAATCAAGATTTCCTAAATTCTCTGGGAGTTAAAGGTACTTTTGATGCAGACTTCTACATCGAAGTTGAGCGTATTGCAGCTGGAGAAGTTGAGAATACTTTTGTCAATATTGTCAATGGACAAGAAATGACTGCCAAGGTAACAACCCACACTCCACCAAAACCTGAAGAACCTGGAAAACCAAATCCTCAACCATCACTTCCAAATACAGGATCAGTAGCAAGCCTGCTTCCAGTTGTGGGAATGATTTTGGGATTATTGAGTCTTGCAGGCCTTCGTAAGTCGAAAGAAAACTAATTTGACGAACTAAAATGAAAGGATGACCACAAGCTGGGGTATAACTCTCTTGTGGTCTTTATTGAAAGGAGAAAAAATGCAAGTATTTATCGCTTCTGGACGTGTTGCATTCATCCCAAGTGATGCAGTAGGTCAAACTAAAAATGGTCATGCCAGTTTCAAATTTGAGTTTGTTTGTGATTCAAGTATGAATGATGATACAAATAAACCAATTTCTAGTTTTTTCCATGTACAAGTCTATGGAAAACAAGCAGAATTGATGGCTCAGAGTCTATCAAAAGGCTCTCCGATCCTCTTAAAAGGAGAAATTATCCAACGGCCATATAATGATGAACAAGGTCAACATCGGACGTATCAGTTTATTTCCCCAAACCAACAAGGAGGAATCACTTTCCTTGAAAATAAGGAAGCATCTAATCGACGTAAGCAGGAACAACAGGGATTTTCTCAGCCGATACCAAGTTCTATTCCTACATCCTATCCTGAACCAATGGATGCGGATTCCCCATTC
>ERZ773062.732-NODE-732-length-15823-cov-34.032598_pt1 | contig 15823 bp, 13 predicted proteins | sample MGYA00580626_ERZ773062 | MGnify/ENA primary metagenome ERZ773062 (study PRJEB29015, sample SAMEA2738003) | human oral metagenome | biome: human oral; feature: human-associated habitat; material: dental | place: China | collected 2058 ...
GAGAAGTTCAAATCAAGAATGATGATAAAGATTATGTAATATCACGTTTTGGTGCGCCCTTGTGTAAGTCTACAATCTCCAGGATAATTAAAAGGCATGCTAGGGTTACTGGTGTACCAGAAATTACAGGGAAAGGATTAAGACATAGTCACGCATCCTACCTTATAAATGTGTTACATAAGGATACTTTATACGTTTCATATCGATTAGGACATGCTGATAAGTCAACTACGTTGAATACATATAGTCACTGGTACTATTCAGGTGATTCAACAATTTCAGAAGAAATTACAAACAGTTTAGATAATCTTGGATTATCAATTTACCTACCAAATTCCTGCCAAAGTTGAAAATTGAGGAATTAACCCACTAATACTGGGAGAAAATAAGATTAGCAAATTGTTACTCTTAAATAATAGAGTAACGCAAATTGAATGCGAAAGCCTAGTATATTAAGGTTAAGAATTGCATAAGGTGATTTAAATCTTAAATAGGGGAGTTCTTCCCCACCAAATCCCCGCCAAGTTAGATCTTGGCGGGGATTTTTTTCTACAACAAAATAGGCTCCATAATTTCTATTTAGTCTAAAACTAACATAGAAATTATGGAGCCTTTTTATCTAAATCCAATCATCTAATTGATTTCTTTTATCAGCATAGCCTTCTTCAACTAATTTTGAGATTGATTCAGGTAAACTCACGTAGTCTAAAAAGCTAGTGAAGTAGGTATGGATGGTAGCAACAGAGTATTGTTTTGGATCATCATTTAGATATAGTTGGTATAGTTGAATCGCTTCTTCAGTGATATATGATTTTTTCCTAATATTGTGTTCTTTAGCCCACTTTGTAAAGCGAGTAAACGTATTTTGTCTCACTTCTATTTTTTCCACTTTGTTTTTATCAAATCTGTAAGAATATGGTAAAATGAAAAGAAAGCAGTAATCGTTTACAAAAAAGAGGATTGGAAATGAATTATAAGAATGAATGGAGACTTTTAGCGATTGATGATTTGGATGATGTGGAGCATCGTCCCTTGACTGAGGAGTTTTTGTTCTATCAAGCAGTAGCTACGGGAGATGTTGAAGCGGTCCGCAAAAATTGTGAACAAGAACGTTTTATCTCAGAAGATGGTGTGGGAACTTTATCACGTAATCCTATTACTAATTTGAAATATCATTTTGTCATTACGACAGCTATGATTACCCGCATGTGTGGTCAAAATGGTATGGAATTAGAACAAGCTTTTAGACTTAGTGACTTTTATATTCAAAAACTAGATGGCCTACACACGGCACAAGAAGTCCAAAAATTGCATGATGAGATGGTTATTGATTACACGGAACGTATGCGACGTGAAATTCAAAAAGCTGCTATTTCAAAACACGTTTCAGAGTGTAAGAATTATATCTATTGCCACGTGAAAGAACGCATTACGGTTGAACAGTTGGCAAGCGAATTTGGTATTTCAGCAAGCTATTTGTCACGCTTATTCAAGAAAGAAGTTAGTGTATCAGTAAGTACTTATGTTAAAAATAAAAAAATAGAAGTTGCAAAAGACTTATTGAAATTTAGTGATTTTTCAATGCTTGAAATTGCTAATCATTTATCATTTTCATCTCAAAGTCATTTTATTCAACAGTTTAAAGAAGTTGTTGGTATTACGCCAAAAAAATATCGTGACACGCATCATAATGTTAAATGGAATGAAAAAATTTGGCCTGAAAGTGACAAGGCTAATCATTCTTCTGAAGCCATGTAGTTCTTACAAGCATAGCAATAAAATGCAGAGTATTACTTTTCTTTGCTTAGGTGAAAATCATATAAATAAAAGTTGTTTTGTCACAATTTAACAGATAAAATAAAAAGCGAACAAAACAGAATTTGTTGTTTTGCTCGCTTTTCGTATTGTCATGTAAATTTTATATCATTTAGACTGTGAATGTATAACTAATAGTCAATAGAATAAGATTTATACTCTAGATTATTACCAAGCTCCACCATCTTTAAGCCAGTCTGTCGCCATTGAACCTGAGTCTTTTAGGTAGTACCAAGAACCATTATCATATAACCAATCAGTTGAAATCATGACCCCTGATGATTTAAAGGCATACCAGCTGCCACCTTGATGAATCCCTGTTTAATTAAACATGACCCCTTTATCATCCATAAAATACCAGCTTCCTTGATCCTTGATCCAAGCATTTTGAACTGATTGATCTTGTTTTTGATAGCACCAGTTTTGGTTTGGTTTTAGCCAGCCAGCAGTTTCAAAGATTGGAGAAATTTCTACATATGATCCACTGCTATTATATTGCCGAGCAATTCTTTCTGGTTTAATTAAATTAAGAGTTCTTTTCGTAACTAGTTCGTTCAATTCTATTTTACTAGAAAATCCTATGAATTTTTATTGTGCACTCGTATTGTATATTCAAGGTGGAAAAAAGTTAGTTGTTTAATTGTAATTTTATCCATGGAAATGTCAGCTTTAATAACTGCTTGATGAGTCCCCAAATTGGCAGTGATGGTCGTGGTGGCTACGCTAGAGGTGAATGGCGTAGTAAAGAACGTTTTGTCTATGGTTTATTCCAAAAAAACATAAAACCGATTAAAAATCCAGGTGTCGGTACTGCATTCTTTACTTATACTGATCCGAGTGATGATGCAAAAGGGGATGAAATCGATATTGAATTTTCAGGGAAAGATACAACAAAAGTTCAATTTAACTACTACACAAGTGATCAAGGTAAGCACGAATACCTTGATAATTTAGGAGTTGATGCCTCTCAAGGTTTCCATACTTGTGGTTTTGATTGGCAGCTGATCACATTACTTGGTATGTTGATGGAAGAGCTGTTTACACTGCTTATAACAATATTCTTGGCGATCATGATGAACGCTTGGTCTGGAACTCATGAAGTGGATACTTGGTTTGGGGGCAATAAAATATTTCTTTAAAATTCTTTCTTTTTCAAACGTTAAAGATAAAAGGAGCTGATTTTCTCTCAATTTCTTTTTTGTGATTGTTGAAGTTGGATAATTTATGGGTTGATAAGCGTATTTAATTTGTATAATGATGGACTATAGCGTGTGATTTTAAGTGCTATTTGTCTTAGGTGAATAAAAATATGCGATTGTCCATGTTGGTTGTAACATTAGCTTATTGGCCTTAGAAAAGGAAATGGAAGTCATAAAAAACTGGGAGCAAGTCCCAGCTTTCTTTATAAAGTAAGAGTGATTTGGTTGGTGTCTTGTAAGATTTTTTCAGGAAGGTATGCTTGGTCAAGTTCCTTACCGTTTAGGACAAGTTTTGTGAAGCCTGTTTCTTTGTGGTTTGGATTTTCTACAGTGATGTGCAGTTCTTTGCCACGGAAAATCTTAGTCATGCTGAAGTTCCCCCATTCTTTTGGAATGGCTGGTGAAAGCTTCAATCCGCCTAAATCAGGTCGAAGTCCTAAGATACCTTCCACACAACCGACCATGACAGTTGAGGCTGTACCAGTTAGCCAGTGAACATGAGAGCGACCGAAGTGTGGGCTAGCAGGACCTTCTGTAAATTGACCATAGCAGTAAGGTTCTAGTTGACGAATTTCTGCACGATCATTTTGACCAGCTGGGGCATTTTCCATAAAGTAGGTAAAGGCACGTTGACCTTTTCCGCGTAGGGCTTCAGCTAGGATTAACCAACCTTGTGATTGTGAGAAGATACCTGCATTTTCTTTTGTCCCTTGGTTGTAGATAACAGCAAGAGCTCCGTCGAATGCGTGAGCATGGTATGATGGGTTCATGAGGATAGCACCATAATCAGTGTTAAGTTGCTCGTAAACATTATTCATGGCAAGTTCAGCTTGTTCTTTATTAGCAAAGCCACTGATAACGGCCCAACTTTGAGGGTTTAGCCACATGTTAGCTTCTGGGTCATTAGCTGCTCCAATTCGTTCACCAGCTTCGGTAAAACCACGAATGAAGCGGTCATTGTCCCAGCAAAGGTCTTGGATTTTTTGTCCCATTTTCTCTTGTTCTGAGTCAAGGAAAGCAAGGTAGTCAGTATCTTTTTTGGCTTTTGCAAATTCACGTAAGACACTTAGAGCATAGTAGAATTGCAAAGCCACAAATGATGATTCACCATTTGCACCGAGGCGAAGGCAGTCGTTCCAGTCCGCGTAAAGTCCAGCAGGCATGCCGTGAGGACCAAGGTGGTCAAGTGAGAATTGCACAGCGCCTTTTAAGTGCTCGTAAACACTAGCTTCCCCTTTATTGGCAAATGGAATCACTTCATCAAGGAATGCAAGATTTCCTGTCTCAGAAATGTATTTGTAAACTGTTGGGAAGAGCCAGAGAGCATCGTCGGCACGGTAAGCAGGGTGTCCAGTTTCTTGGACGTAAGAAGCATCATCTGGTGTGTCTTCATGCCCTGGGTTGTGAGTGAATTTTACAAGTGGAAGTCCGCCACCATTGTCAACTTGAGCTGACAACATGAAACGAATTTTTTCGACTGCCATTTCAGGTTTCAAGTGAATGATACCTTGGATATCTTGAACGGTATCACGGTAACCGTAACCGTTACGAAGCCCACAGTAGACAAATGATGCTGCGCGTGACCAGATAAAGGTCATGTAACAGTTGTAAGCATTCCAAGTGTTAAGCATAGTGTTGAATTCAGGGCTAGGTGTATTGACTTGTAGGTTAGTCAAGCGGTCTTCCCATTCTTTGCGAAGTTCTTGAATTTCTGCTTCAACAGTTTCTGCAGGTTGTTCGTAATGAGCTAGAATTTCTGCTGCTTCTTGTGATGATTTTTCACCAAGGAGATAGACAAGGGTTTTGCTTTCTTGAGGTTCAAGATTGACCCTGCTTGAAAGGGCACCACAGGCATTTTCGTTATAGCTTGTTTGGTTGCCGAGATCTCCTGATGTGACACCAGCAGGTTTGTCATAGCCATTGTAACCACCTAAGAAACCTTTTTTATCTCCACAATATGAGCTGACGCTAGCGCCACCAAGTCCGAAGAAACGTTCAGTAACATTCTTTTCGTCAACTTGTTCGTTGTCATCGAGGGTATCAAGATTTCCGTGAATTTGTTGGATGATGCGATTGTCTTGGAAAAGTGTGCGGGTGATGAAAAGTGAATATTGTAAGTTAACTTGGTCTTGTTCGTAATTGCTATGGTTAGTAAATTCTGCGTAACCAGTTAGTGTTAAATGGCGAGTTTGTTCAGAACGGTTAGTAACGGTAATTGCCCAAACTTCATAGCTTTTATCTTTTGGTACATAGTAGCTTGCTTGAGAATGAATTCCTGAGTAATCAGCAATCATTTTAGTGTAGCCCATGCCGTGGTGGCATTCGCTGTGGTAGTCTTTAAGGTCTTTACCAACAGGTTGCCATGATGCAGACCAAAAGTCTTTGGTATCATCGTCTCGGAGGTAGATGTAGCGACCTGGTTGGTCAAAGTTATTGAATACATAGCGTAAAATGCGTCCATTGGCACCTGATTTAGCAAAGCTGTAACCTCCAGCGTTGTTTGAGATAATTGCGCCGTATTCTGGGGAGCCAAGGTAGTTGACCCAAGGTTTTGGTGTATTTGGTTGGTCGATGACATATTCGCGATTAGAGTCATTAAAATAACCGTATTTCATGAGAAAATCCTTTCTTTTTCTTAATCTAGTGTGATTATAATTTCATGAACCTCGTCGTTTAGGTTAGCAAGGTCAGCTTTTGTGATAAAGGCAAAAGCATCATCTGTAATGTCGATTTCTTTGTTATCACAGGTGGCTTTTTTGATAATATATTTTCCAAAATCTTTTTGATTTGGGTTATCATAGTGGATTTGGAATGTTTTATCAGCAAATTGTGTTGTGATGCTTGCACGTCCTTTTCCGTCAAATTGTTCTGAAAGAAGTTTTGGATAAAGGACAAGATCACCAGCTTTGCCGTGAACTCCGAAGGATTCAGTAACCATTGTCAACATGTACCAGCTTGCAGCTCCAGTTAGGTAGTGATAAACTCCTCGACCATCTGCACGGAAGTATTCAGGAATTCCAGGATAGATGCGACTTGTTTCAAAGTTTAGTGCTGTATCAGATAGTGTCTTAAGTGCTTTCCAACCTTCTTTGGCAAAGCCACGACGGTAAAGCGCATTAGCATACATAACAGTCATGTGAGAGAAGACGGCACCGTTTTCTTTTTCACCGTAGGCAAAACCAAACATACGTCCAAGGTCTGTTTTGATTTCTTTGAAATCTGTATTGAGGCGGTAACCACCGATTTCTGGACGGTAGAGGTAATGGTCAGCACTAGCAGTAATTTTACGGATTTGTTCATCTGTAGCGACGTAGTTCATGATAGGGAAGACTTGACCGGTCAACATCATGTGTATACAGTCATTGTAGAAGCCATCAGTTGGTTTGCCGCTGTTGTCATAGTAGCTATTGTAGCCACCTTCCTGATCGTTAAAGTCTAGCCATTCTTGTTGTTGAAGATGTTGACGTAACCAAGATGCTTTTTGAATGAGGTTAAGAGCAAGTTTAGAAAGTGAAATTCTGATTTTGCGTCCTTTCACATTGTGAAGGCATTGGCTAGTGTAGGTATCAAGAATTTGGTGCTTACGCTCGATATTATCATAGATATCAGAGTCTTTTTTGAGCAAGAGTCCGATTTCTTCAAGAATTTCGACATATTCTGTATTTGTTTCGCTTTTTAGGAGGCGAACAAGGCTTGCTAATTCCATCAAGTTACCCGAGTAAGCAGCGGTAAAGGCAACACTTTCTCCATTTTCATCAGCCATATCAAGGGCGTCATTCCAGTCTGCCCCACGAAGACGATAGATGTTGTGCTTACCGACTTCATAGAATCCTGTCAGATGTTGAATTAACAAGTGTTCTAGGATACTACCAGTGTAGATAGAGCCATCAGAAGTACGTTGTTCGTTTCCGTAGGCATCGTTCCAGTCTTGGTCGATTTCAGTACCACGTTTGACGTGAGGGTCTTTAAAGTAAGAAATTTCTTTAGTTAGGATATCGATATCACCAGTCTGGTCAATATAAAGTTTTGTTGTCAGTAAAGGCCAAAGTGCATGGTCCATCCAGACACGTGTGATACCGTTACGGTCAGCGAGGAAATTACCATCACCTTCACCAATGATTGTGGCATTGGTACCATCAAGACGAACCCCTTTAAAGTTGTTGACAATCATATCACCAACTGTTTTAGGTTCCATTAGAAGTAGTGACAAGCAGTCTTGCCAAAGGTCGCGCCATCCGCGTCCGCCACGTCCATAGTCATGGTGTGGAAGGAACGAACAACCAAAGAGACGGCGTAGGAATGGTTGGAAACAAACCCATTTCATATAACCATCGAAGTCGCTATCGCCTGTTTTGAAATCAACCCGAACTTTTTCTTGCCAGTAGTCTTTTGTTTCTTCTAATGTTTTTTCGACAGTTGCAAAATTTTTATATTTTTGAGCGACTGCTTGGATGTGTTCTTGATTTTCATTGATTCCCATTAATAGGATGAAAGTTTTGCTTTGACCAGCAGCTAGGGTGAATGTTTCAAATTTGAAAGCACCCATTGCTTCGCGTCCATCAATGCGGCTGTCGCTTGCTACACCACTAGTTTCTTTATAAATGGCAGCTGGATGAGTAAATGTTCCTCCTTCACCGATGAACATTTCTACTGTTGGATAGAATGTTTCAGGTGTTTTTCCATTGTTATCAAAGCCAAGTACGTAGTAAATTTGATGGTTGAGTTGGTGACCACGTTCATCAAATGACATTGTTGGACAAACTAAAACACCTGCATCTGTAGTTTTGATACGGTGAAGCATAGAAGTTACATTTCGGTGGTCACGGATATTATCAGCGCTACGTCCAAAAATTGGGACAGCTCCGTAAGCTGTCAAGGTTTGTTCGGTATCAGATAAATTTTCAAGTGTCACGAGCATGACTTCAACATTTTCATCGTGTGGAACAAATGACGTAATTGTAGATTTCAAAGGTAGATTAGCTGCTTTACGTTCAATCTTATGCCACATAAAGCCAGCTTCTACAGTGTTTTCTTCTTCTTGATTTGAAAAACGTAGGGTTTCTTGGTAGGCAGAAGCACCTGTTGCAGAATAAACATTTCCTTTGTCATCACGAACCCAGAAATTTCGAGTTGAACGGTTGTTATGGAGGTCATCCACACTGACAGGTTCTAATAGGAAAGTTTCTTGATTGATTTTTGAATCACCACCTAAGTTAGGTGTGACTGCACTTTTTAATCCAACTTCTGATGCAAGTGGAAAGTACAAAGAGCTGATATTTCCTGTTTGGGAAAGTTTGAAATCCCCCTTGTTATTAGTAAAAGTTAATGGCTTCATAGTTATCTCCTTTATCTTCTATCCCATATTTTAGTAGAAATCAGCTTTAGAGAAAATAAAAAAGAAGAGAAAAATATCATGATTATGACATCAACTTAAGAAGTGTTAAACTTTTTACATACGGTACTTTATTAGTGAACTATGGTATATGAAGCTAGAAGAATAGCTATAAGTCCTGATATTATAGGGGGAATGGCATTTTTGATAAAAGGGTTTACCTATTAAAAAGATTAGAAAAGCGTGATCTTTTATAAAAATTTTTTTAAACAAGGTCATAAAACTGATATTTTTTGAAATATTATAATATAACACTTCTTGAATTAGCGTTATAATGTAATTACAAAAAAACATGAGGGAAAACCTCAAAAAAGGAGAAGGATCATGAACAAAAAAGTAAGCGTTTTTATAACGATTGCTCTTGCAGCAGGGACAATGGTTGGTTGCTCTTCTAAATCAAGCACATCAGCTTCAGGTGCAGAAGGTAAAGTCATCAACATTTACTCCTGGAATGATGAATTTCGTCAACGTGTGGAAGCTGTTTATCCAGAAGTTGAATCAACTTCTAAAGATGGAACAGTTACTAAACTAAAAGACGGTAGTGAAATCCACTGGATTATTAATCCAAACCAAGATGGTGTTTACCAACAAAAATTGGACGAAGCGCTTGAAAAACAAAACTCGGCTTCTGCTGATGACAAGGTTGATCTCTTCTTGACAGAAACTGACTACGTGACAAAATACACTTCTAAAAAAGCAAACGTTGCAATGCCTTTGAAAGATTTAGGAATTGATCCTAAGAAAGATCTAGTTGACCAATATGATTTCACTAAAAAAACAGCCTCTGATGAAGATGGTGTTCAACGTGGTTCAACTTGGCAAACGACTCCAGGTGTTCTAATCTATCGTCGTGATATTGCGAAAGATGTCTTTGGTACTGATGACCCAACAGTAGTTGGTGAAAAAGTCAAAAACTGGGATACTATGAAAGCAACATCGAAAGAACTTCTTAATAAAGGTTACTACACATTTGCATCATATGCTGATACATTCCGTTTGTATGGTAACAGTATTTCTAAGCCTTGGGTTGAAAAAGGTTCAACAACTGTTCGTGTAGATCCTCAAATCATGAACTGGGTTAAAGATTCTAAAGAATGGCTTGATGCTGGTTACTTCAATAAAACAGTTAAAGGTCAGTGGACAGATGACTGGAACAAAGCTATGGGTTCTCAATCTAAAGTCTTTGCATTCTTGTTCCCAGCTTGGGGTATTGACTTTACTTTGAAATCTAACTGGGATGGCGCTGATGGTGAATGGGCAGTTACTAATCCACCACAAGAATACAACTGGGGAGGTTCCTACATCCATGGAGCCGAAGGTACTGATAACCCTAAACATGTTAAAGAAATCATCAAAGCTTTGACAGCTGATAAAGATAACCTCTTGAAGATATCTAAAGATTACCAAGACTTCACAAATACTAAATCTGGTATGGAAGCAGCAGCTAAAGATAATAGTTTCAAATCAGACTTCCTTGGTGGCGAAAATCCTTACTCATATTATGCACCAGTTGCAAAAAACATTAAGATTGCACCATTGTCATCATATGACCAAGGTTGTGTTGAATTGATTCAAAATACCTTTAATGATTACCTACAAGGTAAAGTAAGTTACAACAAAGCTAAATCAAACTTTGAAGCAGCTATTAAAGAACGTTATCCAGAAATTACAGATGTTAAATGGCCAGACTAATTAGTTGGCTAGTTATCCTAAGCTCAAATATAATTAAAAAATATTTGGGCGTTTAATTGGGATTTTAGAATTTTGGTAGACCTTACGGGGGCGAGTTAGAAAATCGATTCCAGATGAAAGGTATTTTAACTTGCTCCTCGTATTTTGGAGGAGTGATAAAGATGAAAAAAAGACGCAAGCGTATAGATTATGGGAAATGGGGATATATTTTCATCCTTCCCTTCTTCCTAATTTTCTTCATTTTCTCTTTTATACCTTTGGTAGATACCATTCGGTATAGTTTCTTTGAATATTATCGTTCAGGGATGACAGAGATTGGGCCTAATTTTGTTGGGCTAAAAAACTACGCAAGCTTACTGAATTCAGATATGTTGAAATATGCGGCAAATACCATGATTATGTGGTTGATTGGTTTTATTCCACAGATTGTTATTGCCTTGCTACTAGCCAACTGGTTTGTTGATGCAAGACTTAAAATTCGTGGACGCCAATTCTTCAAAGTTGTCATTTACTTGCCAAACTTGATTATGGCATCAGCTTTTGCCATGTTATTCTTCACGCTCTTTTCAACAAATGGTCCTATCAATTCTATCTTAGAATCACTTGGTTGGATTAAAGAACCAATTGATTTCATGGGATCTGCTCTTGGAACACGTTCATTGGTTGGTGTGATGAACTTCTTAATGTGGTTTGGTAATACCACAATCATGTTGATGGCAGCTATCATGGGAATTAGCCCAGATATTTTTGAAGCCGCTGAAATTGATGGTTGTAACAGCCGTCAACGTCTCTTCTATATCACTTTGCCAATGATTCGACCTATTTTGGCTTATACCTTGATTACGTCAATTATCGGTGGTTTGCAAATGTTCGATGTTCCACAAATCTTGACTAATGGACAAGGTTCTCCAGATCGTACATCAACAACCTTAATTATGTTCTTGAACAATCACTTGAAGAGCAAGAACTACGGTATGTCAGGCGCACTATCATTTTACCTCTTTGTGGTTAGTGCTATTCTTTGTTGGTTTGTCTATCGTATGACTAACAATGAAATTAAAACGACCAAACACCAATTGAAATACAAAGGTAGAAAGGCGAAATAATGTCAACAAAAGCAAAAAATAGATTACGTGTTATTGTGGCACATTTTGTGTTAATTACCTTATCATTCATGTGCCTATTCTTCTTCTATATCCTGATTATAAATGCGACACACTCGCATGCTGAGTTGCAAAAAGGTTTCTCAGCACTACCTGGTGGCTCCTTATTTGATAATTTGAGTAAGGTAGCTAATGATGGTAGCTTCCCGATGCTTCATGGGATTTTGAACAGCTTGATTATTTCAGGTTTGACAGCTGCTATCTGTACTTATTTCTCAGCTTTGACTGCTTATGGGTTGTATGTTTATGACTTTAAGTTAAAAAAAGTTGCCTTTACTTTCATTTTGGCGATTTTGGTTATGCCAACACAAGTTACTTCAATGGGTTTCTTGCGTTTAATCACTAATATGGGAATGTATGATAGTTGGCTACCATTGATTATTCCATCAGTTGCTTCACCAGCGGTATTTTATTTCATGTATAGTTACTTGAAATCATCATTGCCAATTTCATTGGTAGAAGCTGCTCGTATTGATGGGTCAAATGAATTTAGAACATTCAACACAATTGTTCTTCCAATTATGAAACCTGCTATTGCGGTTCAAGCGATCTTTACTTTTGTTGGTTCTTGGAATAACTACTTCATTCCAGCCTTGGTTATCCAAACTAAGAGCAAGATGACTGTGCCAATTTTGATTGCAACATTGCGTGGTGCAGACTACATGAACTTTGATATGGGTAAAATTTACACAATGATTTTAGTGGCTATTGTGCCAATTATTATCGTTTATCTTTTCCTTTCAAAATACATTATTGCCGGTGTTACACTCGGTGGTGTTAAAGAATAGGTTTATAAGAGAAAAAGGAGATTTCATGACTAAGAAAGATGTAGTAAAGTATATTTGCTACGCAACTGCTTTGTACAGTTTACTAGTTGGAGCTGGTTTAGTATCAGCAGATGAAGTAGCTAATATTTCAACGACCGACAATGTTTCGGTTGCAACGAATATACAAACCACAGACACTAATGGCCTTACTAATGAGACAGTGAATCTTTCTACAAATGACCAAAGTAACACTATTCAAACAGTGACTGGTTCATCAAATCGGGAGATTACAAATCAGGTAGAAAGTTCTGATGCAGGTGTGCAAAATCAGAACAACTTAAGCTTGGCTTCTACAAATAATCAAGAGACTGTCACAACAACTACCAAAGATAACAGCCAAGCAGGAACACAAGCCGTACACACAGGCGATTATCATGAAGATTTTAATACTTATGATGATACGACAATGGAACGTTCTGACTGGTTCAATGGCAAACCGTTTGATTGCCGTTGGGTACCGAAAAATACGGTTGTAAACAATGGTACATTGACATTGACCATTGATAAAAATACAACTGATGAGTATCGTTATAATGGTGCTGAGTGGCGTACACGCGAGTTCTTTGGTTATGGTATGTATTCTGTTCGCATGCAGCCAATTAAAAACCCAGGTGTTGTATCATCATTTTTCACTTATACTGGACCAAGTGACAAGAATCCTTGGGATGAAATCGATATTGAATTTCTCGGAAAAGATACAACAAAAGTTCAATTCAACTACTATACTAATGGTGTAGGTGGGCATGAATACATTTATGATTTAGGCTTTGATGCATCAGAAGCTTATCATGAGTATGGATTTGATTGGAAAGCTGACCATATTACTTGGTATGTTGACGGTATTGCAGTTTATACAGCAACTGAAAATCTCCCAGTGACACCAGGTAAAATCATGATGAATGCTTGGCCAGGAATTGGTGTTGACGATTGGTTGGCACCATATGACGGTCAAACACCGCTTGTTGCTTATTATGATTGGATTTCTTATAGTAATCAAGTTGCCCAACATCAAAGTAATACGAGATCTAGTTCTATATCTGAAGCAACAGGTGATGCTACAGGGAATACTTCAACTACTGCTAAAGGAGCTGAAGGTGTAACGCCTACTAAGAACTCAACTGCCCCTAAGAGTGAAAAACAAACTCTGGTTTTGGACAACGACTCAAAAGGCTCTACCAAAGAAAAACAAGTAGCTGCAAAAGATGTAACTCAACCAGTAGCAAAAGCAAATCTTGAAGGCAAGGCGTTTACAACTCTACCAAAAACTAATCAACATCCAAGCAAATTATTGACGATTTCAGGAGTCTTTGTAGCTATTCTTGGTTTCTTAGTGCTACACTTTAAAAAAGGTAAACTATAATGTCAAGAAAGCGTAGATAGTAAGAAGATGAAAATAAACAAACAAGCACATTTTCAGACAAGTTTTGAAAGTTACGATGCCTCTTATATGGAATTACGGACAGGGGCAAATGGCGATATGTTTGATTGTATCTGGCAGCCTGATAATGTTAATTTTGATGGTGAAGGCCTAAGTTTGAAAATTGATCGTGACGCTGATGGTTACACTGGTGGCGAATGGCGCACAAGAGAGTATTTCCATTATGGTCTTTATCAAGTTCGCATGAAAGCCATTAAAAATACAGGCGTTGTGACATCATTTTTCACCTACACAGGTCCAACGGATGGAACAAAATGGGATGAAATTGATATTGAGTTTCTTGGAAAAGATACGACAAAAGTTCAATTCAACTATTTTACAGATGGTGTTGGCAATCATGAATTCCTTTATGACCTAGGCTTCGATGCATCAGAAGAATGGCATACTTATGGATTTGAATGGCGTGATGATCACATCACTTGGTATGTGGATGGTAAAGTTGTTCATACAGTAACTGAAAATCTTCCAAGCACGCCGGGAAAAATTATGATGAATGTTTGGCCGGGTATAGGTGTTGATGATTGGCTTGATTCATATGATGGTCAAACACCTTTGTATGGTTATTATGATTGGATTAGCTATGATAAATAATCTTCTTTATATTTAAGAGTTACGTTTAGCAATAAAGTCTCCGTTAGAGACTTCAGATTGAAGACAAAGTCCTTAGAACTCAAGGGCACTGTACCCATAAAATGAGACACAAGAAAACACTCCTGTTGAAATCTGGTAAACTAGAAACAGGAGTGTTTTGTTATGGTCAAAAAAGCATATTCGGTAGAAACTAAGCTAGCTTGTATCGAAATGAAGATGGCAGGTAAATCAAATAAGGTTATCATGGATCCCCTCGGCATCAAAAATGCTAGTCAGGTCAAGGCCTGGTTGCGATGGTATCAGAATGATGAATTGTACCGTTTCCACCAACCCGTGGGGAAACAATATACTTATGGTAAAGGGATGAAACAGTTATCTGAAGTGGAACAGTTACATTTGCAGGTGGAATTACTAAAAAAGTATCAGAGCTTGGTAAGAAAATCGACAAAGTAAGTCTTATCAAGCTAGTGGAAGAGTATAAGAAAACGTGCCCTGTATCTATTATTTTAGAGTGTTTCGGAGTCCAACGCTCAACCTTTTATCGCTGGAAACAGAAGTGTAAGAGTTCTCAGAAAAGAGACGAAATAGCAGATAAAATTGAACAACTCTGTATGAGAAATCACTTTATTTACGGCTATCGAACCATCACTCGCTTGCTCAAGAAAGTGTATAATCTTGTCGTTAATCGAAAGAAGGTCTATCGTATTATGAAGGAAAAGGCTTGCCTTTGCCGTGTCCGTCCTAAGAAGGGACCTAAATTAGGGAAGCCTTACAATGTAACAGACAATAAGCTGGATCGTGATTTTCAGGCAGACAAGCCTATGGAGAAGCTTGTCATAGACATCACCTACCTCTACTTTGGAAACTGTAGACTTTATCTATCTTCGATCATGGATCTCTATAATCGTGAAATAGTAGCTTATACCATCTCCAAGTGTCAAGATACTAACTTTGTACTCGATACACTTCATCAACTTGAGCTACCTCAAGGAGCACTTTTACACAGCGACCAGGGATCTGTCTACACCTCAAAAGCCTACTATCAGCCTTGTATAGAAAAAGGCATCACCCGCTCCATGTCCCGAAAAGGAACACCAGCAGATAATGCCTGTATCGAATGGTTTCACTCTGTTCTCAAGTCTGAAACCTTCTATCTCCATAAGTGGAGAAACTTAACTAAAGATAGTATAACAGATATTGTCAAAAATTACATCATATTTTATAATAAAACAAGAATTCAACAGAAATTAAATGACCAGTCTCCTGTAGATTACAGAAAACTGATCGCATCATAGGGGTTTTCTCTTGTCCCACTATTGGGATGCAGTGCCAGGCTTCGGTTTTTTAGTATGTAATTTCTAGTATATAGCTTTTGCCTTGTATCTTTTTTTAAGGTTTAAAAAAAGAATCTCCTCTTCTAATAAGACTATATAACTTACCAAAATCAATTTCTCTTTTCAGGCTATTGTTAGGTAGTGAATTTTTTGTTATAATAGCAATATCAAATTTATAGGAGTATACAATGAAATCTATTAAACGTATTGTTTTAGCTGCGATTTTTGCAATTGGTGCGATTATCCTTGTAGCATGTTCAGGTGCTGCTAAGAGTGACAACGGAACCTATGTTTATGAGGCTTCTAAGGATTTTATCAAGAACACACTTAAGGAGCAAGGCGCTTCAAGTGAAGAAGCAGAAAAATACGCTG
>ERZ773062.735-NODE-735-length-15782-cov-4.026261_pt1 | contig 15782 bp, 19 predicted proteins | sample MGYA00580626_ERZ773062 | MGnify/ENA primary metagenome ERZ773062 (study PRJEB29015, sample SAMEA2738003) | human oral metagenome | biome: human oral; feature: human-associated habitat; material: dental | place: China | collected 2058 ...
GATTCAAAGAATTTTTACTGTATTTTTATTATACTTTCAAAGATGAAAAGGTTATAATTGAATATACAAATAGGTATATAAATAATAATAAAATCGAAAGTTGTATTAATTGGATTTTATAGATTTTTACAAAAAACTAAAATTATTTGAAGAGGGAGAAAAAATGAAAAAGGTAATATTATTAGGAGCGATAGCCGCAATCTTAATTGCTTGTGAGAATAAATCAAAGGTGGATAATGAAACGGGAAAGGCAGGACAGAATGCAGAATATACACAATATTTGGATACTTTAAAAGCTGATAATAATTTAAAAATTACAATGGGGAAAGTTCCAATAACAATAGTTGGAAAAGAATTAAAAGTTGGCGATAAAATAAAAGAAGTACCTCTAGTAGTGAATACAAAACTGGAAGAAAAAAATATTTTTGAAGATAAAAATATAAAGGTAATTTACACAGCACCGTCACTTGACACCAGAGTCTGTTCGCTACAAACAAAACAGTTAAATGAAGCTGCTAAAACTCATACAAATGTGAAATTTTACTCTGTAACTGTTGATACTCCGTTTGCACAGGAAAGATTCTGTACAGCCAATGAAATTAATGGATTAAAAGCAGTTTCTGACTTTAAATATCATCAATTTGGTATTCAAAATGGATTTTTTATAAAGGAAAAAGGTCTTTTGACAAGAGCACTCATGATTGTTGATGAAAATAATGTTGTAAAGTATATTGAATATGTGCCGGAAGAAGGAAAAGAAGCTGATGTTGAGAAAGCATTGAAATTCTTGGAAAATAATTTGATGAAAAAGTAAGTTTCTGTATTTATCAGTTTAATTATAAGATATTTTAATTTAAATAGAGAGTTCCTAGTTTTTAGAATAATTTATTTTAATTATAATTTTAAACTATTAAAAAATTAAATAAAAATCAATTTAACAAAAATAGTAATAAAGGGAGGGGATAATACGTATATTAATAATTTAAAAAAATTTAGAGGTGATAAAAATGAAAATTGTAGAATTAAATGAAATGGAACTAATGACAATTGATGGTGGAGAAAAGAAAAAGAACTGTAAAAGAGAATGGGCTGTAGTGATTAAAAGAGTTTGACATATGTAGGTGTTCAATTTTTATTTGGTCCAAACGATGGAAAACATCCTGCAATTGGCAGCAATTAGACAAGGGTAGAAGACTATCACAAGTGGAAAGCCACACAACAAATAAGTAAAAGTTGGAATAGTTGCAAAAGACATTAATTAAATAATTTAATATTATATACTAGTTATTGAAAATATAAATAAAAGTAAGAACTAAAAATAATACTTTTAGGTTTTAAAAAGGATAAATTTATGAAAAAAATTAAAAATATACCATTATTTTTATGCTTAACAAGTTTTTTTTATATCATATTTAAAATTATAAATGAAAAATATATTGTATATTTTGAGAATTCAAAAGTATATTGTATTACAGATACTGTAATATATCTGGTGTCATTTTTTCCAGTAATATTTTATTTAAAAAAGACTATGAAAGAAAATCAATATTTTTTTAAACGAAAGAATTTAAGGTTTAATAATCTTATATTTTACTTGGGTATAATAGTATTTGTAAACTTTATAATGGTAAATGCCCGAATTGGTTATAATAATGAGAGCAAAATTATATATAATTATGAAAGTACAACTTATTATATAATTACTAATATTATATTAAGTTCTTTAATAGCTCCCGTATTAGAAGAAATTATATTTCGTGGAATATTAATGAATAACTTAATGAAGTATGGATATAAAGTAGCTATAATAATGAATTCGGTTCTATTTGGATTTTATCATATTAATATAAATGCTATAGGGAGAGTAATTTTAGCAGGAATTATTCTTTCATATATTACTTATAGGTATTCGCTAAAATATTCTATAAAATTACATATAATTTTAAATATAATCGCAAATTTAGGAAAATATTCATATTATAATGATTATATAATGATAGCCGTGGGAATCTTTATAGTTGTTCTTATTATAATTTTTATTATAGGTCTAATAAGAAAAAAATATAAAGAAATTTTTTTAATATTTAAATTAAATAGTGGAGATAGAAAAAATATTATTAAATTTGTAAAGGATAATGCATTGTATTTATTTGTAATACTTGTTATTGTCATTTCTAACTTGTTATTTAATTATAAATTATTTTAAATTAAATAGAGAGTTTCTAGTCTTTAGGAACTCTTTATTTTTAAAGAAAGAGAGATGAAAAAGATTTTTTCGATGTTTAAAAGATATTGTTGTGTATGAGAAGGATTGCGGACCTGCCTGCATATTAGCATGATAAACGTATGAAAAAAGGTATAATATTATTGATAAATCTTAAGGTAAATTGCAAGAGTAAATATCACTTTTTATGAAACATTATGAAATGTACTATTTCAGTTCAATATTATACATTTTATTTGAATTTTTCCCTCTGTTTTATTTGATAAAATGGAAAACTTCCTTCCTATCTTAAATTTGATATTGAAGGTGCTGCTTTATACATTTTGGCTCTATTTTCTGAATGTAATACAATAAAATCTGTTGTTCCATAAAAAATCTGTCTTCTTTTCTTTTACACCTTCAGGTATACATTTCTGGATTTCACTTAAATCAAAATCTGTATTTTTATAGTAATCTTTTGTAAAAATACTTTTCTTATATTGATTTTTAATAAAATCTGCAGTTTCATCCGCAATCATTATCTTTGATCCAGGTTTTGATACACGAATCATTTCTTTTATAGCTAGAGCCTTATCAGTAAAAAAATTAATTCCTCCCACATGAAAAACAATATCAAAAACATTGTCTTTAAAAGGTAAATCTTCAGCACAGCAATTTACTAATGTAAGATTTGTTCTTTTTTTCCAGATGGAATGACATTTTTTTAACATTCCATAGGAAATGTCTATACCTGTAAAATCTAAAGATTTTAAATCAACATTCTGTGGAATAAAATTTAAATCCTTTCCTGTACCGATAGAAACATATAAAACAGAAATGCCATTTCTCCACTCCAGATGTTTCATAAGATTTTTTCTCATTTCGGAAATTGTATTTCCGTATCTGAACAATCCTATCCATTTTTCACCAAAATCATACCAGAATGATAACTTATCATACATATTCATATATTTTTTATTATCTCCTGCGAGATAATCTCTATTTACATATGAAAATATTTTTCCATCTTCTTTTAAGTTTTCAATATCAATATTTTCTTTAATTTTTTCTAGAAATTTTTCCTTATCAGTTCTTATCATAGCACTCTCTTTCAATTTTTTTTATTATACAAACTAAATTTATTTATAATGAATTTTTTAGATTAAATAGACGATACTATATAAAAAAAGTAGTTATTATTTTTAAGACATTTTAATTGTATTGTATATTATTTTTAGGCTCTTTGTCAAGTACGGGATTGAAAAAAGTTCGATACCCTTAAGAGATTCTAAGCTGAATAAGCTCTTCCAGTTTATAGTCATATCCTTTATTCCTTCCGCCATATTTACTGGATTTAAATCCAATAGAAAAAGTATGGGCTTAGCCTTAAGAAGAAATTAAAAGAGATAGCCCATAATTTTAATACACTTGAAGAAGCAGTTACTTCTGTTTTATTTTAAATTTGTTGTATTTTATTATATAATCTATCTTTATAAAAAATTAAGAATATTTAAAATTAACTATTTTTTCTACAATTGAAGTTTTTGGAAAATAATTTAATGAAAAAATAAATTTTGAAAATATGAAAAAATAGGGTATAATTATTAATAATAAACTTTTTGGAGGAAAAATGAAAAAAATAAAATTATTACTTGTAATTTCAGTTTCAACAATGATTTTTACATCTTGTGGAAATAAATATAGCATAGAAAATTTGAAAAAAAATGATAAATTGCTAAAAGAAACAGTTTTAAAATGTAAAGAAAAGCGAGATGAAAAAATTTGTAAGAATGTAGAGCAGGCACAAAATGAATTGGCACAAGAATGGTGGAGTAAAATGAAGCCTGAAATTTCTAAAAAAGTTGACAAAATTTCAAAGGATGCGATGGCAGGAGATGCAAGCTCAAGTATGGAAAATGTGCCTGAAAAACTTTGGGAATGGGAAGCCAAGCATCTTTCTACAACCCCGCAAAAGGCAAAAGAAATGACATTACAGCTATTAAAAGATGTTACACAAAATATGAAATTTGAAAAATATGAATATGATTTGGAAAATGTAAAGACAGGACAGACAAGTGCTGGAAGAAATTATGCTATTATACCTGCAAAAAGTATAATTTTGGCTCAAGGTCAAAAGTTAGAATTAAATCAAAAAACTTTGGTATTTGAAGATAAAAATAAATGGTATTTAGTAAATATTGATGACAAAACAAAAATTATTCTAAAAGAATTATATTCAGATCTTGCAGATGTGAAAACAGAATAACAGTAGAAAAATAAAAGAATACTGGGGAGCGAAATTTGCTGAGAATTAAACCCATATAACCTGATACAGGTAATACTGTCGGAGGGAGTATTTTATATAAAATAAGAAAATAATTTTAAAGTTATTTTGCATATCTTTTTAAGTTATTTTAGAAAATTTATAGAAATATAGAATCTCCTTGTGATAAGGGGATTTTTTGTTTGAAAAAATTTTAACTAAAAATTATTAAATGAAAATTTATTACAAAATATAAAGTTAAAGAAAGGGATGATAAATTATGGAAAAAAAAGAAATCAATGCAAGTGTTGCAATTCAAGTGCTGCCTAATGTTGTGGGAAGTGATGAAATTGTAAGGGTTGTTGATGAAGTTATTGAATTTATTAAAAGTAAAGGGCTGAAAATAAATGTTGCTCCATTTGAGACGACGATAGAAGGGGATTTTGACGAGCTTATGGAAATTGTTAAGGAATGTCAAGTTGTGGCTGTGAAGGCGGGGGCTGAGGGTGTAATGTCGTATGTAAAAATAAATTATAAACCGAAAGGAGATATTTTAAAGATTGATGAAAAAATTTCAAAATATAACAGATAAAATTGCATCAAGTATTATTATTGCTGTATTACTGATGATTTGGCAAATTTTGTCAATGGTGAATATTATTCCAAAATTTATGCTGCCGTCGCCATTTGAAGTTGTAAAAGCGTTTGTTTCAGATTTCCCGCTGCTTATGAAGCATACAGAAGTTACTCTTGTTGAGGCATTTTTAGGACTTGGATTGGGAATAATTCTGGGATTTGTTGTGGCGGTTATTATGGATAGGTTTGAATATGCCTATAAAATGATTTATCCTGTTCTGGTTATAACGCAGACGATACCGACAGTTGCTATTGCACCGCTTTTAGTGCTCTGGATGGGATATGGAATATTGCCTAAAATTATGCTTATTTTATTAACTTCATTTTTTCCGATTACGATTGGGTTGCTGGATGGATTTCACTCGGTTGACAGAGATATGTTGAATTTGCTGAAAACAATGGGGGCGACATCATTTCAGAATTTTATTCACTTGAAGCTGCCGAGTTCGCTTGGATATTTTTTTGCAGGTCTTAGAATTTCAGTTTCATATTCGATAATTGGGGCAGTTGTGGCTGAATGGCTGGGCGGTTATGACGGGCTTGGAGTTTATATGACAAGAGTTAGAAAATCATATTCTTTTGATAAGATGTTTGCTGTGATTTTTTTGATTTCCGGAATAAGTTTGCTACTTATGTATTTTGTAAAAAAAATTCAGAGATGGTGTATGACTTGGGAAAGATAACTATAGAAATAAAAAATATTAATTAAATTTGTAAATTTTATAATAATTTAGAAAAATATAAAAAAGTTATAAAAATTGAAAAGAGGTAAAAAAATGAGAAAAGTATCAAAAATCTTAATTTTATGTTTAATCTTAATTCTTATTGTTTCGTGCGGAAAATCTAAAGATAATAAAAAAATAAGAATTGTGCTAGATTGGGTGCCAAATACTAATCATACAGGACTTTATGTGGCAAAAGACCTGGGATATTTTAAAGAGGAAGGAGTGGATGTGGAAATTGTGCAGCCGCCTGAAGGGAGTACGACAGCACTTATCGGAGCTGGCGGGGCAGAATTTGGAATAAGTTTTCAGGATACGTTGGCAAAATCATTTGCAAAGGAAAACCCTGTGCCAGTAACGGCTGTTGCAGCAATTCTTCAACATAATACATCTGGAATTATTTCATTGAAGGAAAAAGGGATAGATTCTCCAAAAAAATTGGAAGGTAAAAGATATGCCACTTGGGAAGATGATATTGAGCAGGCTATTTTGAAGAAATTGGTAACCGATAACGGCGGAGATTTTTCTAAAGTAAAATTAATTCCTTATACTGTAACAAACGTTGTAACTAGCTTGAAAACAGATATTGATGCTGTCTGGGTTTATTATGCCTGGGATGGAATTGCGACAGAAAAGGCAGGATTAAAGACAAACTTTTTAAAATTACGTGACTATGGAAAGGAACTTGATTATTACAGTCCAGTAATTATTGCAAATAACGATTACTTAAAAGCAAATCCTGAAATTGCGAAAAAAGTTTTGAGGGCAATAAAAAAGGGATATGAATATGCGGCAAAAAATCCTGAAGAATCATCAAAAATCTTGGTAAAAAATTCTCCTGAACTGGATATAAATTTAGTAATGGCTAGTCAAAAATGGATTTCTAAAGAATATCAGGCGGATGCCAAGGAATGGGGAATAATTGATGGAAATCGATGGAATGGATTTTATGAATGGCTTTATAAAAATAAGGCTGTGAAACGTGAAATACCAAAGGATTTTGGGTATAGTAACGAGTATCTGAAATAGAAAATGCAATATTTATAATAGCAAGGGGATCAATCCCCCTTGTTAGATAGTGGAGAAAAATAATAAATCTGAAAATTTAAAAATGCTTTGTTTATTGGAATTTTTAGAATTTTACAAATGACTAAAATATGTTATATTAAGGAGATATTAAGTGAAGAAAGATAAAAAGCTGGAAATAAAAGATATTTCTATTTCTTTTAAAAATAAAAAAGTTTTAGAAAATGTTTCAATTGATTTGTATGAAAATGAGCTGGTTTGTATTTTAGGAGTGAGTGGCGCTGGGAAAACGACGTTATTTAACATTATTGCAGGACTTTTAAAGCCTGATGGTGGAAATGTGAAAATGGATGGAGAGGATATAACTGGAAAATGTGGGAAAGTAAGTTATATGCTACAAAAGGATTTACTATTGCCACATAAGAGAATTATTGACAATGTAGCGCTTCCACTTGTTATAAAAGGTAAAAATAAAAATAAGGCGCGAGAAATTGCAAAGCCGTATTTTAAAGATTTTGGATTGGAAGGTACAGAAAATTTGTATCCAAGTAAACTGTCGGGGGGGATGAGACAAAGGGCGGCATTGCTTAGAACATATTTATTTTCCAGCAAAGTTGCTCTTCTTGATGAGCCTTTCAGTGCATTGGACGCCATTACAAAGCATAAAATCCATAGCTGGTATCTGAACATAATGAACAAAATTAAGATGTCAACTCTGTTTATTACCCATGATATCGATGAGGCGATACTACTTTCCGACAGAATTTATATTCTGGCAGGAAGTCCAGGTAAAATTGCTGCACAAATAAATGTTGACTTGAAAAATAGTCAGAACAAGGGCTATAATAATGAAGAAATTATAATGTCTGAAAAATTTATTGAATACAAGCGTGAGATATTAAAATATTTGTAAATTTTTTTATTTGATTTTAAAACGATTTTACTATATAATAAGATAAAATATTGAAAGGAAGTTTGAAAAATGGAAATAAGACATGTAGTAAATGAAGGATTTTTTATATTTGGAAAAAATGGAGATGAACTTGCAAAATTGACTTACAGAAAAGAAGGGGAAAAATTGTATTTTGAATCAACTGTAGTTTCTTCCGAATTAAGAGGTCAAGGAATTGCAGGAAAATTGTTTGATGCTGGTGTGGAGTATGCAAGAGAAAATGGGTATAAAATTGTGCCGATTTGCAGTTACATTGTGAAAAAGTTTGAAAGTGGAGAATATGATGATTTAAAAGCATAAAAGGACCATTAGTTCATTGGAAAATGCTAAAAATAAAAAGCCTTAAAATAAAATTTTTACAAAATTATGTAGAGTAAAAGTTTATTTAAGGCATTTTTTAGTTATATTTCTTTTGTAAAATCGTGCTTAATAAGTTCGATGAATGTAAATTTACCATTTTCATACTCATATTTGAAAATGGCACAGTTTGGAAGGCCTGTAAATGGAACATCTGGAGCATGTTTTAAAAAGAAAGTGTAGCAGGCGCCACCGTGGCTCACAGCAAGAACAGTATTATTCCCATCCTTTTCCATAATCTGAGTCAAAGTTTCGTGCATTCTTTTCTCAACATCCTTGTTACTTTCTCCCCACCAAAATTTACAAAAAAGTCCCCATAAGTTCTTTCATTCGGATGTTTTGGATTCAGATCCTCACTTTCTCCTTCAAACAATCCAAAATTCCATTCCTTTAATCCTTTTAATCTTTCATATTTCATTTTATTATTAGTCACAATTTCAAGTGTATCACAAGCTCTTTCCTGAGTTGAGGAGTAAGCCGCATCAAAAGCGATTCCCTTATCCGTAAAATATTTTCCAGCCACTTTAGCCTGTCTAATTCCCTCGTCAGTCAATGGAGAATCACAGCTCCCTTGAATTTTTTTCCGTAAATTGAATAAAGTCTGGCCATGCCGCATTAAATATAAAGTCTTTTTCATAATTAATCTATTCCTTTCTATTTTTATAGATATTCTACTACTCTAGCCACTGATTATTTTTAACATTATTATACCATATTTTCTCATAATTATTAAATTTAGAAAAAATTTACAATATTGATTTTAAAATATAAGTCTGATATAATTAATAAGCATATAAAAAAGGAGGAAATTTATAAATGAATAAAAATAAAATCGTAAAAATATTGCTGTTATTCGTTATTATATTGTTTGGACTAGGAAAACTGTATTTAAGCAGAAATAACAGTATAAATGCAAAGGAAAATTCTTCAAAGGAATTTGTTGCGCAAAATAAGGGAAATATCAAAAAGAATGCTATTAAACAGAAAAATATAGAAAATAAAAATGAAAAACGTACTCGAAATACTTCAAATCAAGGAAATAGAAAATATCAAATTGATTATGATCATGTAATTGGTGGAGATGAAAATTCCCAAGGGAAAGTTACTGGTGGACATTCACTTTTGCGTGGAGATGTGAGAATTGTGAAAAAAATTGGAAATCCAGCTAAAAATGGAGTGTATAGAGCAAGTATTGAAGTAAAGAAAAAAGATGGAACTTGGCAGGCAAAAACTTCTAATGGCGGTGTAAATACGATGTTTCCAGAAAACTGGGATGAAGCGAGAATTATTGACGAGATAAATTCAGCATGGGAAAACAGAAAAGATGTAAAAGGCAGAGATAATAACATGTGGCAGGGAATCAGCAAAAGCGGAGTTCTGATCCGTGGTTACAAAAGTCCTAGAATAACGGCTTATCCAGTTTATGAAAATCGTTAGAAACTGAAATTTTTAGAAAGGAGGAAATGATGATTATAAAATTTAGTTATTATTACGATGAAGATTTTGGATTGACTGCATTTCCAGAAATAACATTTTCTGAAAAAAAAATAACAAAAAATAAAAATTTAGAAAAAAAGAAAGAAGAGTATACAAAATATCTAATAACTGGAATAATGGAAGATTTTCCAGATGTGGAAATAATTGATATTTTTTTGCCACAGCTAGAAAAAGTTGAAGCTGGGAAAATGCAAGAAACTGCTTGGGATGGGCAGGCTTTTCAGCATAAAATTAGTAAGGAAAAAGTAGAATTTGAGCATACAATTTTTGGGATTTGTGAGGAATATCCTCTGTGGGAATGTAAGTTTGAAGAATATAGAAAGGTTTTTGAAGGCTGGAAAAAGTTTTCAGAAATGGAAGTTGATTTAAAAAGTGAAGTTGCAGTGGAGATTTAAGAAATAAAAAATACAGTAATATGAAAAAATATTTATTAATCAAAATATTTGAGAAATAATTTAGCTAAATGATTATGAATTAGCTATCAAATAGCTCTATTATAAAAATTTATTTCTATTAAAAAATGAGATTTAGTATAATATAAATAGATAGAAATAGAAGCTTAGAAAGGTAATTATGATAAAAAGAATAGATACGAAAAGTGGTAAAATAATTTCTTATGTGTATAATTTGAAAGATGAAGATTATAAAATTTTATCAGAAAGATTGGAAATTGATGAAGAGAAGATAAAGAATGTTATTGACGAGGAAATTTTTACTCCAAGAATTTCAAAATCGGACTGGGAAATTTATAAACTATATTATCCAACTGTTAAAAAATCTACGAAAGATAAAGAATTTACATCTTATGAAATTAATCCAATTGTAATTTTTTTTAAAGAAGATAAAATTGTTATTTTAGATGACGATTATTACAACGATTTTTATCAATTTGTTGAAGAGTATGCAAAATTAAGAGATGAAGTTCTTGAAGAAAATCGTTTTTTTCTAAATATGCTTCATAAAATTTCTCAAAGCCTTTATAAATATGTGAGAATTTTGATTGGAGAGCATGACAAGATAGAAACTGTTTTGAGGGAACAGCAAAGTAATGAAAAGTTAATTTCTCTTGCGGAAGTAGAACAAGGATTTTATGTTTATAATATTGCATTGAGAAATTTGGATTATGTTGTTGAGAATTTGAAAGAAGATGAGCAGTTTGAACAATATGAAGAATATATGACAAGAATTTTACAGGAGATAAATTTTACGCTAGACTTATCATCTTCATACTGTGAAATCTGTAAAACTACAAGAGAAACATATTCATCGTATATTGGAAATAATATGAATATAACAATGAAATTTTTAGCTGCAGTAACAATATTGGTTACAGTTCCAAATATGATTTTTGGATTTTATGGAATGAATGTGAAGTTACCGCTTCAAGATATGGGATTTTGGGCATTAGTAATAATTTTTATAATAATGATGTTGCTGATGTTAGTTTTGTGGAGATATATGAAAAAGAAAGTTTTATAATGTAAAAATAGAAATTATAGTATTTTTATTTTAATTTGAAAAAAAATCAAAAAATCAAAATAAATATGTATAAATACAATTATACTTTTATGATGTATAATAAAAGACTATCTTAAAGAATATTTTTTCTAAAAGATAGTCTAATTTTTTGTTGTTTGTTTTTGTAAATTTTTAAAATTAAGGTTTTAATTTTGCTAATTCATCTAAGTCAATATCAGCATCATAATCCACATTGTCAAAATCAAATCCATTTAATTGCATGAATTCTTCTCTTGCTCCAGCGTAATCACTTATTTCCTTAAAGTTTTCTGGTGTAATTTTGTCCCAAAGTGCTTCAACTTCAGCTTGAACGTCTTCACGCATTTCCCAGTTATCTGGACGTAATCTTCTTTCTTCGTCAATAACAGGATTGTTTCCATAAACCATTTGAGTCAAAAGTCTGTGTTTTTGTTCGATTGTTCCTTCGTGGATACCTTTTTCCTTCATTACTTTGTAAAGCAATGCTGCGTATAATGGGAAAATAGGGATAACTGCACTTGCTTTTGTCATTAATGCTTTACTTAATGAAACATAAGCCTCTCCATTATATTTTTTCTTCAAGAAGTCATTTAAAACATCAGAAGTATGTTCCAAATCTCTTTTTGCCGCTCCAATTGTACCTTCCTTATAAATTCCGTAAGTTACTTTTGGTCCTAAGTATGAATAAGCTACTGTTTTAAAACCTTCAGAAAGAACTCCGCCTTTATCAAGTGCTTCAATCCATAATTTCCAGTCTTCTCCACCCATAACTTTTATAGTACTTTTAATTTCTTCAGGAGTTGCAACACCCATTGTTGTCTCTTCCATAGTTTCCTTTTCAAAATTGATAGTTGGTCCTGTAATTTCCTTTGTAGTAGATTTTAATGCTGAACGGTAAGTTACGCCATCAATAGGATCAGTCCTAACTCCGCTTGCTAAACTGTAAATTAACAAATCAATTTTTCCACCAAATTCTTCTTTAATAAATTTTATTACATCATCTTTCATTTCAAATGAAAAAGCATCACCAATGAAATTCTTATATTTTAATCCTTCCTTTTCAGCAGCTTCATCAAATGCAATTGTGTTCCACCATCCAGCAGATCCAGTTCTTTTCCCTTCTATACCTTTTTCAAATGCCACTCCAATAGTTTCAGCTCCAGCACCAAAAGCAAGGGAGATTCTTGTTGCAAGCCCATATCCAGAAGAAGACCCGATAATCAGCACTTTTTTTGGACCTTTATACTTATCTTGCGATTTTACATAGTCAATTTGTCTTTTTACAAATTCCTTTGCTCCAATTGGGTGATTTGTAAGTGCTAAACCACCTTTTAATCTAGGTTTTATAACCATTTATTTTTTCCTCCTAAAATTATTTATTATATCATTTTTTATTTTTTAAAAAACATGTACATTTAAAATGATAACATATTTTAAGTTAAGTTTTCAAGAAATATTTTAAATTAAGTAAAAATAAATAACTTTGGTTATCAAAATAATTTTAAAAATATTGACTAAAATAAGTTATGTGGTAAACTAATAAAGAAGAGAGAAGTAACAAAAAAATATTAAAATAATAAAAGAATATGGAGATGAGTAAAATGGGAATGACTATTGATTTTACAGGAAAAACAGTTTTAGTGACAGGAGCAGCAAAAGGTTTGGGAAAAGATATGGCATTACTTTTTGCATCTTGTGGAGCAAATGTTCATATTGGTGATTTTAATACAGAAGAAGCTGAAAAAACGGTTGCTGAACTTAAAAATTTTGGAGTAAAAGCAGATTTTACAAAATGTGATGTTTCAAATGAAGAAGAAGTTCAAAAAATGGTAGAAGATGCAAAAGCGTTAGGAAACGGGAAATTAGATGCGGTAGTAAATGCAGCTGGAGTAATTTCTATACAAGACTTGCTTTATACAAATGCAAAAGAAATGCAAAGAGTACTGAATATTAATGTTGTAGGGTCTGCATTAGTTCTGAAACATTCTTTAGAAACTATGATGAAGCAAAAATTTGGAAATATAATACTGGTATCATCAATTGCTGGTAGAGAAGGAATGGATATGTTGCAAATTTACTGTGCTTCAAAAGCAGGAGTTACTTCATTGGTTCAAAGTGGAGCAAGAAGAGGAGCACCGTATAATGTCCGTGTAAACGGTATCTTACCAGGAATTATCCGTACATCAATGTGGGAAGAAATATTAGATGGAATGTCACATAACTGGGATCCTAACAATAAAGAAGAAGTATCATCAGAAGTTCGTGAAGAATTATGGAAAAAATCCGTAGAATCACTAATACCTTTAGGTCATGCTCAAAGTGGAAAAGACATAGCATATGCAACTGCTTTTTTAGCTTCTGATTTTGCAAAGGAAATCACAAGTGAATGCTTATCAATTGATGGTGGAACTACTGTTGGAAGATAGGAAACTTTATAAAATAACACAAGGAAACTCGTAAATAAAAATACGGGATGAATTGTGTTATTTTTAAATTAGAAAAATATAAAAAGGAGAAGTAAAAATTGGACGATAAAAAATTAATGATTTTGGAAGAAAAATTAAAAAATGAGTTGTCAGAAGATAAAATAAATTATATAAACAAATATAAATTAAAATTAAATGATAAAAGGCAATGGATGACGACTAAAAATAATGTTCCAGAAAGAGTCTATTTTTCGCATAATTTTATCTTGAAGAATACGATATTAGAAGTTATTTTTAGAAAATATCAATTATGTTATGCAAAATTAAAATACTTCAGGAAAAACCTTGATAAATTTTCATATTTTAAATATGATTCAAAATTAGGATTTATTGAAACAGAATTTTGGGATATTGAGTTCTTTTGTCATAAAAAATCTGGGAAATATATTGACTTGAGATATTTGCAACAAATAACAGAAATAGAGGTGTTTTTAGAATTTGTGAACTGGCTTGAAAGTTTATAGGATAAAAAAGTCATTTGGATATTAAAAAATTTTTTGAAAATTGAAATAGCCTCTATTTTTTGATATAATTTATTCACAAAGTAAAAATTTTAGGAATAATCAAGGAAGGCTGTTATGATAAAAAGAATAGATACAAAAAGTGGGAAAACAATTTCTTATGTGTATAATTTAAAAGATGAAGATTATAGAATTGTGTCTGAAAGATTGGAGATGGATGAGGAAAAGATAAAAAATGTAATTGATGAAGAAATTTTTACTCCGAGGATCTCAAAATCAGACTGGGAAATTTATAAATTGTATTATCCGACTGTGAAGAAACCTGTGATAGATAAAGAGGTTACATCTTACGAAATTAATCCAATTGTAATTTGTATGAGGGAGGATAAGGTTGTCATTCTGGATGATGATTATTTTGAAGATTTTTATGATTTTGTTGAAGAATATGCTGAATTGAGAGATGATATTCTTGAGGAAAATCGTTTTTTTCTAAATATGCTTCATAAAATTTCTCAAAGTCTTTATAAATATGTGCGAATTTTGATTGGTGAGCATGACAAGATTGAAACAGTTTTAAGAGAGCAGCAAAGCAATGAAAAATTAATTTCATTATCGGAAGTGGAGCAAGGTTTTTATGTTTACAATATTGCTATGAGAAACTTGAATTATGTTGTTGAAAATTTGAAAGAGGATGAGCAATTTGCTCAATATGAAGAATATATGACAAGAATTTTGCAAGAGATAAACTTTACACTTGATTTATCGTCTTCATACTGTGAAATCTGTAAAACAACACGAGAAACATATTCATCATACATTGGCAATAATATGAATATCACAATGAAAGTTTTGGCAGCGGCGACAATACTAATTACAGTTCCAAATATGATTTTTGGATTTTATGGAATGAATGTGAAGTTGCCGCTTCAAGACAAAGGATTTTTTGCACTTGGAATAATTTTTGTGATAATGGTGGCTTTGATGGTTGTATTGTGGAAGTATTTGAAAAAGAAAGTTTTGTAAAATCTAAATGTAGTATAAAACAAAAAAAATTTCCCACAATATTAAGATTTGTATTTACTTATTGAAAAAATCTATAATGAAAATCTTATTGTAAGATTAAATAAAGGTTGAAAAAATAAGCTGCACCTAAAATTTTGGACATAAACAAGATTAGAGGTGCAGTCCAAAGGATAATATTTAGTTTAAATCAAGAATAGTCTATTTAAAAAAAATGTACATTTAAACTAATAACATATTTTCAAGAAATATTTTAAATTAAATCAAAACAAATAACTTTATCAATCAAAGTATTCTTTTAAGAAAAAGTTTAAATAAGTTTATAATTGTGCTGTTGGGTAAAGCGTGATTTCGTTCATGCTAACTTCTTCTGGCAAATCAATCGCAAATTTTACAGCTTCGGCAACTATTATAGGATCTGCTCCAATTGTGTCGTAAAGAAATTCAATTCTTTCTTTAATTGCTTTATTTGTGATACGTGTTGCAAGTTCAGTTCTGAATGCTCCTAAATATAATGTTGTCGTACGGACATTCATTTTTTCATTGGCACTTTCTTTTCTTAGTACTTCCATTAGTGCTTTTACACCGTGTTTTGTGGCACAGTATACTCCTGCTCCAAGATATGTGTTTAGTCCAGCAACAGAAGATGTGCTAATAACATG
>ERZ773062.739-NODE-739-length-15692-cov-19.600563_pt1 | contig 15692 bp, 18 predicted proteins | sample MGYA00580626_ERZ773062 | MGnify/ENA primary metagenome ERZ773062 (study PRJEB29015, sample SAMEA2738003) | human oral metagenome | biome: human oral; feature: human-associated habitat; material: dental | place: China | collected 2058 ...
CAACCTGCTAATATTTCAAAAGAAATAAATTTGACTAATAAAAGAAAAGAAAATAGATTATCTCTTCAAGATGAAGTTGAATTAAAAAATGAAATTTTACAAGCATTGTATTAGTTTTGGCTATTTGTTAATAGCATTGATAAAAAAGTTTAGACTATGAGCTGATGGAATTAAGAGAATTTTTAAGAATTAAAAACTTAAAAATTCTCTTTTTTTATTGCTAATCTTTTAGTAGAAACAAGTCATTCTTTATCATTTTTCTTTTAAAAAGTGAATTTCATGATATTTACTAATCCGATTTCCCATATTAGGTGAAATTCCATATAAGAAAGCAGCAAACATTAAAAAAACAAGAATAATCTGAAGAAAATTAAAAAGATGAAAATCCTCTAATATTTTACAAATTCCATAAAGCAACAAAACAATAGCTAAAGAAATTAATTTATCCATTCAACCTCCCTAAAAAATTAATAAGAATTTATTTTGAAATATTATATATATTTTTTTCGAGAAAGTAAAATTATAATTTTTTAAGATTATATTGAATTTTAATTTATATTTTATTTTTATTTAGTGGATAAATAATAGATTTGAAAATATTATTATTAAATGCTAAAATATAAGGATAATATAGGAATTGGAGGTAAAAAAGGAATTGGAAAAAAAAGATATAAAAATAGTTAATGTAAACAAAAGTTTTGACGGAGTTCAAATTTTAAAAGATATTAACTTGACAATTGAACAAGGGGAGTTTTTTTCTATTATAGGACCATCAGGTTGTGGTAAAACCACCTTATTAAGAATGATAGCTGGATTTATTTCGCCTGATAGTGGAGCTATATACCTTGGTGATGAGAATATAGTTGACCTACCACCAAATCTTAGAAACGTAAATACAATATTTCAAAAATATGCTCTTTTTCCTCATTTAAATGTTTTTGAAAATGTTGCTTTTCCTTTAAGAATAAAGAAAACAGATGAAAAAACAATAAATGAAGAAGTTATGAAATATTTGAAACTTGTTGGACTAGATGAACATAGTACAAAAAAAGTTAGTCAATTATCAGGAGGACAACAACAAAGAGTTTCAATAGCAAGAGCCTTGATAAATAAGCCAGGGGTTTTATTACTAGATGAACCTCTATCGGCACTTGATGCAAAATTAAGACAAAATCTTTTAATAGAACTAGATTTAATTCATGATGAAGTTGGAATTACTTTTATCTTCATAACTCATGATCAACAAGAAGCTCTATCAATATCAGATAGAATAGCAGTTATGAATGCTGGAAAAATTCTACAAGTAGGAACACCTGCTGAAGTTTATGAAGCACCAGCGGATACTTTTGTTGCTGATTTCTTAGGAGAAAACAATTTCTTTAGTGGAAAGGTAACAGGAATAATAAATGAAGAATTAGCGAAGATAGACTTAGAAGGCATAGGAGAAATAATAATAGAGCAAGATAAAAAGGTACAGATTGGGGATAAGGTTACTGTTTCTCTAAGACCTGAAAAAATTAGACTTTCTAAGAATGAAATAACTAAGTCTAAAAATTGTATAAACAGTGTGGCTGTTTATGTTGATGAATATATATATTCAGGTTTCCAAAGTAAATATTATGTTCATCTAAAAAATAATAAGGACTTAAAATTTAAGATCTTCTTACAACATGCTGCCTTTTTCGATGATAATGATGAAAAAGCAATATGGTGGGACGAAGATGCATACATCACATGGGATGCTTTTGACGGCTATCTAGTGGAGGTGGAAAGTGAAAAAAAATAGTAAATTAGGATTAGGTTATTCTTTACCAATAAATATTTGGTTGACTTTATTTTTTCTTATTCCTATTTTAATTATTCTTTCTTATTCTTTTTTGAAAAGAAGTACCTATGGTGGAGTAGAGTTTAAATTATCATTTGAAACATTTAATATATTTGTGGATAAGGTATTTTTAACTATACTTGTAAACACTATATACATTTCAATATTAATAACTATTTTTACTGTCTTAATAGCTATACCAATTTCATATTATATAGCTAGATCAAGACATAAACAGGAACTTCTGTTCTTAATAATCATACCTTTTTGGACAAATTTTTTAGTTAGAATATATTCTTGGATAGCTCTTTTGGGTAACAATGGTTTTGTTAATCACTTTCTTATGAAATTTCATCTGATTAATGAGCCCATAAAAATGCTATACAATGTTCCAGCTGTTGTGGTAATTTCAGTGTATACAAGTTTACCTTTTGCAATTTTACCTCTGTATGCGGTGGTAGAAAAGTTTGACTTTTCACTTTTAGATGCAGCAAGAGACTTAGGAGCAACTAACTTTCAAGCTTTTAGAAAGGTATTTCTTCCTAATATCAAAGCAGGAATAATAACTTCAACTATTTTCACTTTGATACCAGCTTTAGGTTCTTATGCAGTACCTAAATTGGTGGGAGGAACAAATTCTTTGATGTTAGGAAATGTTATAGCACAACATTTAACAGTTACAAGAAACTGGCCTTTAGCTTCGACTATTTCAGGAGCTTTAATAGTTCTAACAAGTATAGTCCTTTGGGTATTTTCAAAATATGAAGAAAAAGAAAACAAAGTAGGTGAAAAAAATGTCAAATAAACTAGATAGAAGAAAAACATCTTTTGTAATTTTTGTTCTTACTATGATATTCTTTTACTTACCACTTGCAGTTTTAGTTATTTATTCTTTCAATAATGGAAAGGGTATGGCTTGGCAAGGATTTTCTTTAAGATGGTATAAAGAATTGTTTAGACACTCAAGCAATATATGGAAGGCTTTTTATTATAGTATATTTATTGCTTTGATTTCATCATTTGTTTCAACAGTAATAGGGACATTTGGAGCCATAGCTTTAAAGTGGTTTGATTTCAAAGGGAAGAAATATTTAAAAAATATAAGTGTTCTACCTCTTGTTGTACCAGATATAATAATAGGGGTATCACTTCTTATAATGTTTGCAACAGTGAAATTTAAACTAGGGATTACAACAATATTCATAGCACATACAACTTTTAATATCCCTTATGTTTTATTTATTATACTTTCAAGGCTTGATGAATTTGATTATTCAGTTGTAGAAGCAGCCTATGATTTGGGAGCAACAAATAGACAGACTTTAACAAAGGTTATCATTCCAATGCTATTGCCAGCAATAATGTCAGCATTCTTAATGGCATTAACACTTTCATTTGATGATTTTGTAATAACTTTCTTTGTTTCAGGACCAGGCTCTTCAACTCTACCACTTAGAATATATTCTATGATAAGACTAGGAGTTTCTCCAGTAGTAAATGCCCTATCAGTTCTGTTGATAGCTATCTCAATTTTATTGACATTATCAACAAAAAAATTACAAAAGAATTTCATTAAATAGTTTTTTTTCTTAAAATGTAGTATAATATTTATGACTAAGTAAATTTAGGAGGTTTTGATGAAAAAATTATTTAAATTATTAAGCATTATAGGGCTATCACTTATTTTCTTAGTGAGTTGTAGTTCTGTAAAATCTACAATGAAATCAGTAACTAGTGTATTTAAAGATCCAGTTAAATACAATAATGTAACAGCAACTTTCGTTACTACTCAAGGAGAGATAACATTTTATCTTTATCCAGAAGCAGCTCCTATTACAGTGGCTAACTTTATTAACCTTGCAAAGAGAGGTTTCTATAATAATACAAAATTCACTCGTTCAGTTGAAAACTTTATGGTACAAGGTGGAGACCCTACTGGAACAGGAATGGGTGGACCTGGTTATGTAATACCTGATGAATTCGTTGAATGGTTAGATTTCTATCAACCAGGAATGCTTGCTATGGCAAATGCAGGACCTAACACAGGTGGTTCTCAATTCTTTATGACATTTGCACCAGCAGATTGGTTAAATGGAGTGCATACTATCTTTGGTGAAGTTCGTTCAGAAGGAGATGCAATAAAAGTTAGAAAACTAGAAATGGGAGATGTTATAAAAGAAGTTAGAATTTCTGAGAATGGAGATTTCTTCTTAGGATTATTCAAACCTCAAGTAGAAGAATGGAATAGAATACTAGATAGAGAATATCCTAATTTAAAACAATACCCTGTAAGAGATGTAACGGCTCAAGAAGTTGAAGCATATAAAGAAGAATTAGATAACTTATACACTAAGAAAGAAAAGAAAAACCAAGATACTTTTGAATACCCTATAACTAAATTTATTAGAGGTGTATTTAATAAAGTTGGAGGATATACTCCAAGAGAATCTGTAATAAGTAATTAAGATTAAAAATTAAAAGAAATAGACTATTGTAAATTGATATAATTTTATAATTATTTTACAATAGTCTTTTTTGTTTTATTCCAACTTTTTTATTTTTAATAAATTAAGCTAATCAAAGTAAAAATAATTCTCTAAAAAAAAATTTATAAAAGAAATTAGTTTTTCTTTCAAAATTTAAGAAAGTATGATACTATATATAAGACAATTATAGTTAACTTAATTCAGAATGAGGTGATAAAAATTAATACTTATGTTGTAAAACCACTTAGCTCAAAAAAGGAAAATATATTCCTTATTTTAGCTTTTATTGTGCTGATTCTTTTAGCAGGTATAGCTTTAAAAATTAGACATAGAACTGACTATGAAATAGATTTACAAGAGAATGAAATAATTTCTTATGAAGTTTTAGATAATATAGAATTAGGTCTATACTCTGATATAAAAAATTCTTTAGTAGATATTGCTCAATTAAAAGCAGAAAATAATGCTTTACCTGAAATAGAAGATTTAGTGACAGAAGAAATTCCACCTTACTTCAAAGATGTAACTTGGGAGCAAAGAGGAGCAATGGAATGGAAAAAAATTAAACATGACAATGAAGATTACTATGTTGGTATAGGAAATGAAAAGATTGGAACTTTCCTTATAAAGTTCAATGATATGAATATAGATGAAAGCGAAATTTTCTATATGAAAGATAAGGTTAGTTTTGAAGATATAGAAAAGAACTTTGAGAAATATGAACACATAATGAAAAAAATAGTTCCCTATACAGGTAATGATGAAAGACAGAAGTACATTGCCAAATAGGAGGCAAAAATGAAAAAAATATTAGTTTTAATGTTTTTGGTATTAAATGTTTTAGCAATGGCAGAAGAAAAACTGAAAATAGGCATAACTTTGTTACCTTACTATAGCTTTGTAGCAAATATAGTAAAGGATAGAGCAGACGTTATCCCCATAGTAAAGGCAGAAGGTTTTGACTCTCATACTTATCAACCTAAGGTTGAAGACATTGAGAGAGCTTCAAAAGTAGATGCCATTGTTGTAAATGGTGTAGGACATGATGAGTTTGTGTATAAAATCATAGATGCAGTTGATAAAAAGGATAAACCTGTTATTATTAATGCTAATAAAGATGTTTCACTTATGCCAGTTGCAGGTACATTAGGTAATGAAAAGATTATGGACTCACATACTTTTATATCTATAACTGCTGCAATTCAACAAGTACATAATATAACAAAGGAATTAATAAAGTTAGATCCTAAAAACAAGGATTTTTATCTTGCTAATTCAAGAGAATATGTAAAAAAATTAAGAAAATTAAAAACAGATGCTTTAAAAGAAGTTCAAGATATAAATGGAACAGATGTCAGAGTTGCTACTTTCTTAGGTGGATATAACTATCTATTATCTGAATTTGGAATAGATGTTAAGGCAGTTTTAGAGCCAACACATGGCTCACAAATAAGTATGTCATCACTTCAAAAGATGATAGAAAAAATAAAGAAAGAAAAGATAGATATAATTTTTGGAGAAAAGAACTATAGTGATGAATATGTATCTATAATTAAGAATGAGACAGGGATAGAAGTTAGAAAGTTAGAACACTTAACAACAGGTGCCTATAGAGCTGATAGCTTTGAAAAGTTTATCAAAGTTGACCTAGATGAAGTTGTAAGTGCTATTAAATATGTTAAGAACAAAAATAAAAATAGAACTAAGAAATAATGGAGGTATCAAATGTACAAAAAGTTATTGGCGATTTTAATGTTAATTTTTAGTTTTTCAGTTATGGCTAAGGATAAATTAAAAATAGGTGTTACTTTACAACCTTACTACAGTTTTGTAGTTAATACAGTAAAAGATAAGGCGGAAGTTATACCAGTTGTAAGACTAGATAAATATGATTCTCATAGCTATCAACCAAAACCAGAAGATATCAAAAGAATTAATGAATTAGATGTTCTTGTAGTAAACGGAGTAGGACATGATGAATTTATCTTTGATATTTTAAATGCAGCAGATAGAAAGAAAGAAATAAAAGTTATTTATGCAAATAAAAATGTTTCTTTGATGCCTATAGCAGGTTCAATCAGAGGAGAAAAAGTTATGAACCCTCATACTTTTATCTCTATAACAACTTCAATTCAACAAGTGTATAATATAGCTAAAGAATTGGGAGAATTAGATCCAGCTAACAAAGAATTTTACTTGAAGAATTCAAGAGAATATGCTAAAAAATTAAGAAAATTAAAAGCAGATGCTCTAAATGAAGTAAAGAAATTAGGAAATATTGATATAAGAGTTGCAACTTTACACGGTGGATATGACTATCTATTATCTGAATTCGGTATAGATGTTAAGGCAGTTATAGAACCATCTCATGGTGCTCAACCAAGTGCAGCAGACTTAGAAAAAGTTATCAAAATAATTAAAAATGAAAAAATAGATATAATTTTTGGTGAAAAGAACTTTAATAACAAATTTGTAGATACTATTCATAAAGAAACAGGTGTTGAAGTTAGATCTCTATCTCATATGACAAATGGTGCTTATGAACCAGATAGTTTTGAAAAATTTATTAAAGTTGACTTAGATGAAGTTGTAAAAGCAATTAAAGACGTAGCAGCTAAAAAAGGAAAGAAATAATGAGTGGACTTGAAATTCAAATAAAAGATTTAAATTTAGTGCTATCAGGAAATGAGATTTTAGAGAATATTAATTTGACTGTTAAAGCAGGAGAAGTTCATTGCCTTGTAGGTCCTAACGGTGGAGGGAAAACTTCACTATTAAGATGTATACTAGGACAAATGCCTTTTACAGGTCACATAGAAATGAATTATGAAAAAGAGAAAGTGATAGGCTATGTTCCTCAAGTTTTAGATTTCGAAAGAACTTTACCTATTACTGTTGAAGATTTCATGGCTATGACTAATCAAACTAGACCTTGTTTCCTTGGTATATCTAAAAAACATAAAGAGACAGTTGATAACCTTCTAAAAAAATTAGGAGTTTATGAAAAGAAAAAAAGATTATTGGGAAATTTATCAGGTGGAGAAAGACAAAGAGTGTTATTAGCTCAAGCTCTTTTCCCAAGACCTAATCTTTTAATTCTAGATGAACCTTTGACTGGTATAGATAAGGCTGGAGAAGATTATTTCAAAGAAATAATAAAGGAATTAAAAGAAGAAGGTATAACAATTCTTTGGATACACCATAATTTAGCACAGGTAAAAGAGTTAGCAGACACTGTTACTTGTATAAAGAAAAGAATGATATTCAGTGGAGATCCAAAAGAAGAATTAAAAGAAGATAAAATTATGAGAATATTTGAATAAAATATAAAAATAGCTCATTGCTAACTAGATTTCTAGAAATTTTCTTTGTGAGAACTTAATAATTTTTAGTTATATATAGTGATTACTTGCCAGCCTATAATGTTTCTAGAGCTCCACAAAGGCTCTCTCAACATTATAGGACGTCGCAGTAATCTTATAAAAACTATTACTTATTTACTCAAAGAAAATTTCTGATAGTTAAATTATGATGCAACTCACTTATTTTTATATTGTTATTACAGAGTAAAGAAAAAAAGTAATGTAGGAGAAAAAATGTTAGAAACTTTTAGAAATTTCTTGATAAATTTAGCTGAGCAAGGTAGTATTCCAGCTTCTTTTAAGTATGGTTTCGTTATCAATGCTATGATATGTGCATTGCTTATAGGACCAATACTTGGAGGAATAGGAACTATGGTAGTTACAAAGAAAATGGCTTTCTTTTCAGAAGCAGTAGGACATGCTGCTATGACAGGTATAGCTATAGGTGTACTACTAGGAGAACCTTTTTCAGCACCATATATTTCACTTTTTACTTATTGTATATTATTTGGATTGATTATCAATTACACAAAGAATAGAACAAAGATGTCCTCAGATACTCTGATAGGAGTTTTCCTAGCAATTTCAATAGCTTTAGGAGGATCACTTCTTATCTATGTATCAGCTAAGGTAAATTCACATGCCTTAGAAAGTATATTATTTGGTTCTATACTTACAGTGAGTGATACTGATATATATATCTTAGTTGTATCAGCAATTATAATTGGTTTTGTGCTAGTACCATATCTAAATAGAATGTTACTTGCAAGCTTTAACCCAAATCTAGCAATAGTAAGAGGAGTAAATGTAAAATTAATAGAGTATATTTTTATTATAATTGTTACAGTTATTACAATAGCCTCAGTAAAAATAGTAGGATCTATACTTGTTGAAGCCTTATTATTGATACCAGCAGCAGCAGCAAAGAACTTATCAAAATCTATAAAAGGTTTTGTAAGCTACTCAGTAGTTTTTGCTCTTATTAGCTGTCTGTTAGGAGTGTATTTACCAATACATTTTGATATATCAATTCCATCAGGTGGAGCAATAATAATGATTTCATCAGCTATCTTTATTGTTACAGTTATTGTTAGAATGTTATTTAGAAACTTTGCAGAAGGAGAATAGAATGAAAAAGATATTACTATTTATTTTTATGTTAGTCTTAGGTACAGTTAGTTTTGCTGAAAACATAGTAATCACATCTATACAACCTCTATATTCTTTGACTAGTTACTTAACTAAGGGAACAGATATAAAAGTTTATACTCCCTTTGGTTCAGAAACATCTATGACTATGTCAAAAGAAGCTATAAGAGAAGAAGGTTTTGACCTATCAGTTGCTAAAAAAGCTCAAGCTGTTGTAGATATAGCAAAAGTTTGGCCTGAAGATGTAATCTATGGAAAAGCAAGAATGAATAAAATAAATATTGTTGAGATAGATGCAAGCTATCCTTATGATGAAAAGATGACAACAATATTCTTCAGTGATTATTCAAATGGAAATGTAAACCCATATATTTGGACAGGTAGTAAAAATCTAGTTAGAATGGTAAACGTCATATCTAGAGATTTAATAAGATTATACCCTCAAAATAAAGCTAAAATAGAAAAGAATGTAAATAAATTCACTAATGATTTATTGAAAATTGAAAATGAAGCTAATGAAAAATTACTTTCAGTTGATAATCCTTCAGTTATATCTTTAAGTGAAAATTTACAATATTTCTTAAATGATATGAATATATATGCAGAATATGTTGACTATGACAGTATAACTGCAGAAAATATTGCTAACTTAGTAAGAGATAAGGGAATAAAAGTTATTATCTCTGATAGATGGTTAAAGAAAAATGTTATAAAAGCATTGAAAGATGTTGGTGGAGAGTTTGTTATTATAAATACTTTAGATATACCTATGGATAAAGATGGAAAAATGGATCCAGAAGCTATATTAAAAGCATTTAAAGAAAATACAGATAACTTAATAGAAGCACTAAAAAAATAATAGGAGGACAAAATGAAAAAGTTTTTAGTTTTAGTTATTGGAGTTTTAATGTCAGTTGTTGTATTTGCACATGCACCATTAATTTCTGTTGATGACAATGGAGATGGAACTATATATATTGAAGGTGGTTTTTCAAATGGAGCTTCAGGTGAAGGTGTTGAAATAATAATTGTTAAAGATAAGGCATACAATGGTCCTGAAGAAACTTTCAAAGGGAAAGAAATCATCTACAAAGGGAAATTAGATGCTAAAGGAAGCATAACTATGCCAAAACCTGCAACTGAAAAATATGAAGTGTATTTCAATGCTGGAGAAGGACATGTTACTAGTAAAAAAGGACCTGCTCTAACAGCTGCTGAAAAAGCTAACTGGGATAAAGCAACTGCAAGCTTTGACTTTGGAGAATGGAAAGAATTAATGTTAGAAAAATAATAAAATTTTTATTATATAAAACTATAAATTAAGGTTGGGATGATACAAAAAAATTATTCGGAGGTATTTTAATATGAAAAAAAGTTTAGTTTTAATTGGAAGTATCTTATTAGCAGCAAATCTATTTGCACATGATCATTTTCTTTACACATCTAATTTAGATGCAACTAATCAAAAAGAAGTTAAAATGAAAGCAGTTTTAGGACATCCAGCTGAAGGACCAGAAGCAGAACCTATAAGTATAGCAACTGTTGATGGAAAAACATCTTTACCTAAAGCATTCTTTGTAGTTCATGATGGAGTAAAAACAGATTTATTATCTAAAGTTAAAGTTGGAACTATAAAAACAGCTAAAGGACAATATGTAGCACTTGATGCTATTTACACTGCTGAAGATGGATTAAAAGGTGGAGGAAGCTGGGTATTTGTAATGGATAGTGGAAATACAAAAGATTCAGGATACATGTTTAATCCAGTAGAAAAATTAATAATAACTAAAGATTCAGCAGGTTCAGACTACAACCAAAGAGTAGCTCCAGGATACAATGAAATAGTTCCTTTAGTTAACCCAGTTAATGCTTGGAAAGAAAATGTATTCAGAGCAAAATTTGTTGATAAAGATGGAAAACCTATAAAGAATGCAAGAATAGATGTAGACTTTATAAATGGTAAATTAGATATGAATAATAATACTTGGGTAGCTAATAAAGAAGCTCCTAAAACAAGTTTAAGAGTATTTACTGATGACAATGGAGTGTTTGCATTTGTTCCTTCAAGAGCAGGACAATGGGTAATAAGAGCAGTCGCTTCTATGGACAGAGAAAATAAAGTTGTTCATGATGCTTCATTAGTTGTTCAATTCGAATAAGATAAAAAAATCTAGCCCGACATTTAAGAGAATTTTTAAGTATAAAAACTTGAAAATTCTCTTTTTTGATATAAAATAATGCTGATGAAATTTCTTCTATCAGCACTATTTGACAAACAACCAATTATTAAAGTAAGAATGTTCCAATAACAATAAACCTATAAAACAAATATCCTATAACTGCTGAAATATGTTGTAGATAATAGATAATGATAGAAACCAAAGCTATCACAAAAATTTCATCTAGCATTTTTTCCCAACCTCTAAACTTAAATTTTATTTTATGAATAAAAAATGTAAAGAAAATCCCAATCAGTAGAAAAGCCAATACTAATATTATTTTTTTCGCTGAATAGAAGAATAGAGGTTCTTTGCATATATAAAAAGTCAATATTATTAGGTTAGTCAAGGGAAAATACTTTTTTAACTTGTATTTTGTTATGTCTTTGAATTTAAAGAAATCTTTAGTTAATAGAAGAATATTATAGAAAATTAATAGAATAACATAAAATACTTCTATATAGATAAAAATATTTGATAAATTTCCTATACTTAATGTTAATTTATCATTTAAAAATATATAGATGTTACTTAGTATTGTTATGATTACAGCTACGATGGCTGTTTCATTGTAAGGATTGTAGTATCTTTTATTCATATACAAGCCCTCTCTTTTTCACTTATATCTTTTTCAGAAGTTTTCTGAAACTCATTGGTATTTTTGTCAATAAAAGCATAGCTTCTCACATTTTTTGGAAAGTGAGAGCAGCAGTAAAGATAAAAAGGAAAACTAAAAGGAACATCATACTTTTGCTTTTTATTATTTTCATAGAATTTTCTCCTTAATTTATTATAAAAGCAGGTTGTAACGGCAATTACAACCCACATAAAGTAAAAATTATTATATTCTTTTAATATTATAACATAGTTATTGACTTTTTAAGGTTAAAAGCTATAATTGATTTAGATATAGAAGTATATCATAAATGGCAAAAGAAAAATCGGGATTACAAAACACCATTAACGGCAATTAATGGTGTTTTTACTTTTTATCTTAAATGTCTTCTGGTATCTTTTTATCTCTGAACATCTTATCAGCAAGATAAATAAATGGTGTGTCACAGATAGCAACTATAAATTTAATTATATATGTTGATAAGAAGATATTAAACATAACGTCTATTGGATATACTCCATAGAAAGCAATAGTTGTAAATACTAAGTTATCTATAAGTTGGCTAAGCATTGTACTTCCATTGTTTCTAATCCAAATGAATTTTTTAGCAGGGAATTTTTCTCTAATTTTTTCATATAACCAAACATCATGAAATTGAGAAAGCAAATATGCAATAAGTGAAGCTATAGCTAATCTTGGTAATAATGAAAATATACTTTTTACACTTTCAAATATTGCTAATCCTTCAGGAACATCAAGAGGTTTAAAGTGTATAGCACATTGCATTATTAAAGTTGTTGCAACAAGTGAGAAAAATCCAATTTTTACAGCTGTATTTGCAGATTTTTTACCATAGTTTTCACTTAAAATATCAGTGATTAAAAAACCACCAGCATACAGGATATTTCCAAGAGTTGCCTCCATACCAAAAAGATTAACCAAGATAACAACTTGTATATTTGCTAAAATTGTTGAAATCGGCACCCAAATATAAAGTCCTATTTTACCAAACTTTCTATAAGCAAAAAGTATACAAGAGAAATTAATTACTAACATTAAAAACCAAAGAAAAATATTGTGCATCATTGTTCATAAACTCCCAAATCTTTATTATCTATTAAAATTTCAATTCTATCATTATTAAAAAGATGTTTCATATCTTGTACAAACCATTTTACAAGTTCAGCATCTCTTTTTACCACAGTTCCATTGTCCACAAAAACATTTATTGTTATAGCTTTAAAGTATTTTAAACCTATTTCAATATCGTTTTTTATCATTTCTTTTGTCTGTCCTTGAGTTGCAATCAAAAGACAAACTGAATATATTTTCTCAGATAATTCTTTTATCTTCTTTTCATCTAAGAGAATATTTTTCTTATAAACATTCCTTCTAAAATCGTTATCAAAACTTTCTATCCCCGTTCTAAACCTGATTTCAACTTTTTTCTTTTCATTGAAATAGTTAATGATTTCATCTAAGCGAGAAAGATAAGAATAGAAAATCTCAAAATATAAGATTTTAATCTCTTTTTCATAAACGACTTCTCTAATTTTTTCTAAAGTTTTCTTAGGGATTTCAAACACAGAACCAGAATTTATAACTTCTAAAACTCCAAATTCTCCAGTTATTTCCTTTAAAACTTCTAAATTAACTTCATTAATTTCTTCCTCATTGTTTGAGTTATCTTCTATGTAGTTACAGAAACTACATTTTCCATAAGCACAAGGAAAAGATTTTAAGAGTACTATCTCTCTTTGAAATTTTCCTTCTACCTTACTATACCTTATACCCATTTTCCTCCCATACCTATAGTTGATTAATTTAAAATATTATATAAAAAACTAAAAATTGAGAAAGTCCTTTTTATATAATATTTTACAAATAAAAAAGGGGACTTGCACCCCAAGTCTAGTTTTTTTAAGATGGTTTTGCTAGTACATCTACTATGTAATTTTTTTATAATAATTATAAATACTAAACGAAATAAATGAGGACGAATGACGAATTTTATCATTAAGTGCTATGCTAGTGAGCGTCAAAAAAGCAAGTGTTTGAAGCTGACTTGTCAGCAAGTTTTGCTTTTTAGTGAATGATTAGCACTTTAGATTAAAAATTCAGTCTCAGTCCGAGTTATTTCTTTAGTGTATCTTTAGTATTAGAATTTTTTAAGTAATTCTCTGTATTGTTTTGATAAAGTTTTAACAGTGAATTTTCTGATAAATTGATACCAGAAGAATTGCATTTTTTCCATTCCTCTTACAGAATCTTGTAGCATTCTCTTAACGAAATCTTGTTCTTCATAGCTCATTTTAATTTCAGTACTTTCCTTTTTAGAAGCAACATCAGTAATATAATTTAGAAAATTATATACTCCTGCATATTGACTGTTAGAAGCTGTATCAGAAAATTGTTTTTTAGCCTCATTAATGAATCTAACAAGAAGTTTTTTATCATTTTTATCTAATTGTATAGTATATTTTCTTTTACCTTTTCCTATTTTTTGAATAGAACTCATCATTCCCATCATAGAAGACATATTATTCATTTCCATAGGACTTAAGGCAGTTGGATTAACTCTTGTACCCTTCATTTTATCACCTCACTCTCCCTATTATTTTTGTAATTTCATCTGTAGATATTGCACCCTTTCTAAGTATTTTAGGAACATCAGAAGTCAGGTCTATTATAGTTGAGGCTTCACCAAGTTTACATTCACCACCATCCACTAAAATATCAACTCTTGATTTTATAGCTTCTGATAATTCATTATATGATTTAGGAGTAGCTTCTCCAGAGACATTAGCACTTGTTGTAGCTAAAATACCTCCTGCTAAATCAATAATCTTAATAGCTAAATCTAAATTAGGAACTCTCACACCAATAGTATCTCCACCAGAGACCATAATACTTGGAATGTGCTGTTTTCTTTTAAGTATGACAGTCAAGGCACCAGGCCAAAAAGCATGAGCTAACTTTTCTAAGATTTCTCTATTTTCATCAGAGACAGTAGCAACTTCTTCAACTTTATCAACAGAACTTAAAAGTGCAATAAGAGGAGAAGTAAAACTCCTACTCTTTGCAAGATATATATTATTAATACTTTGTTCATTAGTAACAATAGAAGCTAGACCATAGACAGTGTCAGTTGGATAGATAATAAGTGAACCTTTTTTTAATTCACTTGCTAATTCAGCCCACTTATCATCACTAATATCAGATATATTATCTATCTTAAGATATTTTTCCATTATTCAAATAATTCAGAAACTGATTTATTATTAGTTATTCTATCTATTGCAGCTGCAAGTACAGCATCTACTGATATTATTTTAACTTTGTCTATTTTCTTTCTTTCAGGTAATGCTATTGAATCTGTTACAACTACTTCTTTTAAAGCAGATTTTTCTAATCTTTCTATTGCTGGATCAGAGAAAACAGCATGAGAACAACAAGCATAAACTTCTTTAGCTCCTCTTGCAGCTATTGCATCAGCACCATTAGTTATAGTTCCTGCTGTGTCTATCATGTCATCTATGAAGATAGCAATTTTTCCTTCAACTTCTCCAATTAGGTTCATAACTTCAGCAATATTAGGTTTAGGTCTTCTTTTATCAATGATAGCTATCTTACAATCTAATTTTTCAGCTAATTTTCTAGCTCTTTTAACTCCACCAACATCTGGAGAAACGACTACTACATCATCTCCATAGAAACCTTTATCTTTAAAGTATTTTGCCATTAAAGGCAATCCTTGCATGTGATCCACAGGGATATCAAAGAATCCTTGAATTTGATCAGCATGTAAATCCATTGTTATAACTCTATCAACACCAGCTGTAGTTAATAAATTAGCAACAAGTTTAGATGTGATTGGTTCTCTTGGTTTAGACTTTCTATCTTGTCTAGCATAACCATAGTAAGGAATAATAACATTTATTGTCTTAGCTGAAGCTCTTCTTAGTGCATCAACAAATATCAAAAGTTCCATAAGATTTTCATTTACAGGTTCTGAAGTAGATTGAACAACAAAGA
>ERZ773062.744-NODE-744-length-15651-cov-25.040138_pt1 | contig 15651 bp, 10 predicted proteins | sample MGYA00580626_ERZ773062 | MGnify/ENA primary metagenome ERZ773062 (study PRJEB29015, sample SAMEA2738003) | human oral metagenome | biome: human oral; feature: human-associated habitat; material: dental | place: China | collected 2058 ...
AGAAGATTGCATCCGTCTGCGCATTGGCCATGGTTAGTGCGCGCTGGGCGGTATCCAGCGCGGATGCTGCGCGGGTGGCGTCGGTGTCGAGATGCGCGCCGGCCGTCTCCAACGCCGCGCGAGCGGACTCCAGCAGCTGTTCCGCGCGCTGCGGATTGTCCTGGAGGGAAGCGAGCATGGACTCGGGGTAGAGGCCCGCGATGCTGGAGAGTTCTTCCTTCGAGCGCTCCAGATCGGCGAGCTCTTCGACGAGACGTTCGCGAGCGTCGGCAAGCTGCGTGGGAAGCGATGAGCGCTTCTCGCGCTGTGCGGCAAACTCCTTGCGAGCATCCTGCAGGGGTGCCAGGTTCTTGTCGAGATCCTCCGTGATTGTTGTGGCGAGGCGTCGCTTGGCATGGGAATCAGGGGTCTGCTCGATCTGTTTGTGTGTGTCGAGGCCGCGTGCGATAGCCTCTTTGGCCGCCTCGAGGCGGCGCCCGTACTGTTCAGCCGCGGCACTACCGAACTGGGCGCGAGCGAAATTCCAGTCCTCTTCCGCGGCGCGCACCTGTTCCTCGGCCTCCGACAAGCGCCGCCGTGACGCCGCGGCAGCCAGCAGGGCGTCACGCCGCACAGTGTCCACGATCGGGGTGGTCACCGCGGGCTCGACGGCGGGTTCGTCGGGTTCTAGTTCGTTCCGCAGCCTGATCCAAATGTTGAGGCCAACGGCAAGAACCAGGATCACACCCCCTACGAGGAGGCCGGTGCGGTTACTCTCTTCTGCTTTCTTCTTACTTTCCTCCAGCTCTCGCTGGCTCTTGCGGTACCTGGCAGCCTGCTCAGCGCGAAAGTCAAATGAACCGCGCAGGTTGTCGATAAAGGCCTCGGTGCCCGCCGCGGTCCGTTCTGGGGTCACAGGGGTCGACGTGTACCTACTGCGGGCTGCCCCCATCGCGGTCCCAAACTCGGTGCGAATGGATGTGTCCGTCTGCATGCTGTGGGCCAGTTTTGCGTCTGTGCAGTAGACGTCCGTGCCATCCTCGTAGGCGACGACGTAGAGGATGCCTCTTTCTATTGTGCGCGATTGCGTGAGGGTGGCCTCGCACCATGCTGATGGTTCCTGGTCGGAAAAGTTGGGGATGATGACGACGTCGATAGTGGTGTCGTACGCGGTGTTGAACGATTCCGCTCGAGACGTGATCGCCGCGCGTTGCTCGTCGCGCAGAAAGCCGTCGGGATCGGTGACGTGCCCGCTCGTGGTGAGCGGCTCGGTCGCGAACGCGGGCGCGCCACCAACCAGCATCGCAGCCGTCATGATGGCTGCGACGCCCAGGCGTCGGATCCGTGACACGGTGCCTCCTGCTCGTCGGTGAAGCGATAAACCTCTGGCGCGTGGCTCGATAGCGCCGACATCGCACTGTATGGTGCGGCGCAGCTTCGCGAGCATCCTTAGTTTACGAGGAAATATGCTGAGCTGTGACGGACTCGCTCACGTTTTCCGAGGCCACCGGGTGTCGGGATGCCAGCACGTGCGCCATATCGCGGCCTCATGGGTGGGTCGGGAACTCAGAAACTTCCGGAAACGGAGGAGCCGCCGAAGCCGCCGCCCCAGTTGGAGCCGGAGCCAGAGACGGAGGAGCCGCCGAAGCCGCCGCCCCAGTTGGAGCCGGAGCCGGTGGCGAATGACCAGCCGGAACCCGACGAGCGGGAGCCGTGGTCGAAGTGATCGAAGTGGCCGTGGCGGCCCCGGTAGTCCGGGCCGGACTGTGAGAACAGCGTGGACCACAGGAGGAAGTCTCCGAGCGAGGATCCTGTGAAGGAACCGTTGGAGTTGCCGGTTCCTCCCCACGTCGCGGTGGTGGGCTGGATGGGGGTGGACATGACGCGATCGGCCAAGGTGCGCGCGTTTGTCGCATGGGTTACGGCCGCCTGCGGGTTCGAGTCAAGCGAGTCGTGAGCAGCTTGCAGCGCCTGTTCGGCGTTGTTCAGAGTGCTGCGCACCTGCAGGTCGATGGCGCCGCGGCGCCCCTGCACGTAGCGCTGCGCCTGGCCGACGGCGGATTCCGCGAGGGCGATCTGGCTTGTCGCGGCGGAGAAAGCCTTGTCGTGGGCCTCCTGGCTGGTGCGCAGAGGTGCCAACGCCGCGTCCAGGGTTGCCTCGGCGGTGCGCAGGTGCTCGAGAGCCGCGAGTGGATCGCCATTGTTCGCCAGGGCATCCTGGGCCTCGGAGATCGCCGCGCGTGCGTCGGCGACGAGGGGGGTGAAGGTCGCGGGATCGGTGTCGAGGCGCTCAACGTCCGAGAGGTCTGCCGAGATCGAACCGATGGCAGCGGCCAAGCGGTCGCGGATCGCGTCGAGGTCTGACTTGGCGGTGAAGATCGCGTCCGTCTGATGGTTGGCCATCGTCAGCGCGCGGTGTGCGGTGTCCAGGGCGCTAGCCGCGCGGGTGCGGTCCGTGTCCACCACCTCGTCGGCGGTATCGAGGGCGGAACGCGCCGAGGTGAGCAGTGCGGCCGCCTGCTCGGGGTTGTCCTGGAGGGAGGCGAGCATCTGTGCGGGGTAGATGCCGGCGATGGTGACCAGCTCGGCTTTGGCGCGCTCGAGGTCGGTGAGCTCCTCGGCGAGGCGCTCGCGCGCCTCGCGGATGCGCTCGGGGAGCGTCGCCTCCTCCGCGCGCTTGGTGGCGAATGCGGCCTGGATCTGGCTCAGGGGGTTGAGATTGGAACCGAGGTCGCGCATGAGCTTCTTCGCCAGCTCGGAGCGCTCAAGAGTGGCGGTCGCGTCGTTCATTCGCACCTGGAGATCGAAGCAGCGCGTCACGGCGGCCTTCGCGTTCTCGATCGCTCTTGCGAACTCATCCGTCGAGGTCAGGCCGAACTGTGCGCGAGCGAAGTTCAACTCGTCAGTCGCGGTTCGCACCTGCTCGTCGGCGGCGAGCAGCTGGCGATTGGCTTCCTGGACGGCCTTTTCGGCTGCTACCGAGTCGATGGCCATCGCGTGCGCCGCGCTCTTCTTGCTGCGGCGTGAGGAAGCGGCGACCGTGATGCCGATGAGGAGGAGGCCGCCGACGAACATGGCGGACAGGATGTAGAAGGAGTTCAAGCCGCCCGACGAGGACGATGAAGTGCTCGTCGGCTGCGTGGTCTGTGACGGGGTCCCCGACGAGGAGCGGGAAACTAGGGTGTCGGCGAAGGCGGTAGCCGCGTTGGCGGCGTCGCGCGATGTCAGGGGGTTCGACCTCAGCTGCGCCTCGGCGGCCTTGATGGCGTTGGACAGCTGGGATTGGATGGAGGGGTTGTTGCTACACGCGGCGTCGGCGCGCTCCGTGTAGGCGATGACATAGATGACGTCGGAGTGGCCGAGAGAGGAATCCTCCAGTGTTTGAGTGCACCACGTGTAGGCGCTCAAGCCCGAGAGGTCTTCAACGAAGATGAAGGAGATGTTCGAGCCGGAAGCGGCGGCCTTGCTGACGGCCCCTTCGACTGTCGAACGGTCGGAGCTGTCGAGCCAGCCCGCCGGGTCAGTGACAGCCCCGCTGACCGTGACCGGCGACGTTGCGAACGTCGGCAGGCCGAGCGCGAGCAGCATCGCTGTGAGAACAGCGACGAGGCTGAAGCGGCGGAATCGTGACACTGGGTCCTCCTGCGAAGTGGCGAACAGATGAACATACACCATGCTGGAAGCTTATGTCGACTATGTGATGAAACCTTCGCAGCGTGATTGTTTCCGTGGGGTCAGTCTACGTGAAAGTTGCTTCCGCATGGGGTGCTCGGTGCTGTTCGCTACAGGCGTTGGCTCGCCTCCCGCGCGCATCGACAGAGCATCCTATGATGGGTGTAGCCCATTGGGCTCTCAGACTATTGATAGAAGGAGGGGACCATGCCCACAGGTAAAGTGAGGTTCTTCGACGCTGATCGCGGTTTCGGCTTCATCGCAGGAGACGACGGGGCGGATGTCTTCCTCCACTCGTCCGCGCTCCCGGCCGATCACCCCAGCCCTCGAGTGGGCTCACGCGTGGAGTATTCGGTTGCTGACGGACGCAAGGGACCGCAGGCGCTCAGCGTGCGTTTCCTCAAGGAGACAGCTTCCGTTGCCCGAGCCAAGCGTCGCAAGCCGCAGGCGATGGTGCCCGTCGTGGAGGATCTGATCAAGCTCCTCGATTCCTCGAGCGCCGCCCTGCGCCGCGGATCGTACCCGGACAACGCAACCAAGATCGCGAAGGTACTGCGCGCCGTCGCAGAGGAATTTGATGCCTAAGACTCAGGCCCGTGTTCGGGCAGTGAAGAAGGACGCCGTCCTGGAGGGCGCTGTCGACGTCGCGCGCGCCGGTGCCGAAGCGGTGGCTTATCCGCGTCCCGTCGGCGAGCATGCGGGCTTCGAGATGGTGTCGGAGCGCCTGGCTACCCACTACTTCGCGTCGACCGACGCGGGTTACGTGGGCTGGTGCTGGGCGGTCACCGTTGCCCGCGTGCCGCGTGGACGCGTCGCCACAGTGTGCGAGGTTGACATGACTCCCCGTGAGGGTGCGCTGTTGGCCCCGGAGTGGGTGCCCTGGGAAGAGCGCCTGCGTCCCTCGGACATTTCTCGAGATGATGTCCTGCCGTACAAAGCGGACGATGAACGCCTCGAGCAGGGTTTTGAGGATGCCAGCGAGGACCTCGATCTGCCGGTCGTGCGTGAACTCGGGCTGGGACGTGCGCGCGTTCTGTCGCAGGAGGGTCTCGATCAGGCAGCCAAGCGGTGGTATGAGTCCGAGCGAGGGCCGACGTCCGGTCGTCGCCCGCGAAACACCTGCTCCTCGTGTGGTTTCCTCATGAAGATGAGCGGCGGCATGCGCACCATGTTTGGCGTCTGTGCGAACGAATGGGCGGCTGACGACGGCGCCGTCGTGTCCTTGGATCACACGTGCGGCTCGCATTCGGAGACCGACGTGCCCAAGAATGGCACGGCGTGGCCTGTGCGTCCGTCGCGCGTCAATGAAGGGGTGCTCGACGCGGAGCCGATGCCCCCAGCATCGAACGACGCGAAGAAGGATGAGCCGAGGAAGGGTGAGTCCGATAGGACCGACGCTTCGGAGGATCCTGAGCAACCCGACTGACACGCCTTCTGCTACGAACTGACAGGAAGCATCCGGGACTGACTCTCGGGTGCTTTCTCAGCAAGTGGGCACATGGCGACTATGTTTGCATGCGGGCCCGCGACCGGGCACGATTATCCGGTGAGCACACAAGAAAAAACCGCCCCATCCCGCGGCGGCTTCGCACAGTCACTTGATTCCTTCTTCCAGATCTCCAAGCGCGGCTCGACTATTGGTAGCGAGATTCGCGGTGGAATTGTCACCTTCTTCGCGATGGCTTATATCCTGGTCGTCAACCCGGCGATCCTGGGTAACGCCGTTCCGGAGGATGGCTCCATTACGACCCAGGGTATCGCCGCCGGCACCGCGCTCGTCGCGGGCATCATGACGATCCTCATGGGCGTTGTCGCGAACTACCCGCTGGCGCTCGCCGCAGGCCTCGGCCTCAACGCAGTCGTCGCCTTCACCCTGGTTCTCGGCTCCGGCCTCAGCTACGGCGAGGCCATGGGCGTGATCGCTTGGGAAGGTATCCTCATCTTCCTGCTGGTCCTCACCGGTTTTCGTGAGGCGGTGTTCCGCGCAGTTCCCGCCGCCCTGAAGACCGCCATCACGGTGGGTCTGGGCCTGTTCGTTGCCCTCATCGGCCTCGTCAACGCTGGCATCGTGCGCGCGGGTGCGACCCCCGTCGAGTTTGGCATCTCCGGCTCGCTCGATGGGTGGCCGGCCCTCGTCTTCGTGTTCGGTCTGTTCCTCATGATCATTCTCCACGTGCGTGGAGTGAAGGGCTCGGTGCTGATCTCGATCGTTGCCGCGACGGTCCTCGCTGGGGTCGTCCAAGCCTTCGCCCACATCGACCGCATCTCCGAGACCAACCCGACCGGTTGGGGCCAGACCGTCCCCGAGCTCAAGGGCTCTCCGATCGCGGTCCCCGTCTTCGACACGCTCGGCAAGGTGGACCTCTTCGGAGGCTTCGGCAAGCTCGGCGTCGTCTCCGTCATCCTTCTGGTCTTTTCTCTCATGCTCGCTGACTTCTTCGACACGATGGGTACCATGGTGGCCGTCGGTGCCGAGGGCGATCTGCTCGACAAGGACGGCAACCCGCCCAAGACCCGCCAGATCCTGATCGTCGACTCCCTGGCCGCCGTGGCCGGCGGCGTCGGTGGCATCTCCTCGAACACCTCCTACGTCGAGTCCGCCTCGGGCGTGGCCGAGGGTGCTCGCACCGGCCTGGCCTCCGTGGTCACCGGCATCCTGTTCCTGCTGTCGACCTTCCTGGCTCCCCTCGTCGAACTGGTCCCGACCGAGGCAGCCTCGACCGCCCTCGTGTTCGTCGGCTACCTCATGATGACCCAGGTGCTCGACATCGACTGGAAGGATCCGGAGGTCGCGATCCCGGCCTTCATGACGGTTGCCTTCATGCCCTTCGGCTACTCCGTGTCCGTCGGCATCGGCGTGGGCTTCGTGACCTACGCGCTCATTCAGCTCGTGAAGGGTAAGGGCCTGAAGGTCCACCCGCTCATGTGGCTGGTCTCTGTTCTGTTTATCGTTTACTTCCTCATGGGGCCGATCCAGCGCCTCCTCGGCGTCGGCTGATTCGTCACCCTTCGCCTTCGTCCCGCCCCGCCGGAGCCAGGCTCCGGCGGGGCGGTCGTATCCTGAGAAGGTGCATCCGTGAGGAGGACCGGCCATCCCAGCCCCACCCTCGCGCTGTGCGCAGATCGGGAGAGGGAGGAACGCCATGGGGACAACATTCGAGTCGCTGCGCTACGTGAACTACCGCTACTGGTTTATCGCGTCCCTGATCGCGTCGACGGGTGTCTGGCTCCAGCGAGTCGCCCAGGACTGGTACGTGCTGACGGTCCTCACCGACCACGACGCCTCCCAGGTTGGCCTGGTGACCGCACTGCAGTTCCTCCCCATCATCCTCTTCTCCGCGTGGGCGGGCGTGCTCGCGGATCGCATCCCGGGGCGCCGACTGCTCCAGTGCACTCAGGTGGGGGTTGGCCTTGTGTCCCTCGTCATCGGCATCGTCGTGCTGACGGGCACGGGCGAGCTGTGGCACCAGTACGTCCTGGCTTTTGTTTCTGGGACGATTTCCGCTATCGACACTCCGGCGCGTCAGGCTTTCGTCGGCGAGCTCGTGCCCCACGAGAAGATGGCGAACGCGGTGGCTTTGAACGCGACTGCTTTCCACACGGCGCGACTCATCGGACCGGCCTCGGCGGGCTTCTTCATCGACTGGTGGGGCATCGGACCCGTGTTTCTCATCGATGCGGTCATGTTCATGGCTCCCGTGATCGCACTGGCGCTCATGCGCGTAGACCAGCTCTACCCGCGCACCCTCGTGCCCAGAATGCCGGGTCAGCTGCGCGAGTCTGTCGCCTACGTGCATAGTCGCACCGACATCCGCATCGTCCTTGCGTTGATCTTCGTCGTGAGTGCCCTGGGCATGAATTTCCAGATGACGAGCGCCCTCATGGCGACGACGGTCTTCGGTAAGGCCGCAGGTTCCTTCGGCATCCTCTCGACGTTCATGGCGGTGGGGTCGATCCTCGGCTCCACGGGGGCCGCGCGCCGCGCTCCCCGTCTGCGCACGATCCTCCTGGGAGCCACCTTCTATGGGATCGCCGAAATCCTCCTGGGCTTGGCATCCTCCTACTGGTGCTTCGCGCTTCTGTCGATCCCCACGGGCTTTGGCATGCTGACGATGAACACGAGCGCGAGCGCTCTCGTGCAGACACGCACCGACCCGGACAAGCGAGGGCGCGTCATGGCCCTGTACTCGCTCGTGTTCCTGGGAGCGACGCCGATCGGCTCGCCACTCATCGGGTGGGTGGGCACAACGTTTGGCGCGCGCTGGTCGATCCTGGTCGGCGGCATCGCCTCGCTCGGTATCGCGCTCATCTGCGGAGCGTGGGCGATGATCCACTGGAAGGGGCGCCTCGTGCGACGCCGGACGTTCCCGTGGGTGGGTGTCGAAGCGGATTCGTCCGTTGACGCGCCGCGCCGCTCGGTTGACCCGAGCTGAGGGGGCGTTCTACAGCACCCGCTCCAGGCAGTAGTCGATGCACGCCAGGAGCGCCTCCACGTCCTCGATCGCCACACTCGGCCACGTGCCGATGCGGAGCTGGTTCGCGCCCACGCCTCGGTAAGCGCCGATGTCGACAATCCCGCGTGAGCGCAGGTGTGCGATGAGTTCGGAGACGGCCACGGCCTCGTCGATCTCGATCGTCGCGGTCACGGGGGAGCGCCATGCTGGGTTTTCGACGAAGGGGCGGGCGGCCAGGTTGGTCTCTGCCCACTCGTAGACGAGGGACGAGGCGTGGGCGCAGTGGGCGCTCACCGCACTCATCCCGCCGTGGTCGAGGAGCCAGCGAACCTGGCACTCAGCCATGATGATCGTCGCGAGCGCGGGAGTGTTGAGCGTCTGGTCCTTGGCGGAGTTGAGAACCGCGCCGGTCAGAGAGAGGAACTGTGGGATCCACCTACCCGCGGGTGTTGCCTCGATGTGGCGCGCGCGCTCGATCGCGGCGGGGGAGAGGATGGCCGCCCACAGACCGCCGTCGGATCCGAGGGACTTCTGGAGGGAGAAGTAGTAGGCGTCGACCTGCGTGAGGTCCACCGGCGTAGCCCCCGCGATCGACGTGCCGTCGACGATGGTGAGCGCGCCCGGCGCCTCGACTCGGTAGACGGGGGAGACGACGCCCGTCGAGGTCTCGTTGTGGGGGTAGGCGTAGACGTCGATGCCCTCCTCAGCCCCGCGGGGGGACACCGTGGCGAGAGAACCGTACGTGGCCTCGTCGATGAGGGGCCCGTCCAGGTGCGGGGCATGAGCGGCCTCGGAAGCAAACTTGGCACCGAAGGCTCCCCAGGAGCCGAACGCTGCGCGCGAGGAGATGAGGCTCGCGCAGGCGACGTCCCAGAACGCGGAAGCGCCGCCGTTGCCCAGGACGACCTCATAGTCGTCGGGGATCGTGAGAAGGCTACGCAAGCCGTTCTTTAATGAGGCGACGACCTCTCGCACGGGCCTGGCTCGGTGCGAGGTGCCCATGAGGAGGGGAGAGGAGAGTGCCTCGAGCTGGGCGGCACGCACCTTGGAGGGGCCGGAGCCGAAGCGCCCGTCTGCGGGCGCAAGAGCCTGGGGGATATCGGGAAAAGTCACCATGGCAACAGACTAGTCCCCAGGAATGGAGTATTTCCATCACGCTCGTTAATCGAATTGTCGTGAGTGTGCACGCGTCGACACTCGCGTTTTTCCGCAGTAATGCCACGTTGCGCTTGCGAGAAGGAAGGTGACCCTATTCTGTGTATATTGCATGCCTGAAGAAGGAGGCCGCCGTGGCAGACCTGATCGACACCACCGAGATGTATCTCAAGACCATCCTTGAGCTTGAGGAGGACGGGGTCACCCCCCTGCGCGCGCGTATCGTCGACCGCCTGGGGCATTCCGGCCCCACGGTCTCGCAGACGGTCGCACGCATGGAGCGCGACGGGTTGTTGCATGTGATGGGCGATCGCCGCCTCGAACTCACCGAGGTCGGCCGCGCGCACGCCACTGAGGTGCTGCGCAAGCATCGCCTGGCTGAGCGTCTCCTCCTCGACGTGATCGGCATGGAGTGGGCCCAGGTGCACGATGAGGCCTGCCGCTGGGAACACGTGATGAGCGATGCGGTCGAGGCGCGGCTAGAGGAGTTGCTGAGTAACACGTGCGTGGACCCCTATGGCAACCCCATGCCCGGCTGCGAGCAGCTGGAGGGGACTCATTCGGCTGAGCTGGTGGTGCGTTCCCTCGAGGTGGGAGCCCTGACGCTGGCGCGCATTGGCGAGCCGATTCAGGCGGAGGCGGAGCTGCTGGCGTCTTTCGACGAACTCGGTCTGCGCCCGGGCGCTCGCGTGGGTCTGTCCAGCCACGGTGCCGTAGTGCGCGTGACGGCCCTTGACGAGGCCGGGGAGGTTCGCGGTTACCTGACGATTCCCATGGCTCTTGCTGCGCACCTCTTCGTGCGGGGTGAGTAAGGGTCGACGGGTGACGAAGTCGGGGCGTTAAGCCCCGGCTTTTGTCGTCTCCGAAGGGTGTGTCTCGAATCGCAAAACGTGCGCATGGGGCGAGTTTTTCCCGGTATGGCGGGACGCGAATGTCACGGAATGGTAACGATGAGGGAATTGAATGTTACCAGAACGTGACATTGACCAGTTGGCGAGGGTATAGTTGCTAGCGGTCATCAGACCACCCGCCCGTCCGGTGCCCGAAGTGAGACGACGGATGGAGCGGAAAAATCGTCTCACGCGGGGAACCCAACCGTGGCTCTTCAGCGCCTAGGGGTGAAGCTCGTAAGCCGAGCCGGACCTCCCGTCCGAACCCGACAGCTAACCTCGCAGGGAAACAGGGAGAATATGAGTGAAGACTACTAAGCCTGCTCCGCGTCACCGCCTGGCTCGTCGCCCGCTGACCGACACCATGGTCGAGGGCCTCAACGCCTCCGCCGCAGCTCGTCCGATCGCCTTCGCGTCGGCAGCCGGTGTTGCGCTGACCGCGATTGCCGCCGGCGTTGCAAACGCCGCCCCGGCAACCCCCCAGTCTGAGCCGCAGAGCGCGGACCTGAATACCACGACCGTTGCCGTCGATGACGTGACGACGGTTGAGGTCCCGGACATCGCGTGGACCGCCGAAGAGGATGCCGCCGAGTCCGTCACCGCCGAGGCACCCGCGCCGGCCCCCGCCGCCGCGACCCCGGCCGCTGCTGAGCAGTCCTCCGACTCGTCTGCTGCTTCCCGTTCGGAGTCCCGCTCCGACGCCGCCACGAGCAACACCTCCGCTCGCCAGGCCGCCCTGAACGCCGCGGGCTCCGACATTGTCTCTGTCGCGCTTGGCCTGACCGGCATCCCCTACGTCTACGGTGGCGAGAGCCTCGCGGGCCTCGACTGCTCCGGCCTGGTCAAGTACGCGTACGCGGCTGCTGGCATCAACCTGCCGCACTCCTCGTCCGCTCAGGCCGCCGGCGGCACCATCGTCTCCGACCCGCAGCCCGGCGACATCGTGTCCTACCCCGGCCACGTCGCCATCTACATCGGCGGCGGCCAGATGGTCGAGGCCACCGTGCCCGGCCGTCTCTCCCAGATTTCGCCGGTCCGCGGCGGCGCTACCTACGTGCGCTACTGAGCCTGCGATAGACAGCTGACGATCCCCGCAGCCCCAACGGGCTGCGGGGATCGTTGTCTGTGGCCAGGTTGGGCTTTCGCTGGTCGTCAAAATACGGCACAATATAAGTGACTGCCACCACGAGGAGGACATCATGAGTTCTACCGAAGTCATTCTGGTCGGTGTCGATGGCTCGACGGAGAGCCTTGCCGCCGTCAAATGGGCCGCTGATCGCGGCGCGCGCACCGGAGCGCGTATCCATTGCCTGTGTACCTACGCGCTGGCCTCCTACTCAGCTGCCGCCCTCGATGGCGGTTACGCCGTGCTCGATGATGAGGCTCTGAAGGCCGGGGCCGAACAGGTCGTCGAGGAGGCCAAGGCATTGGCGCGCGAGCGCGGCGCGGCGCATGTGTCCGGCTCTACCGAACCCGGAGATCCGGCGGGTGTACTCATTGACTTCTCCGCCGAGGTTGACCTGATTGTCGTCGGTTCGCGCGGGGGCGGCGGTTTTGCCGACCGTCTTCTCGGTACCGTCTCGTCGGCTCTACCCGCGCACTCGAAGTGCCCGGTCGTAGTGGTCCCGCGCCACACCTCTGGTAAGAAGTTCACCCCGGTCGAGCGCATCGTCGTCGGCGTGGACGGAACCGATCAGCCCTCCTGCGCCCTCAAACGCGCGATCTCCGAGGCTCGCCTGTGGGACGCGCGCGTCACAGCGGTGTCGGCAGTTCCGATCGCGGTCGGCCCCTCCGTCATGACCTGGACGCCCACCGGCGTCGACCACTCGGCCCTTCTTGCGCAGGTGCGCGAGGGCATGGACCAGGCGATCAAGGCGGCCCTTGACGGTGCCGACGTGCACGTCGCACGTCACGCCCTCGACGGCTCCGCCGCTTCGCTGCTCATCGAGTTCTCGACCGCCGTCGACCTGATCGTCGTGGGCACCCGAGGCCGTGGGGGCCTCGCCGGTGTCTTGCTTGGCTCGACCTCTCAGACCGTGCTCGGACACTCGACCTGCCCGGTCATGATCGTTCCCTCCGCCCACCTGGGCGAAGCTGATGCTGCGGTCCACACCGCTTGGGAGCGCCGCTGATTGTTACGTCAAGCGAGGCCGAGGTTACCAGGTGGGGCCTCGGCCTCGTCCGTCGGTACCGCGCGTATCGCATCGTGTGAACCCCGCGTCCGCAGGGTGGGTGAGGGGGCGGCGCTGCGCGCACTTTGCTACAGTGGGCGCGGACAACTTGTCACGCCCTCGTAGCTCAGGGGATAGAGCACCGCTCTCCTAAAGCGGGTGTCGGACGTTCGAATCGTCTCGGGGGCACAAATGAAGGACGCCGTGCGCAACGCTCGAGGGTATCTCGTGACCGTCGTGGCCGCCCTGTGCTGGGGAGCCTCCGGCGTCTCCGCCGAGTACCTCATGAGCCGCCACGGCGTCGAGCTCACTCTCATCAGTTTCTTCCGCATGACCGTCGGTGGGCTTCTGACACTCGCCTACGTCCTGGCCCGCTCGCGAGGAGTCTCGCCCAAGCACCGGGAACTGGTGTCCGCGCCTCGCAACTGGCGAGGCCTCGTCCTCTACGCGATCCTCGGCTTGGCGGCCTGCCAGCTCAGCTACATGGGAGTCATCCGCGCATCGAACGCGGGCACCGGCACCGTTCTCGAATACCTGGGCCTCATCCTCATCGTCGTCTGGGTGTGCCTCACCCACGGGCGATGGCCGCGGCCAACCGAGGTGATCGCCATTGGCCCCGCCGTTGTCGGCACCTTCCTACTGTGTACACACGGGTCACTGGACTCCCTCGTCCTCACGCCCACGACACTCGCGTGGGGAGCCGTCGCCGCGCTCACGCTGGCGACCTACACCCTGCTGCCGACCAGGCTCATCGCATCCTACGGCGCGGACCTCGTCGTGGGATACGGCCTGCTGATCGCCGGCCTCGGCGTCGGCCTCGCCGGCCGGGTCTGGCGCTTCACGATCACATGGACGCCAGACGTTGTCCTCGCCATGGCGATCACGGTCGCCCTCGGCACCGCCGTCGCCTTCACGGCCTACCTGTGGGGAGTGGACCGTATCGGCCCCGTCAAAGCCTCTCTCATCGGAAGCCTCGAACCCATCGCTGCCGCCACCTTTTCCGCTCTCATCATGGGAACGTCATACGCGGGCATCGACATTGTGGGCATGGTCCTCATCGTGGGAGCGGTTGTGACCATTTCCGTCGTCGACCTCCTCCGGGCGCGCCGCGTCACTTAACAGGCCGGTGCTGCCGTAGGGTTAAATCGTGGTTCCCAGTATCTTTTCGCGCCGTCCAGCACCCGAGCCCGAGGCTACCGAGGTCTCGTCTACGTCGACGCACCCGACCACTCTTGTCGGTCAGGCGCGCGAGTCGTGGCGCTCACGCCTTGACCAGGACATCGCCGCCGACAGTGTGTCTCTACCGACTCTGTCTCTGTCGGGCGCGCACCCCGGAGGCCTCGCTCAGCTGTACACCGAACACCCCGTCCGGCTGAGCCTGCTCATCCGCGAGCCCATCGCCCTGGGACGCGCCCTCGATCGCGCGCGAGCGCTCATCGCTCGATCCGAACAGCGAGCGAACGCGCACGGCACCGGCCCCATCTACCTGGGGATCGGTACCGCTTCGTGGGGCGCGGGAATCGACGCGGTGACCGTTCCCGCGTTACTGCGCCCGGTGCGTCTCGTGCGCCGCGACGACGACGTTCTCATCGCCCTGGGTCGGGGAGCTACACTCGCCCCCGAGCTCACCGACGCCTTACACGAGCACGGGGTCGACGTGGATGGAGAGACCGTGCTGGCCAAGGCTAGTGGAACCCACGGTTTCTCCTCTTCGCAGGCGATGAGCGCCCTGCGCGAGCTCTCTTCCGCGCTGCCGCGCTTCGACATCCACGACGAGCTCGTCATCGGCCTGTTCTGTCACCCTGCCGACGCGCTCGCGGCCAGCCTTCGGCAGGACGTGACTGCATTCGAGGACTCCGCGGTCATTCGTGCACTCGCGGGCGACCAAGACGCGTGCAACGACCTGCGCGTCGACGCGCACGAACCCAACCCCTGCGATCGTGATCCGTGGGCGGAAAAGGGTGTTGGCGACCTCATTCCCGTCCAGCAGGACGCCGTGGAAGCGGTCTCCGAGGGGCACAGCGTCTTCGTCGATATTCCCGCCCACAGCGACGACGCTTCCGTCGTCGCAGCGATTCTTGCGGATGCCGCGGCGACAGGTCGTTCCGTCCTGCACGTGTCGACCTCGCCGTCGCGCTCGATCGCCGCGTACACGCGTCTGTCTGACCTTGGATTGACCGATGTCGTTGCAAACATCGACGGCTATTCCGACGCCCGGAAGACCCTCGCAGCGCGGGCGAGCGCAGCAATGGAGGACACCTCGCCCGTCGTCGATCAGGCCCGCGTCGACGAGATGCGTGCCCGCCTGCGCCAGGTTCGCTCTGCGCTGTCCTCCTACGCTGTCGCCCTGCACGAACCCTACGGCCGCTTCGGCGTGTGCGCTGCCGATGCCCTGCGTGCCCTGACGGACCTGACGAGCGGTGAGGACGCACCCACGACGCGCGTTCGCCTCTCCGAACAGACCCTCTACGACATCGCGGTGGACCAGGGTGAGAGCGCCCGGACACTCCTGCGTGAGGCCATCGCCTCGGGCACGCTCTCGGGTGCCTCGTCCTCCGCATGGGGCAACGCGGTCCTGACCTCCGACGAGCAGACCTCCGATGTGTTGCTGCGTGTTGATCGCCTCTCCAAGTCGCTGCCTGAACTGCGCGTCCACATCGCCTCTGTCGCAGGCGAGGCCGGCATTAAGCCCGCCGGAACTCTGGCCCAGTGGGACCGCCAGCTCGCTATGTTCGACGGCATCGCGGACGTCCTTGACGTCTTCCAGCCCCGTGTGTTCGAGCGCAGCGCGGCCGACATGGTGATCGCGACGGCCCCCAAGCAGTGGCGCAAGGAACACGACATTTCGATGGGGCGTTCGGAGCGCAACCGCCTCGTCAAGCAGGCCCAGGACCTCGTGCGTCCCGGGGTGCACGTGCCCGACCTGCATCGCGCCCTCATTCGCGTCCAGGAGCGCCGTGACGCCTGGTGCGCCGTGTGCGGCGAGGACTCCTGGCCGATTCTCCCGGCAAAGATCGGCGAGATTTCGGCCCTGACCGACGCAGTGCGCGACGACCTCGATGCGATCGCTCCCGTGTTTGTCGCCGAGGAAGCGGACCTGGTGGGCACCCACCTGCAGCGCCTGACCACTCTCATCGAGCGGTGGGCGGGCGATACCTCGGCAGCGCGTGAGGTCCCGGCCCGCCTGGCGATGCACGCGCGCCTTGCCGAGCGCGGCCTCGACAAGCTGGCCCAGGATCTCGCGGGTCGCGGCGTCGACGACAGCGCCATCGATGCCGAGCTTGACCTCGCGTGGTGGGCTTCGCAGCTGCGCGCCATGCTCTCCTCGCA
>ERZ773062.748-NODE-748-length-15586-cov-13.378276_pt1 | contig 15586 bp, 15 predicted proteins | sample MGYA00580626_ERZ773062 | MGnify/ENA primary metagenome ERZ773062 (study PRJEB29015, sample SAMEA2738003) | human oral metagenome | biome: human oral; feature: human-associated habitat; material: dental | place: China | collected 2058 ...
GCTTTATATTTCTTAATGCACATTTGTGCAGTAACGGGCAACGTCCCCTGACGGACAGCGAACAATACCCCGACGAAATGCTGCTCAGCGAGATTTTTCCGCTATTAAGTGAAATCGAGCGCGATAAAAACTTCTTATCTAACTGGCGCGCGCATGAATATTACCAGGAAGATGGCGCTGCTAAAAAGTGGCAAGATTATAAACCAAATAATTCGTAAGGGTCTTCTGGTTGCGGTATCGCGGTAGCGGTAGACTCGGTGATGACGTATTCAGCTTTGCCGTTAATTATTTTTTGCATCAACTTCCCTTTGACGGTTAACCAAGTGCCATCGCGGTAGCTATTCGCAGGAGTTTTCTCTACTAAAATTTTCATAGGTATACTATCGGCGGCGCAGCAGCTAATAACGTAGCGCGCCAGTTCGAAATAGTCGTAGCCGTAGTTCTGTAGTGTGCCGCTCGAGACGAAGCCAGTTATCGTTATGCTAGTATTGTCAAAATACGATAGTTTTTGGCAGGAGTTGAAAGCAGATCGCCAGCGGTTGATTGATACGTTCGTCTCGCCTTCCTTAGGTTTAGGAATATTGCAATAGTTTGTTTGACTGGTGGCGATAGAATTTTCTCTTTGAGCGACACTGTTTGCCGATAGCGGTTTTGGCGGCAGCAGATAGCCTGCTAGTAAAATTAAGACAGATAGACACGAGGCGAGCTTGATGTGGCGGAATTTGAAACGGTGACGTATGATCGACACGCTGCTTTTTAGTTGCAAAATTATATCAATAACCAAGAAAGCGATGCCTATTGTGCTCAAAATGGCAGCAAAAAGATGGTAGCGCGGATGGATGTAGAAACCGAGCTGACCGCGGTAAGCTAGCAGCAAAACGTATCCGCAGGCAGCAATTCCGCCCAATGATTTCGCCAAATTAGCCCGCATAAAGCAAGTTTACTCCTATGCCTGTCGCGAACGACAATGCGAAAATTATTAACATCACCACAGCGATAAATCGCCAACGGAAAGTGGTTCGCATCAATACGATTAGCTTGATATCGATCATCGGACCGGCTAATAGAAATGATAGAATCGAGCCTGCTGTGAAACTGCGGGCATAGGCTAACGCAAAAAAGGCATCGATGCTAGAACAGATCGAGACCACGAAACTCAAGCCAATCATGGCGATAACTGATAAGATGATGTCGTTACCGACAGTGTTAATGATGGCGCGTGGTATGAAAACTTGAGTAGCGGCAGCGATGATAGCGCCGATACTTAGCATAGTGAATAGTTGCCAGAATTCGTCGCGCGAGGATCCAAGCATCTCCTTGAACTTAGAGCTGTGCTCGTGCGCGTGGCAATACTCTTTGAAAGCTGGGCGAACAATTTTATTTTCGTCCATAAAGCTGACGATCAAGGCGGTCAGTTGGACGATTATCAATGCAAAAATAATTCGCCACCAAATCATGTAGGGCTGAAAACTGAAAGCGGTCATTGTTGCAATAATGGTGATAGGATTGAGAATCGGCGCGGCGAATAGAAAACTGACGACGTCGGCGGGTTTTAATCCGCGAGCTAGTAAGCTGCGAGCGACCGGTACGTTGCCGCATTCGCAGACTGGTAATGCTAGTCCGGCTAGCGATAATGTAAATCGGCGCCAAAATGGGTTGCGCGGTAAAATTTTAGTGAGTTTGGCTGGCGGCAAAAAGCGGCGAATCAAAGATGAAATGATAATTCCGAGGATAACAAAAGGTAAAGCTTCAATGACTATGCTTAGCGTGATGGTTAGGAAGTCTTGCAACATTGTTGCAGTTTCGTTGAACCAAATGTCTGATTTGTCGCTGATTAGCCATAGTCCAAGCTGGGGGCTGTATAAGTATATTACGACAATCAATACTGGCGCAATTATCCAGCCGGTAAGTATCTTTACCGTGTTAATTAACTTATTTATGTCGAAGTTTTTGACACGTTTTTTTGCCATACTTATAAATTATAACAGTAAGCTTGTGCTATACTAAATCATTATGAAACATCTCTGGCACTTGCATCACCCATTTCGGATTTTTTGGTTTTCGACGTTGTTGACGCTAGCGTTGGGTGGGTTGATTTTCGGACATTTCGGCGCGAGCGGCTTGTGGTTGTTTGCGATTTTGGTAGTGCTGGAAGTGACTTTTAGCTTTGACAACGCGGTGATTAACAGCAAGGTGTTAGCCGGCATGAGCCAGGTTTGGCAAAAGGTGTTCTTGACGGTTGGGATTTTCGTGGCGGTGTTTGTGGTGCGGTTCGTGCTGCCGATTATCATCGTGATGGTGGCGAGCGGTCATGGATTTATGGAAGTGGTTGATTTGGCGCTGAATAGACCGGCGGAATACGGGCATATTTTGCATAAAGCCTCGCCGATGATTGATGCTTTTGGCGGCGCGTTTCTGATTATGATTGGCCTCAGTTATTTCATTGATTATAACAAGCGCGTGCACTGGATGCGGCATGTCGAGCCGTGGCTGGCGAAGGCTGGGCGGTTTGAGAATTTCAAGGTGTGTCTGATGCTCAGCGTGGCGGCGGTGCTGTATTTCACGGTTGAGCCGCCGCATCGGGCGCTGGTGCTGATCTCGTCGGTGTTGGGGATTATACTGCACATCGGGCTGGAGCTGTTTGGCTCATTCTTTCATGAGGATGATGCTAAATCGGTCAAGGTTAAGGTTGGCTGGGCGGCGTTTGCCAGCCTGCTCTATCTGGAGGTGTTGGATGCCAGCTTTAGCTTTGACGGCGTCATCGGCGCCTTTGCTATCACCAGCAGTGTGCTTCTGATCGTGGCGGGTTTGGGGGCCGGGGCGATTTGGGTGCGATCGCTGACGGTGTATTTGCTGCGGACGGGTATGCTCAGCAAGTATAAATATCTGGAAAATGGCGCGCACTGGGCGATTATGGCGCTGGGTATGATGATGATTGCCAAGCTGTTTCATCTGGAGCTGCCGGAATGGGCGACGGGCGGTTTGGGGCTGTTGTTTGTGAGCTTGGCAGTTGGCAGTAGTGTGCTAGAGGCGCGAGCGATTAATTTGCAAGAAGCAGCTGCGGCGAAATTACATAGCGCTGAGCGGCGGTTGAAGCACGGTGCGGCGAGGATTGTGCCGCGGAAGCGACGGTAGTTGTTGGTGCTTTGGGTTTTTCGTTTCGGGCGTGAGCGTTTACTTATTGCGACATTGTTGCAATAATGATTTATTTGGTCTAGTGTCGCAAGCGTAGCGATGTAGTGATGTGTCGAGGTCTAGAGCTTGACGCTGAGCGGTTCGATCGTATTATCAAGAAATGTGCCAATTAGCTTGATAGATTCGGGAATCGTCCAATCGCGGAGGATTTTGCGTTCATCGGCGTTGAACTTGCTGAGGACGAAATCAACATCGCCGATTTGCCGGCGCAGTAAGTTGTCGGTGCCGATACGAATATGCCAGAAATCAGCGCCGATGTGATTATGTAGCGATTTTAAGCCGTTGCTGCCAGCGTCGCGACCGCCTTTTCGGACACGGATTTTGCCAAAATCAAGCGCTGTATCGTCGTGAATAATCAGTAAGTCATCAAGCGTTAGCTTGTAAAAATCTAAGACCGCCCGCGCGGAAATACCAACCTCATTGTAATAGGTGGTCGGCTTGACGAGGAGGATTTTTTCTCGTGGAATAGTAACAGGTGGTTTTGCGCTAGCGGCTGAATTGACCGCAAAACTGTTCAATTCGGCAATATCCGCAAAAAATTTGGGCTTATTGCTAAATTGTGCACTCTGCCCTGCCGCCAAGTGATCGATTACTAAAAAGCCAGCATTATGCCGCGTGTGAACGTACTTTTCGCCAGGGTTGCCAAGCGCCAGAATGACTTTCATAGCCTTAGTATAGCACCTTGGCGTTCATGACGTATAATAGATGTATGGCGAAACGCGATGATGATTTGGAATTTAGTGTTAATGCGGCGTTTGACGAAGCGCGGACGGTTGTTGACAAGGTGCCACTTTATTTGGTGAACGGCTCGCTGGGCGCCGGCAAGACCAGCGTGCTGGAATTCTTATTGCAACAAAGTGACTATAAGGGCGCGCGAGTGATTGAAAATGAATATGCCAATGAAAATGTCGACGGTTACCGGCTGGAGGGATTGGCGGAGATGGTGACGACGCTGGCTGGCGATTGCGTCTGCTGTTCGTCGAAGCACGCGCTAACCAGGATGCTGCTGGACTTTTGCCGCAATTCTCCGGCGCCAGTGTTTATCGAAGCAACGGGTGTGGCGCGAACGATGAACTTGGTCGAGAAATTGATAAATGCACAAATCTTCAATAAGTATGAGTTGATGCAGAGTTTTTACGTGATCGACGCGCACGAGATTTTGCGCGGTATTGAGCCGGCGCACGAAATTGAACTACAAGCGGCAGATGTGATTTTGGTGACCAAGGAAGATTTGCTGAATGATAGCGAGCGATCTGAATATGATATGAAACGTCGCACCCTGCCCTACGCCAAGGTGCTCAGCGCGCCGCACGGTCGGTTTGACCTCAGTAAAATCACCACGCCGTCGGGACTGTTGGCATTTTTTGATACGTATGACGGCGAGCTGGCGGTGCCGGATAATCCGACGTACGCCGTGCTGGATGTGTCGGGCATGAAAATTACGGCGACGACGTTGGAGAAAATATGGCCGGAATTATTTGCGGCGTATGGCCTACGGCGGATGAAGGGCTGTTTCATCAACGACAACGGCGCGCGCCAGCACGTGGAGGCGACCGAGCAGCAAATTCAGATAACTCATGCCAAGCCTGAGGAAGCAGCAAAAATCGTATTCATCGGCGACCGAGCAGACGAAATTACGCGCGAAGCACTAGCGGCGCAACTGGTTATGTTTGGATAAGAGTTCGCTTTCGTCGTTTCCGACTCATCGGTATAGACACGCATCTATGGAGCGAACTGACAAGCAGGAGAATAATATAGGCGGAAAGAGACCGCCAAAAATTCGGCGGCTTGTCAGTCCGGAGCTAGACCGAGCGTGAGTGCGCGGCCTCGCTCAGGGCGTAGAGGTCGTACGGATAGAGGAGTTCAGACATCTGTCTGAACTCCTTGTAATCGTCGACACACACCGCTGCGGTGTGTGTCTTAAAAGCGATCGTAGCGTACAGGTGCTCTCCCTTTCTCAGCCTACTCTTGGCCACGTGGTACATGCAGGTATCGAGCTTTCGCCCGATACGTCCCTTCTCTACGTCGACTCCGGGATTGTAGTAGGTACCCATTATACCAACTCTCTCCTCATCCAGGCGGAGTGCCTATGTCTTCCCTCAGGAAAAACACTGCTCGACGCCCGGATGGCGTGTAAGCAAGATGAAGTTTCACGACACTATTTTGCCTCCGCTAAAATAACGCCATAAAATCTCACCTTGCTCTATTCTCAACTGCTTGTCAAAATACACTTTTGGACAAAATGTCAAACATCTGTCAACAAAAGCTGATATATATATATCACTAATAGAACAAAATATCAAGAGATTTTGTCAAAAATGTGGTTTTATAGCTGTTTTTCGGCGTTTTTGGCTTGTTTGTAGGCTTTAGTGACCGGCGCTAGGCCGCGGGCGACGCGTTCGCGGTTGGCTTTGAGTTGTTTCTCGTCACGAAAAGATAGTTTGATCGGCGTACCAGTGTAATCGAAAGCATCGCGAATTTGGCGCTCTAGATAACGCTTGTAGCTCCAATGGACGAACTTCAAATTGCTGCCGTAAATGACGAACCATGGCGGATTGGTATCGGTTTGCACGATGTAGCGCAGCTTCGGGTGGGTGTTTTTCAGGCCAGCTGGCGGATGCTTTTGAACTGATTGCTGCAGTAGATCATTAAGTTTACGAGTAGTAGTTTTTTGCTGGCGGTGTTCGTTGATGCTGAGGGCTAAGTCAAATAACTTGGTAACGTTTTGGCCAGTGACCGAGCTGGTGAAAATCAATGGCGCCCACGGTGTAAAGTCGAATTGCGCCGAGATTTTTGGCGCCAGTGCGTCGCGGGTGTAGGCGTCTTTGCCGAGGGCAACGTCCCACTTGCTGACGACGATAGCTAATCCTTTGCCGGCTTCGGCGATAATGCCAGCTAGCTTTTGGTCGAGAGCGGTACTCAACTCATTGACATCCATTAGCAAAAAGCAGATATCAGCCTCTTCAATGGCGGCGAGGGTGCGCAAGACGCTGAACTTCTCGATGCCGATCTCTTGCTTGCCTTGGCGGCGGATACCAGCGGTGTCGAGCAGCTCAATCGCTTGTCCGTGGTATTGCAGGCGGACGCGGTTGACATCGCGGGTGGTGCCGGCGCGGCTGGCAACGATGGCTTGCTGCTTGCCAGCCAGCGTATTAAACAGGCTAGATTTGCCGACATTTGGCCTACCGATAAGGGCGATTTTGAGAGTTTCGCTGGGCTCGGATTGTTGTTTGGCAGGGATGTGTTGGCAGATTTCGCTAAGGACATCGGTGATACCAGAGTTATGTTCGGCAGAGGTGCGAATGATCGACTTGATGCCGAGGCGCAAGAATTCGCTATCGGGTAGGTTGCCTTTCAGATCGATTTTGTTAGTGATGAGAATGACGGGCTTGCGGCTCTTTAGGGCGGTTTTGGCGACGCGGCGGTCTTCGTCGCTGGGGTATTTGGTACTGTCGACGACCACGAGAATGACGTCGGCTGCTTCGGCAGCCTCGGTGATTTGGTCTTGGATGCTGGCTTCGAATTCGTCCTCGGCGGGCTTGAGGCCGGCGGTGTCAACTAGCCAAAATTCACGGCCTTGATAGGACGCTTTACCGATGACATTGTCGCGAGTAGTGCCAGCTTCGCGGGCAACAATGGCTTGCTGCGAACGCATGATGCGGTTGAATAGCGAACTTTTACCAGCATTGGCGCGGCCGATAATAGCGACGGTAGGAAGTTTGGTTGCCATAATTAACTTAATTATAACAGAGGTGAGTTGATTTGGCGAGCGCTAGCAGTATAGTAGAATTTATAATATGCCGATTGAAATGGCGTTATGCAGTGTCGATAGTAATACTGCCGTCAAGAATAGTCCGCCCGCTACTAGACATATCCATTCGGCGAAAGATTTCCACGACGTGGAGGACTCATCATTATTTTTATGTTTTGAACGCCGCAAATTTCGCCAGCCAATGAAACAGGCTGCGATAATTATTATCTCAAGACCAAGCGCGCAGACGTCAATGCCGTATTCAGCGTGCGGTCCAAACGAGATTGTTCTCGGTGCGCTGGCTACAGAGTAAAAACTGCTATTCTCGTCAAAACATAATGTGCGCTTGTGCAGTGGGTTGAATAACCAAGATATTGAGTCGTTGGCGTGGTTGGTCAGTTGGTAATGAGGAGCTGGGTCGGGATTTGGCATACACATAGTATTTATTATAATCCAAGATAGGTATACTGTATATTAAGACAACTTAATTTGAGATTAACTAGCGGAAATACTCTGCCACTCCCCTCGCTTCATATTACCAAGCGAATAATTGCCGAATTGTACGCGGTGCAGTCGCACGACGGTGTAGCCGAGCGCGGCAAAGGTGCGGCGGATTTGGCGGTTGCGGCCTTCGCTCATGATGACTTGCCAGTTGAGGCGGCTATCGTCGAGGCGCTCTAGAGCCAGCTGGCTGCGGCCGTCCTCGAGGTTGACGCCAAAATCGCTAATCATCTGCTGGTGCAGCGGCTCAAGCGGCCGGTCGAGGCGGACTTTGTAAATTTTAGTCTTGCGAAAACTCGGGTGGGTCATGCGGTGAGCAAAATCGCCGTCGTTGGTCAGCAGAATCAAGCCAGAGCTATCCTTGTCGAGGCGGCCGACTGGCTTGAGGTGATATAAATCGCGCGGCAATAATGAATAAATTGTCGGCGCATTACCCTGCTGGCGCCGCGAGCAAACGTAACCGACTGGTTTGTTGAGAGCGATATAGACTTTTTTGATGGTATGAGAGCTGATGTCGCGGCCAGCGACTTTGACGGTGTCAGTTGGCGACAGACGGGTGCCAAGCGTCGTTGGCTTACCGTTGATAGTGACGGTGTCTGTCGAGATGAGATTGTCGGCTTCGCGCCGCGAAATGCCGAGTTGGAGTGCTAAGAATTTATTGAGGCGAATCGTTTCGGTGCCACTAGCTGATTTTTGGCTTACCATAAGACGATTATTTTGGTTGGCTTGAGGAAATTGCGGTTTCTTCAAACTTTAACCCGGCTTCATCGGAGGAGGCTGGTGCTGCTGATAGTGCAGCTGGCTCTGGTGCGCTAGTGTTTGGTACTGGTATAGCTGGTGCAGCTGGCGGTGTGGCATTAAGCGTAGGCTGCTGCGCGGAAGGGTTATTCAAAGCGCCACTAGCTGATGCGGTCATATTACTGATTGGCGTAGCAACTGCGGCTGGGCCTGGCATTATGTGAGGCATAGTTGATGCTGATGCTGGTGCTGGTGTAACGGGACTAGCTGCTGCCTCTGGCTGCGCTGGTTGAGGAGCGGTTGGAGGTGTCGCTGCGGTAGTACTGGCAGACGGTGAAGTCGGCGCTACTGATGGCGCTGGGTTTGTTGCTATAGAAGCTGGCTCGGGTGCAGCTGGCGCTGGAGTTGGCGCGGCCGCAGGGGTTGCTGCTGGTGCGGCCTGAGGGAACACATTCGTAGGATTGGCCTGTGGTGCCGGGATAGTGTTAAGGTTTTGATAGGTAGCTAGCTCCTCGCTCATGCGAGCAGTGTAATCAATTGGTTCTTGATCAGTTGGGGTGATTGGCTGGATCACTCGGCCTGACGAACCTGGCCGGTTAGTTGAAAACGGCGCGATTGGTTGCGGCAAAGTACTAGTTCTCGGCGCAGTTGCTGCGCTAGCTGGCGGCGGCAAAGTGGCTGCGGGCGCAGGTTGGCTGAGAACTGGATTAGCCGGAGTAGTGACTGGGATGTTAGTGACGGCGGCAGGCGCGCTAGCTGCTGGAGTTTCGCGCGATGCGGCAACTAGCGGATTTGGCTGCTGTGCCGATGGAACCGCGGGAATAGCTGTTGGTTCTGGCTGTGCTGGTTGAGGGGCGGTTGGAGCTGCCGCTGCGGTAGTACTGGCAGGCACCGTTGTAGCGGTGGCTGCCGCCGTGGTCGGCGCTGGGTTAGTCGGTGTTGGAGCGGCCGAGTTGGTTGCTGGATTAGAACTAGAAGCTGGGCCCCCTGGAGTTTCGGGGTTTGGATTTAGTTCATTCGCTTTAATATTATCGCTTTCAGCTTTTTCTGGAGAATTGTTAGCTGGCGCTGGCTCCGTTGCTCTAGCGCTAGGACCAGGTTCGATAGTAGCTCGTTTTGGCTCGTTGACAAGAGGCGCTGGCGTGTCGGCCGGTACTGAGGCGTCGCCGAGAACTTCGTGGACGGTGCGAACGACGTCCTCGATACCGACTTGCGATTTGACTAGATATCGGTCGGCACCGAGCGCCATGCCGCGTTGGCGCTGCTCATCGCTTGACAGAGCGGTCATCATAATGACGTGAATACCGCGTGTCTCGGTGGTGCTGCGTAGGATATCTAGCATGTCGAAGCCGCTGATATTCGGCATCATAACATCGCTAATTATTAGGTCGGGTACCTCTTTGATGGCAAGCGCCAAGGCTTGTTCGCCGTCGCTGGCAGATAATATGTCGTAGCCCTCGGCGCGCAGCCGTACGCTATAAATCTCGCTGAGGCTTTTGTCGTCTTCTACTAGTAATATTTTTGTCATCTTACCCCTATTTTAACGGTTATGGTTTAAAAATGCTATACCCTATAGTTTTAATTTCGCCGCGGCGGGACGTTTAATTTGATTTCGTTGCGCAATTGTTCAGCGTATTTGTCGGGTGCGGCCTCAATATCGCTAAGCGGCGTGTTGGTAAATTGCTTGGTTGTACTGGCCGCGCTTTGGTTTAAATCGTCTGGTTTGGGTGCTGGTGGCGGCGAATAGTTGAGCAAACTAGTATCGGTGAAGGTCTGAGTCGGAGCTGTTGGTGTTGGTGTGTTGAGCGGCGTTTGCTCAAACTCGGCAGCCGCTGGCGCAACCGCTAGAATTTCTGGCGCATTGCTAGCTAGCATGTCTTCGGCTGATAACTTGTCAATGCTGGTGTTATTTTCGGTTTCGCCGTTGTCATTTAGAAAAGTGGCAGCAACATGATCGACTCGCGGAATAGCCAAGAAAAATGTACTGCCATGCTGGTACTCACTTTCAACCCACAACCGTCCGCCGATAGTTTCGGCTAGTCGCCGGCACAAGTATAAGCCCAGCCCAGTACCGCCTATCTGGCGGGTGTCGCTGTTATCGACGCGGTAGAACTTCTGGAAGAGGTGGCTGACGTCCTCGGGCGGGATGCCGATGCCAGTGTCGGCGACACTTATCGTCACCTGGTCGTTGTTGCTAGTTACGTCAACGGTGATACTGCCCGACGGCGTGTACTTGATAGCATTTTCAATCAAGTTTTGGACGATTTCGCGGAGGTGGTCGTTATCGACATTAGCATATAAAATCGGGTTGATTCGGCGGTTTTGGACCTCCTTGCTGGAAACATCGCTAGTCGATGGTACGAAATTGACACTTAAGCCTTTTTCTTCAGCCTTCGGTGTTAACCCGTCGGCGATATCTTTGATGAAGTCGATGACATTAACGATTTTTGGATTGTTACTGAGGCGGTGATCATCGGCTTTACTAATATCGAGCAAGTCTTGAAAAAGCCGGCCCAAGTGCTCGGCTGATTGATGCGCTTTGGTAATATAACCGCGAGCGCGCGTATCGATGGTGGCGGTCTGCGGGTTAAGCGCTAGGCCGAGGTAACCCTCAATGCTGGCAACTGGCGTACGCATCTCGTGGCTAGCGGTGCTGATGAATTCGGCGCGCTGGCGCTCGTCGCTGCGCTCGGCGGTGATATCGCGAAAGACGATCACTGCGCCGTCGTTATGCTTGTTACTGATTGGCTTAACTGAAATGCTAGCCATAAAATTTTTGTCAGATTGGGTCTTGATCTTGAAATCGTCAGTTTTGAGCGGGTTGTTAGTGTTGAGGACGCGAGCGATGATATCGCCGTTATCGTTGTCTTTGATGGTATTATTGTCCTGGTCCATTAGCCTGATGACTGATTTATACGACAAGCCGATGGCGTCTTGATTACCCCAACCAACTAGCTGCTGAGCTGCTGGATTGATCAAGGTGATGATACCCTTCGCATCGACGGCTACTACCCCGTCGCCGATAGCGCTGATAACAATGTCAGAAGCTTGAGGGCCAGCCACGGTAGCTAAACTCTCGCAGATTGGTTCACTAGCGCCAACAGATTGGTGTCGGCGCAGCCACAGTAAACTTGCAGCTAGTAAGGGTGTAAATAGCATCATAGCCAATGCTGCTAATGATCCCAAGGGTGTCTGCTCAATAATAAAACGCTCCGCCACCGCGGCTGCAGCGGCGATGACAGCTGTCAAGAGACCATAAGTTCCAAGTAATGGTCCGACAGCGACGATTACTGCAAATAGCGCCAAATGTGGCGCTCCTTGATTGCTAGAGGCAAAAACTAGCAGCCAGCCTGTTGCCGTCAACAAGATATAATTAATTAGCAGCGATTGGTAAAAGTTTCGCTTAACAGCAAAATATGATACCAAAGTAATTACGAAAGCAATCGCGGCTAACGAGCCCGGTAGTATAGACACATACAAAGGGTCTTCTGGAGATTTTCCACCGCCAATAGACCAAGCAAACAATCCAGCTACAACAGCGAGGATGAGCATAATTGCTTCGCTGGCGCGGTGATGCCAAAACCGATCAATATAGTTAGACGTGATGCCCCCTAATTTAGAGTTGCTTATGATTAGTATATATCGACAAGCCGTTTTGCTGCAACCCTCTGGTACGTTCTTTAAGATAGCTTTAAGGTAATTTGCTATAATAAGCTGCAGATATGAAGCAGATTTTCAAAACTACCCTACTTATGGCAATTCTGACAGGGCTATTCATGATGGTTGGCTATGTGTTTGGCGGCCAGCAAGGTATGCTGATAGCATTAGGATTAGCGGCGGTGTCTAACTTTTTCATGTATTTTTTTAGTTCGTCGCTAGTAATTAAGATGCAAGGCGCTCAGCCGCTGGGCAATCGTTACCCGCAGGTCGAGCGTATCGTCCGCGAATTAACAGCCCAAGCGAATTTGCCGATGCCAAAACTTTATTACGTCGAGACGCCGATTCCTAATGCTTTCGCGACAGGCCGCTCGCCGCAGCATGCTGCCGTAGCGGTGACGACTGGTATCATGGACATTCTGAATGAGGATGAGCTGCGGGCGGTTTTGGCGCACGAATTAGGTCATGTCAAACATCGCGATATGCTAATCTCGACCATCGCCGCGACGCTGGCGGGTGCGATTAGTTATCTGGCGCAGCTAGCCTTTCTATTCGGCGGATCGTCGGACGACGATGACGGCGGTAATATCTTTGCGATGATTGCTTCGTTAATTTTGGCACCAATCGCTGCGATGTTAATCCAGATGGCAGTATCGCGCAGCCGCGAGTATGCGGCTGATCAGTATAGCCACAGTATTCTCGGCACTGGCGATGATTTAGCGTCGGCGCTGATGAAGCTAGAAAACTGGAAAGCTAGCGTACCGTCGATTGCACCATCGCCAAGCCAAGAAGCTTCAGCTCATCTAATGTTTTCGAATATGTTCTCGCTGGGCGGCTTGCAAGCTCTCTTCTCGACTCACCCGTCGACCGAGGCGCGAATTGCTCGCTTGAAAGAATTAGACAAGTAGGCGTTGATGGCGCCCAAGCGTAAGTTCCGCGATCGAATCCTGCACAAGATGCTGCATGTTCCCTATCGATTGCGCGTCCGTTATAAACGTTTGCGGCGGCCATTCGCGGTAACTTATGTCTTTGTTCACGGTCTGGCGGATACTGGTGAGTTGTGGCAACCTTTTATCGAGAACGTACCAGCTAATTGCAACTATATCGTAGTTGATTTGTTGGGCCACGGCGATTCTTATCTGGCGCAAACACGGCGGATGTATAGTGCCCGCGAACAAGCCCGCCACCTGCTGGCTACCTGCTTGACGAATGGCTTGAGCGGTCCAGTAGTGTTGGTCGGACATTCGTTTGGCTCGCTGGTGGCGATTGAGTTCGCTAGTATGTATAAGGATATTGTTAAGCGCTGCATCTTGGTGGCGCCACCGATTTACCGTGATAGCTCTCAGACAGGCGCGGCGCGATTACGCCAGGACAATCTACTACGTGAAATCTATCGCCAAGCGCTAAAAACACCCAAGGCGGTAGTGGCTGGCTACGATTTATACTCTAAGTTGGGACTAGCTGGCTTCTCAGAGACGCAGCTGACTCAGGATAATTTTAGCGCCTTTCGCGATACGCTGTTAGCTGGTATTATTAGCCAAAACGCTAGCCGCAAATTGGCCGAAACACGCATCGATACCGATATTATATATGGCAAATTAGACCCGTTCATCGTAGAGAAAAATCTCAAGCATATTGCCGAAAAGAACCAACAAATTACACTACACTCATTAACTACCGCCACCCACGCCATCCGCCAGCGTACGCGCAAAGTTATCGTTAGCTGCATGAAAAGGGCTATCAAACCAGAATCTGCTGTGAAATAGCCTATTGCACATTGTTACAATAAGCAACCTGCTGCAGAAAGTAAAGTGGTATTAGTCATTGTTGCAAGTATGCCGAAATCTTCGCTTTGGCAGCACTCACCGATTCATTGGACGGAATCATCACGTAAAGTGGCGTACCGCTGTAGCTGTAAGTTGGCTCCATGGCGCCTGCGCCGTCGACGTTAGTCGATTCGACTTTCCATGGATGAATATCGTCAAGCTGTTTGCGGATGATCGCCTTGATCGACTGTTCGGATAAATCCGTCTCGATGGAGTTGCGGATAGTATCGACAATCTGCGGTAATTTCACGGCGTTTTCGGTACGCGACAACTTGGCGATAATCGCCTCGATAACGTGCTGTTGGTTGCGCCCGCGCTGGCGATCGCCTTCCTGGAAGCTGTAGCGCTCGCGCGAAAATTCCAAAGCTTGCCTGCTATCCAATGTGTTATACCCTTGATGGTAAGACTTAAAATCATAATCTGAATAAGCCTCAATTGGACCGATAGCGTCGATCAGAGTTACCAGAGAAGTGAAATTGATGCGAATATAGTGCTGGATATTAATACTATACAAATCCTCCAGCGTTTTCACTGACATATCAACGCCGTACACCCCGGCATGCGTCAGCTTATCGCGCAAGCCAGTCGTACCGTGCAGTTGCACATAATAATCGCGCGGCGTATTTACCAGCAGAATCGAATGTTTAGCTGGATTAACCACCATCAATATATTGACGTCGCTGCGCGATACGGTAGATATTTTGCCAGCCGTATCAATGCCGCTGATATAAAGAACATATGGCTTATCGACATTAATCGCCGAAGGTTGTTTCGCAGCCTCCCCTTCCACGCGAATAGTCTGCAGCACCACCAGATTATCGTGGAAAGTTTTATCAGCTTCTTCGATAATCGGCATATTAGCCTTGCGAATAGTTACCAACTGCAAATCGTCTGACTCGAGTTTATTCTTTAGTTCAGCCAAACTATCCAGCGCTTGTTGATTGGCAGAAGTTTCATCCTTGACTGCCCTAGTCACTTTATCATAAAGCGGGTCGGCCGAAAGCATTCCAACCGACTGGGCATTATTAAGCGATGTATTACGATCCTTATAGGCAGCAATCACATATTCAACATACGACGACTTCCTGCTTTGCACTGAAGATGTCAAATTATCAAAAGCTCGCGCCGTACTGATAACGTAAATATTCACAGCAGTAATCGCCAAAGCCACTACGCCAAGCGCCACCAGCACGCCAGCATGCATATTGCCAAAGCGTTTCCGGCTGATCAAGCCCCAAATTATACCGGCAGTTACCGCTCCGTAAATCGGCAGCCCAATCCACAAATAACGCTCAGGCACAATCCCCGCCTGCAAAACACTAACCACCAGCGCTATGAACGATAACAACAAAATACCAGCGACCATTCTTCGCAAGCCAACGCTTAGTTTAGTAGTTTTAGTAACTTCAGACACCATATCTTATATATTATACTCTATTTTTTACTTTTTTGCAATATTCTTACAAAAATACTTATTATAAATACTCCAACTATTGCGGCGCAGCTATCTATCATAATATCGCGAATCTCGCCGCTTCTACCACTAACAAACAACTGGTGGAACTCATCGCTGACAGCGTAAAGCGCGCAAACAATGATTGACAGCATAGCTGGGCGGTTAAATTTGAACTTGCTTAAATCCACCCGCCATAAAGCATTAAACATCAAAATACCCAGTACAAAATAAGCGAAGATATGCGCTCCTTTGCGAACCAAAAAAGTTAGTAGCTGCTGATCAATACTCGGTGCAATGTAGTGCAGCTGTTCGACAAACACGCCGCTCTGCCCACTAGAAACCGAAGCTGGCTGGTGCGAAAGCATGAAAATGACTACCATCCAAAGTAGCGGAAGAAGCAGGTGAGATTTAGATAATTTCTTAGTCTGCGCCATTCTCAGAATCCCATTCTTGCATTAGCTT
>ERZ773062.749-NODE-749-length-15578-cov-6.893062_pt1 | contig 15578 bp, 33 predicted proteins | sample MGYA00580626_ERZ773062 | MGnify/ENA primary metagenome ERZ773062 (study PRJEB29015, sample SAMEA2738003) | human oral metagenome | biome: human oral; feature: human-associated habitat; material: dental | place: China | collected 2058 ...
CATACTTAAGACTTTATCATTTATTGGCTTAGCTTCTTTGTTTATTTTTGGCTTTCTATAACATTCAATATCTCTATATTCATAGCCACTATTCAAATGTTTTTTGACTGCTATTAATATTCCTGCTTTTTCTGGAATAAGCTCCAATAGCCTTATCTTTCATTTCTTCTGGAAAAGCATAGTAGAAATTTTTAATATTTTCATCTTTATGCTGATGTTCTTTTTTAAAATCAGCTTTTAAATCAGATAAACATATTTTTATTTCAACTTCTGTTAAGTAGCAATTTTTAGTAACAATTAACATGTCGCATTCATGATTTACTATATTTTTCCAAATCATAGGGTCTGCTTCTGTATCTAGCCATGCATTATTTTTAGTTACTCTTGGAACAATTACTAAACTACTTTCTTTAAAATACCAGTATATTAATTTTTCCATTTCAGATGTATTCATTTGTTTTCTCCTAGTAATTCTGAGTTTTCATAAATATTCCCTAATATCTCTATATCTTCTTTATAGTAATTCATTCCTAATACTGCTAATGGCCTAGGTTTAATATATTCAACAATAAAAGCTCCCCATTCATCATAATATTTAACTACTCCTATTCCGTGATTAGCTCTAAGTTTTACTATATCTCCCTCATAAATTTCTTTATTATTTTTATCTTTTAATTCTGTGTATTGCATAAGTTCTATATTTTTAAAATCTACATGTTCATAACAATCAACATCTTCATTTGAAAAAAATATTTCTTTATGGAGAATATCAATACCTAGCACTTCTCCCATTATCTTTTTTTCTTTATGCCAAGCTCTAAATTTAATCTCTCTCATCTTCTTCCTCCCAATCAGCTATATCTTGTATATAATTTCCATTATCACCACATTTAGCACACTTTACATGCTCTTCTTCTATTATTTCTAATGTCATCTCACAAATTTCACCCATTCCATCTTTATCAAAATATGCATCTACATATCCAGTAATCCCTAATTTAAAATCAGTTCCTCCACACTTTTTACACTTCCACATTTTCATCACTCCATTTTTAATCACCTATTGACCACCAATTTTTAACTTCTTCTTCTGTTTCTAAATATTCTACATTTGTTTCGATGGTATCCCATACCCATTCTTTTAATAATTCAATCATTTTATCTTCATCTTTTATAATTTTTTCAGCTTCTTCTTCTGAATAGTTGTAATCATCAACTAAATCTATAACTTCTACATTTTTACAAAAAGCATTAGCATTACTATTTACTAAAAACCCAACTTTATATTTACTCATCATTCATCTCCTCCAATCTCTCCTGCTCTTACCTTAGCCCAGAACTTGTCTAGTTCTTTTTTTACTTTTTCTGCTTCTCCTAAAGTTTTAAAGTAATTTCCCCACTCATATCTCCTTTGATCTTCTGTGAAATAGTTATCTGTAGTTTCTGAAATTTCACTATCTCCAAATATAGTGAAATATTTATCACTTCTTTTGCCTCTCCATCTCTTAGGTATTCCATATTTTTCGTTAAATTTTTCTAAAAATAATTGTAAACTTTCTACTAGTTCGTTTTTAATAGTAAAGCAATCATTTTTGCTATTAAGATACAAATCAAAACATTCTATAGTATCTGAAATACTAGTATAAAAATTAGGGTTTTTATATATAATGCTATTCATTATTAAGTTTGAACTATTAGCATATCCAAAATTATATTCTTTTTTTCTTCTATAACTTTACTATTCATTTTTTTTACTTTTGCTAAGCTGTATTCATCATTTATCTTAGTTATTTCTATCTCTAAAACCTTTTCTTTTTCCATTACTTCCTCCATTATTCTATTTCATTTATGACATCTTCTATAAATTCATCCCAATATTCAAACTTTTTCCCTCTGCGTTTTTCTTCTTCTTCTCTGTATCTATTTATAGAATCACAGTAATCGTTCCAGTTGTCTACTCCTCCACATTGTAACGCTTCCATTGTGTAGTATGCATCCAATAATAAATTTAAAGTTCTTTCATCCATTTCATACTTATCTTCTTTTATTTTATTAATATTCATTACTTCCTCCTATTTTTCCTAATTTTAACACCCTCCCGATGTTGGCAATATGTTAAACTATTGAATTTTCACCATTTTGTTGACTCCAACAATACGTCCAACCTCTGTATTTTCCGACTATTTCCAAAATAGAAATAGTCGCTATTCTTACAATTCTTCAATTATTTTTATAATGTTATCTAATTGTTCATCTAAATATTTTTTATGATCTTCATCAACTATAAATCTATCATCTAAACAAATTTCTTCATCTCTAAAATCTTCTATTTTATTTTCATCCCAACCATTTTTATAAATTCTTATATTAAATACTCCAATATTTCCATAAAAATTTATAAAAATATCTCTTTTACCTGGTATATTTTTTTTGATAGATAGTTCCATAATTTTTAAAAATTTGTCTATATATTTTTTATCTAAATTCATTACTCCTCCTTAAATGCTTTAAAGTGTCATTTATATATTCCTTTCAATTCTTTCACTTGTTCAGGACTTAAATATATTCCAGCAAGATGATATTTCTTCATAAAGTCCATTCTACTGATACAATTATCAGCTTCATCGTGGTGCTCTCTACATAAGCACATCACTCTATAATTTAGCCCTGTATCTGATTTATAGCCACTTGTTCCAACTCTATCAAAATGTTGTAATTCTCCTGGTTTCCCACAGATACAACAAATCTTTTTCTTTAAAGTTACCCATATAAAAGTGTCTTGATAATCCTCTGCAAATAAATCTCTAATTTCTTGTCTAAGTGGTATCTCCCAATATATAGCCATTTCAAATAACCATTTAACAAAGTCATTAGCTTGTTTTTGTGTTTTTGAATTGATAGGCTCTGTAATGCTCTTATTACATTGTCTGTGAGTTCGTCTACTGTTAGATTATCTTTATTGTAAATAGAAGAAATTAGGAATGCCTGAGCATTTTTAACAGTATCAAAACCATCATAGATTTTAGTAAACTCTCTCTTCATAAGTTGCTTTGTGTATGCAAGTTCTATAAATGATGGTCTTGCTCCTGCCTCATTCCCTTGCCAAAAGTTAGCAAAGTCATCTAAAAGCCAATATATAAGTTTTTGAGTTTGTCTGCTATATCCTAATTTCTCCATTTATTTGCTCCTAACTATTTAACTTTTTTTTCATTTGTGAATACTCTCTTTTTGTTAATTCCTTAGCCTCTTTTTTGTAATGTTCTTTTATGTAATTTGCCATGTCTATATCAACGAATTTACAAAGTACACTTAAATCTTCTAATTCTTTTTGGCTACATTTTTGATTAAATTTAACTAAAATATCGTGGGTTGTTTGTAAATCTTTCAAATCTAAACTTCCAAGATTTTTAGTTTTGTATTTCTTTAAAATTCCTTCCATATCTTCAGTTGTTGCTATATTTGTAATAGCTTCACATAGTAAAGTTTTTTGATTTATTTTTAATTGATTTTCAAGAACTTCTAAATCTTCTATACTCATCATTCCAATTTCAGATAATTTATATTCTCTTTCATATTCATCTCTATTTCTTTCATCTACCATTGAATTAATAGAGCTTATTAATTGTTGCTTTTTAGCTCTTGATACTTCTTCATAAGAAGCAACTTCATCTCCATCAAGTCCAATTCCTAAATTTCCTAATGCTCTACCTACTGCCGAAGTTTCTGCATTTTCTACATGCGATGTTTTATTTACAAGTGAGCTTTTTTCATCTCTTAACTCCATAGCAGTTCCAGTAGATTTTAAAACTCCGTTTTCATCTCTTATAATTACCCTGCAAGTTGCTACTTCTTGAGTTATTGAAAGCCATTCAGTTTCTAAGCTCCAGTTTTTAAAGTTTTCTGAGCTTCTAAACTCTTTTAATCTTTCAACCACTGGAACATAGTTTTTACCTTTTATATTAATTGTTTTCATTTTCTCCTCCTACATTAATTCTTCTAACTTCTTAAATGGATAATTCAAAATTTTAACTATCCATTTGATTTTGTGTTTTACTATTTCCTTAAAACTTGCCTTTTTAAATTCCATTTTCTCCCTCCATTTCTATATATTTTTCTATTATTTCTACTGCTTCCACCAGTGTTATTCCAGCTGGGAAAGGTATTTTATACCAGTATTTTTTTAATTGTTTACAGTGCATTTTATTCCTCCTTAAAGAACTTCTTGTGGGTAATATTCCCCAGAAGTTCTATCAAAGTGGTATAAAACCACTTTCTTATTTAATTTTTTGCAAGCATTTAAACTTGCAATTAATGCTACTGTTAATCCAGTAACATATATATGAAGCTCATTGGCTTCAATTTTAGAAACAGTTTTAAGGGCTGTTTCTTCTAACCCTTTCACATCAAGAGGGTTTACCTCTTGTGGAAATATATAATCTTGTACTTCTCTTATTTCGTGTCTTCCTTTGCATAAACCTATTTTTTGTACCATTTTTCTACCTCCTCTACTGAATAGATGTAAGACATCTTTTCATATCCCCATTTTTTAATATATTCCAAACATTCTTCCCAAGTTCCTATGAAACTGTAATCTTCTGGGTGGTAGGTGTCACAAGCGCCTACAAAAACTTTATATTTTTTCATTTTTATTCTCCTTTTAATTCTTCTAATACTTTTATAGTTTCAATTATTTTTTTGCTTGCATTTTCTAAATCAAGAAAAATGTTTTCATTATAATCTGCTTTTTTGTTTTCAGACCAACCAGTACGATAAATTTCTATACTAATACTGTTAGTATGTCCGAAATAATTCATAAAAAAGCTTTTTTTTATTTTTCTATTTGTTTCTAATCCTAATTCCATTATTTTTAATACCTTTTTTTTCATCGTTTTTTTCATTCCTATTTTCATTTTCTCCTCCTATTTCATACCTTTATATAATTTATTTAGATTTTCAATAGCTAAATCTTTCATAGGATGTTCGCTATTTTCAACCTTAACCTTAGTTTCTTCATACCAATTTTTAGCTTTGTTTTTATTAGAATAATAACTATAATCTATTCTAAAAAAATCAAGTTGTGCTTTTCCATTTAGTTCACATAATCCAAATATTGTTTTTGTTTCTTCTGATAAAAAATATAAATCTTTCATTTTCTCCTCCTTAGAGGGAGCTTTTACACTCCCTTATAAATATGCTCTCGCTGGGTATAATCTTTCAGATGCTGACATTTCTAAATCTCTAAATTCTTGATTTATGTTTTCTAATCTTTTTATTAAGTCTTTTAAATCTTTTAATTCAGTATTTAAATTACTGAAACAAGGATCTAATATGATTTCAAATATATTTTCTTCATCTTCTGTATTTCCAAAATTAATTTTAATTTTTCTTGCTCTATCTTCTATAACATAAGGTTCATTAGAATTATTAAATTCAACTGTTTCTTTTAAATAGCTTTCAAGTAAATCTTTTAAGTATTTGCTTTCATATTCTTCTAAGATGTCAAAATCTTGATTGAATATTACAAGTTCCCAGTGTTGTTTATTTATGTTGTAGTTTATGTTAAATGCTTCACGATCTAGTTTTTTTAATGCTTCTGATAATTTCATATTTTCTCCTTTTTACTTATATAACTAATTTTTACTTATATAAAAATTTAAAAAAATATAACTTCTTTATGCTTATATAATATAACTATTTTTTGCTTATGTCAAGTATTTTTTTTAATTTTTTAAAAAAAGTAGTTAATTTTTTATGAAAATTGTTGTAAAATACTTATATAACTAATTATAACTAATTTTTTTAAGAGAGAGGTCTTTTATATGAAAACAACTGGAGAAATAATAAAAAGGAAAAGAGAAGAACTTGGAATAACAGCTGAAAAATTAGGAGAAATGATAGGAGTTACTCAGGCTTATGTTACTATGTCTGAAACAAATACAACAAAACCTAGCAAGGCTTTTTTGGAAAAAGTTAAAGAGATTTTAAATATAACCGCAGAAGAAGAAAAAGAAATAAAAGAATATGAAGAATTTAGAAGATTACCAGAAAAATTTCAAAAGAGATTATTATCTCTAGAAAAAGGACTTTTACCCAAATATAAGGAATTAGATAATAGAAGTAAAAATCAATTTGAAGAAGTTATTGAGCACTCTGCACTAATGTTCAACGATGAATCTATTCCTTACGAAGATAAAGAAAAGGTACTTATGGCAATACAGTCTGCATTTTTTGATGCAAAACAAAAGAACAAGAAAAAGAAATGATAAGGCTGGTGTTTAAATTGAATGTAAAACTGAGGGTATTAAATTTAATTGCGAGACATAGAACTAGGAATCCTTTTAAATTAGCTAGAGCATTAAATATTGAAATAATATATCAGGATCTAGGAGAAGTAAGAGGATTTTTTAAGAAAATATTAAGAAGAAAATATATATTCATTAATAGTGAACTAAGTGAATTTGACCAAAAGTTAGTTTGTGCTCATGAACTGGGACATGCTATTTTACATTCTTCTAATAGAATACAATTTTTGATTGATAATACAAAAATACTAAGGAGAAGCAAAATTGAAGATGAAGCTAATTTATTTGCAAGTTGGCTTTTGTTTCCTGAAGATGATGTAGAGTTTGAGTTTAAAGAAACTGAAACTAATTTTTGGATGTTTGAAGAAATAAAAAGACTGAGAGAAATGAAATAACATTATTAATTTTATAAAAGGGAGTGGTATTATGTATTTTCCATATTTAAGAGGGAAAAAATTTGAATTTTTAGCAGTGAGAGAATTAGCTCAAAAAGGATTATTATATAAAAATAATTCAGTTAATGTAATTCCAATTTTTGAGCCTGTAAAAAATAATTTTAACTATTTTGATGAATTTATTACAAATAATATAATTTTTGGAATAGTTGTTAATCCAAAAGTTGTAAAAGTAGATTATGATTTAATTCAACATTACATATTAACTAATGAATCTTATAAAAATAATTTTTTTGTTTGTATTTTAATTGAAAGTAATAATGAAAATGAAGTTTTAAATTATAAAAGCATTTATAAAAATTTTAATAAAATTTATATTCATAAAAAATATAATCATATTCTTGCTAATAATCTTTTGGTATTTAATGATGGAATATATAATTTAGTTTCAACATCAATAGGAAATATATATAACATTCTAAATAATAAGGTTATGTTAGAAGATAGCTTTGAGAAACTAGATAGAAATGCTGATTATCCTGCTGAAAGTTATTTTAATAATTATTATTTGACATATAAACAATTAGGGTATATAGGAATTTCTGATTATTTAACAATTGGGGACACATATAGTGAAACTGGTGGGACACCTATTGCAGTAGCAATTCATTTAAGCACTGAGCAAAATAATGCAATATATATTAAGCATTTTGTTTCTGATAACATAGTTGGAAGAGGAGATGTATCAGTTAAATTTACACAAGCAGTAGGAAAATTAGTTAATTTTGTTATACAAAATAATATTACTCATACTGAAGGAATAAAAGAATTTTTAAATTGGGCTAATACAAATCATTTTCCTAATTTGGGTCCTGTCAAAAAAGCTTCAATGAAACATCATATCGAGTTATTAAACAATTTAATTTGACAATATAACAATAAATTAGTTATAATTAAAATAAAAAGAGAGTGGTGTTAAATTGTGGAAAAATTGAATTATAAAGCTCTTTCTGTTTTATTTAATAGAAATTTTTTAAAAAAAATCATTAAAGATAATTATGAGGAATACATAGAAAATCTTTTCAATGAAAATAATTATTTTTCTGATGAAAAAAAAATTCTAACTATTTTAGATAATTTATATTCTGACTTTGAAAAAAATTATAGATGTGAGTATATTTATAAAAATTTAATAGCTAGAAAAATTTTTATAAAAAGGCATTCATTAGATACATCAGTATTAATTCCTGAAATGTATGTTGAAAATTCAAAGGCAGATATAGTAATTTTTAATGGAACATCAACAGTATATGAAATAAAAACAGAACTTGATTCACTTAATAGGTTAGAAAGTCAATTGAATTCTTATTTAAAATGTTTTGATAAAGTATACATAGTTACAACTTTAGAAAATATTAAAAAATTAGAAAATATTATCCCAGATAAAGTAGGTTTGATAGAAGTTACTAAAAGAAATGCTTTGAAAGAATATAAAAGAGCTAAGAGTAACAAAGAAAATATAAATAAAGAAGAGCTGTTTCGCCTATTAAGACAAAATGAAATAATAAATATAATAAAAAAATTAGGAAATGATTTTTCAGATACTCCTTCAGTATTTATTAGAACAGAAGGAAAAAAAATATTCTTAACATTAGATAATATAACTGCTCATGATATGGCTGTTAAAGAAATGAAAACTAGAAAAGTAAAAAATGAACAAAAAGAATTAATTGAAAAGGCACCTGAATCTTTAAAGTTTTTCTTTTTAGCTGAACCTCTGAATAAGAAGCAGTGTAATTATCTTAGAGGATTATTATAAGTTAGAGAAATTACAGCTATATTTTAAATTTTTATAACACTAAAACCACTTTAATTAGTGGTTTTTTATATATTTTTTTATTAAAATCAATATTTTTAGTATTCTTGATAAATAATTGATTATATAGTAAAATAAATATATAAATTATTTTTTGGGGGGAATTATGATTTTTATTATTATTATTTTGTCAATTGTCTTACTTGTACTATTGTATTTTTTAATGAAGTCTAATAAGAAATATAATGATTTATATTCTGAAGTTGAAAGAGAATATAAACCTATAGTTGATATAAATGAAGAAATTAAAAGAAAACAAGAAGAATTAAAAAAAACTGAAAATAAAATTATTCAAGAGATTCAAAAGAAAGAATTAGAAAAAACTAAAAAAGAAAATGAAATAAAAGAATTAGAGAAAAAGAATAATTTAGAAAAAGAGAGAGCTTTAAAAATATTGGATAAAGTTAAAGAACTAAATGAAGAAATAGGTTTGCTAGAAGAAAAACAAGAGCTTCAGGAATTTAGTTTTTATGAACCTAAATATTTTTATGATAGTTCAGAACAATATAGAACTGAAATTGATAGAGTTAATTTTGAAATGAGAAGTATGATTGATAGAAAAATAGCTGCAACTTGCTCTACGGAATGGACAGTTGGAAATAGTAGAAAAAAAGGCGAAAAAATGACAAACAATGCTTTGAAATTAATGTTAAGAGCCTTTAATGGAGAAGCTGATGCTGCTATAGCTAAAGTTAAATTTAATAATGTTGTAACTATGGAAAAAAGAATTAATAAAGCTTTTGAAGTTATAAATAAATTAAATGAAGTAAACTGTTGTACTATTTCAAGTGAATATTTAGATTTAAAATTAGAAGAACTTTATCTTAATTATGAAATGGCTAAAAAAGTCGAAGAAGAAAAAGAAGAACAAAGAATGATTAGAGAACAAATGAGAGAAGAAGAAAAGGCTCAAAAGGAATTGGAAAAAGCTCAAATAGAAGCACAAAAAGAAGAAGAAAGGGCAAGAAAAGCATTAGAAAAAGCTGAGGCAAAATTAAAACAAGCTCATGGATTAGAGTTAGATGAGCTAAACGGAAAAATTGAACTTCTAAAAAAACAATTAGAAGAGGCTGAAGCGAATAAAGAGAGAGCAAAGTCTATGGCTCAACAAACTAAATCAGGATATGTTTATGTTATTTCAAATATTGGATCTTTTGGTAATGATGTTTATAAAATAGGAATGACTAGAAGATTAGAACCTATGGATAGAGTTAGAGAGTTAGGAGATGCTTCTGTACCATTTTTCTTTGACGTTCATGCAATGATTTATTCTAAAAATGCTCCTGAGTTAGAAAATAATTTACATAAAGAATTTTATGATTATAGAGTAAATAAAATTAATGATAGAAGGGAATTTTTTAGAGTTAAATTATCAGAAATTGAAAAAATCGCAAGAAAATATGGAGCTGATGTAGAATTTATTAAAACAGCAAAAGCTGAACAATATAGAGAAACATTAGCAATAGAAGAAAATATGAAAAAACAATTTCAAAATGAAAGTGAAAAAATAGATGAATTTCAACAAGAAATTAATGAAATAAATAACTTATAATAAATAGAGCCACTAATTAGAGTGGCTTTTTTATATAAAAAACTTTTTTATAAATTTTAAAAATTTAAAAAATAAAACTAAAAATTAAAATTCTATTGACATAAGTAAAAAATAGTTATATTATATGAGCAAGTGAGGTGTTAAAATGGAAGATATAAAAAAGATTGGAATAAGAATTTCATTCAACATAAAAAAAATAATGAAAGAAAAAGAAATGAAGCAATATGAATTAGCTAAAAAATTAAATAGAACTCCTGAAAATATGAGTTATTTTTTTAAATGTTTAGAAAATGGAGGAGCATCAAATATAAAGACTTTAGCTAAAATTGCAAATGCATTAAATGTTGATATATCAATTTTTTTTACTTAATCTCATAAGTAAAAATTACTTATAATTAAACTCTAAGGCTTGTTCTTATATTTAGGAGGGAAATTGAAAATAAAAATATTAAAAAAAGAAAATGAAGTTTCAAAAGTAGAAATTGATGGTAGAGAATATAAGAATATTTCAAAAGTAGAAATAAAAAATGATTACACATCAAACGGAATAAATGAAAGTGTAATCATTGAATTTAAAGATATATCACTTTTGGAAATATCTACTGAAAAATGAGAAAATATAAAAAATAGAAAGAGAAAATTTCTCTTTCTATAATTACCTATGCTGTATTGTTCTGTATAAATGAAGTGAACAGAACAAAAGGAGTCAAAAGTGCTTCCAATAGTAGAACCACCCCCTTTTTTAAGATAGGTTAATTACATAATAACATAAATTTATATTTTTTGAAAGGAGTAATAATAAAAGATGAAAGATGAAATAAAAAAAATAAAAACAAATAATATAAAAGATTTTTCAACAAAAGAATTACATGATGAATTAATAATGAGAGGTGGAGTTGAAACGATAGTTTTAGATCCTTATGAAAAAAAAGAAATAACAGTTGAAGGACCAGCAACTGTATTTATTGTTATTGATTAATTAATCAATTTTTGTATATGGGAATTCATTAGGGAATTTTCTTATAAGCCTATCAAAACATTTTCCATGTGAGTTCTCAAATATAGGATTAGTTTTAGCATTAATAATTGTATTATAAATATCTTCAGTAACATTTTTATAGATATAAGTTGCACCAATATTAACTTTTCCGTTTTTTAAAGTTTTATCTTGAAATGTTACTGTTAAGATATTAGTTTCAGTATCTAGTTGAATATGTTTAAGTGATGATGAATCTAAATTTTCTTCTCTTAAAATCATAGTTTATCTCCTTAATATTATTTTCTCAACTCCACCAGAAAAGATTATAATCCTTAATATAGAAAAATACAATCATTTATTATTTGAATCAGTGGTTGCTATGGTATTGTGTCTTACTCAAAACTGTAGTAATCACTAATTGAAATAATAAAAAGAGAGGAGTAAGACACTCTCCAAATATACAGGAGGTAAAAATGGTTAATGAAAAGATGTTAAAAAATGAAAGTTTTATTGTTATACAAGGATTTATGATTAATGATTTAAAATTAAAAGGAAATGAATTATTAGTATATTCTTGTATTTATGGTTTTTCTCAAGTAAAAAATCAATGGTTTACAGGAAGCATTAAATACTTAACAGAATGGACTGGAGCAAGTAGAACAACAATTATATCTATACTAAAAGACTTTGTAAAAAGAGGTTTACTCATAAAACAAGATGAAATTGTAAATGGAGTAAAGTTTTGTAAATATAGATCTATTACAAAAAATACTACCAGTACAGAAATTGTACCACCTAACAAAAAATTTAACATAGGTAGTACAGAAACTGTACCAGGGTGGTACGAAAATTTAACTGGGGGTAGTACAGAAATTGCACCTAATAATATAGAACATAATATAGATAATAATCTAGTAAATAATATAGATATGTATAGTGAAGTTGTTGACTATTTGAATGAGAAAGCAGGAACAAAATATAAATCTAATTCTAAGAACACTACTAAACACATAAAAGCTAGGCTAAATGATGGTTATACACTAGAAGACTTTAAAAGTGTTATAGATAAAAAATGTTCTGAGTGGCTCAATACTGATATGGAGAAGTATTTATGTCCTGATACTCTTTTTGGCTCTAAGTTTGAAAAATACTTAAACCAAAAAATAAATGGACCTAAATTTAATAATAAAAATACTCAAAATAATTCAGCAGCAGAAATAAAATGGGGGGATTAGTATGTCTGTAACAAGTATGAAAGAACTAGCAGAAAAAATAAAAAACAATGATTTTGATTTCTTAAAAAAAAAGCCAGTAGAAGTATTAGAAAATGGGGATATAGTTTTAAAGAGATGTGAAGTTTGTGGAGAGATTACAGAGTACAAAACTCCACAGGGTTATACATTTAGTTGTGATTGTGCTTGTGTGAGAAGCTACAGAAAACAAGCAAGATTGAAAAGATTTAAAGACTTGTCTATAACTGATAGAAATGCTGGAAGTAACATTTTTTCTAATGCTCAAATAGATAAATCTAATGCAGAAGAAAGAGAAATTTACAAAGAGTTATACAAATATGCAGAAGATTTTAGTATAGAAAAGCACGGATACATCTTCGCAGGAGGAGTGGGAACAGGTAAAACTTTCCTAGCAAATTGTGTTTGCAATATGCTGAATGAAAGAGGCTTTTCAGTTCTAAGTTTCTCGTTAGGAGCATATTTTAACAGAATTAGAAAAAATATAGATGAGGAAGAAAGTTTTATATCTGCTGTTAAAGATGTGGACATACTTTTTATTGATGACTTAGGGAGTGAGTATATCAATAGAGAAAACGGCAAGATGTGGGCAGAAGAGAAAATTTTTAGATTATTTGATGAGAGATATAGAGCAGGGAAGCCGATTATAATTACAACTAATCTGAAAGTTGGAGAACTTAAAGAACATCTTAAAATAAATGGAGTTAATAAAGTTTATGATAGGCTTTTAGAAATGTGTAAATATATTGAATTTAACTGGCAAAGTAAAAGAAAATTAAAGGTATAGGAGTACATTAATGAAAAAAAATAAGAGGTTTAAAAGAAAAATAAAAAAATTAGAAAAAGATATAGTTGCTTATAGGAACTATGCTAATAAATGGAAAAATGAATGGTATAAATTAAACTATGAAAGTTCAATTATATATAAAAAAATAGCAATAGCTAATATTGATTTATATTTAAATAAATTTTATATAAAAGCATTAGCTACTATTACAATAATTGAATTAATAATAATTTTATTTAAAATATAAGGAGGAATAAATGGTAATAAAAAAAATAGAAACAAGAGATTATTTAAGAACTTTTATAACAAGAGCTAACAAGGAAGCTGGAGTTATTTATAATGCTAGTAAATTAAATAGCAAAGAGGAATGCGAGGAGTATCTTTTAAATTTAATTAAGAGTTTAAGACATAAGAAGCAGGACAACAAGGCTTATGTTAAGGAAATTGATAGTTTAAAAGAGGAAATAGAGATTTTAAATACTGGAAATAAAAGATTAGAAGCTGAAAGAATGCTCTATATATCACAAGCAGAAAGAGCAAAAAAAGCGAGGGAAATAGAACAATATTATAAGGAATTTTATAAAAATATGGCTGATAAGTGGGAAACCAATTATAAATTTCAAGAAGATAAAAATAAAATTATAAGTGATTTTAATATTTTTTTAAGTTTTGTTATAGTTTTAGAAGCTCTTTCAATCGCTATGCTAATCTGGAAGTGATGAGATGAAGCAAAGATTTGAGATACCATATAAGCCTGATTCTGTAAATGACCATTGGGAGATTAACAGAAACGGGAAAGGGCTAAGAGTTAGTGATAAAGGTAAAGAGTTTAGAGAAGCCGTACAATGGTTTATAAAATCTAAAAAGTATATAACTTTTACAGGGAAAATAAAAGTAAATATAGAATTATATTTCAAAGATAATCGTAAAAAAGATATAGACAACTATTTTAAAGCTATACTAGATAGCTTTAATGGCTTTCTTTATACAGATGATAGTTTAATATATGAACTTAAATCAACAAAGAAATTAGGCTGTGATAGAGATTATTTCATAATTGAAGTTGAGGAGATATAATGGAAATACTAAAAGCAGATATGAAAAGAGCAATACAGAATGAAGTTAAAAAGCAATTAGGGATATTAAAAGAAAATGATAGCATAGAAAAGAAAGAGCTAACACCATATCAAAAAACTGTAAAATTATTAAAAAATTATAGATATTATAAAAATAGAATAGAGTATTTAAAAAATAATTTAGATAATATTGAAATTAAGAAAAGATATTCTATTGGTGAAATAAAAGCAGTCAATAATAATAATTTAAGTGAAATGGAAAGGAAAGAGATAATAAAAGAAGAAAGATTAAAAGAAATAGAATTTTTTGAATATGGAATTAATTTAATAGATTATGGGTTATCCTCAATAGAGGAAGAAAAGTATAAAGAGATAATACCTCTAATTTATTTTGAGAAATTAAGAATGGAAGATGTTGCAGAAAAATTTAATGTAGACACTTCAACAATTAAAAGAAATAGAAATAAGTTAGTTGAAACTATGAGTTTATACATATTTGATAGTGAAATTTTAAAAGATTTAATAAAAAATCTTTTCTAAAAATGCACCTAATTTGCACCTAATTTGCACCTTTTTTGCCCTTGTAATGAACTTTTATATGTTATATAATGTTAATATATGAAAGTTTAAACAACAAGTTAATGACTTCTTGTAAAAAAGTCTAATATGGTGCATCGGACTAATACTCTGACTAGACTGCTAATGTCTTTTATTGGTGAGAATCCAATATGCACAGTATAAGATATCAATATTCCCATTACACTTAAATGTGTGCAATATGTTACCTGTGGGAGTTTTTTTATTCATATAATCTTTTTATCTTTTTAATTTACACTATATATTTTTATTTTTTTTAATAAGATATATAATAAAAGAAAAATGAAAGATAGGAGATGAGTTAAAATGTTTGAATGCCCCAAAGGGAAAAGAGAATTTAATGTTTTCGTACCAGAAGAAGATAAAAGTATAGATGATTTAAGTATAACAGATAGAACAGAAGAACATGATATTATATATGCTAAAAATCTAAATGAAGCAAAGATGAAAGCTTTTGAAGAATACGGAGAATGTGTAGTTCAATGGAGAAGAAAAACAGGATGGAAAGGTGGATATGACTATCCTGTAACAAAAGAAATATATGAAGATTTAAAAAATAAAAAATAGTTTTTTATTTAGAGAACTCAAAAGGTTCTCTTTTTTTATTCATAAAATTGGAGGTGAAGTAGCATTGAAATTAAATGCAAGACAAAAATCTTTCTGTGAGTTTTATGTAGCTAGTGGAAATGCTACTGATGCTGCAACCAAGGCTGGATATAGTGAAACATATAGCAAGACAAGAACTAATGTTTTATTACAAAATG